>Ga0208598_1000010_pt1 | contig 96955 bp, 84 predicted proteins | sample LakMenEpi22Jun12_FD_150726 | JGI IMG/M metagenome (GOLD analysis project Ga0208598, IMG submission 150726) | Freshwater microbial communities from Lake Mendota, WI - 22JUN2012 deep hole epilimnion (SPAdes) | ecosystem: Environmental > Aquatic > Freshwater > Lake > Epilimnion/Euphotic zone ... | reverse complement strand
AGACGGTGCGTCTACCAATTTCGCCACCTGGGCGGGGGCAGCAAAGCTAGGGTAAAATGGGCATCTGCCCAATACTAAGGGCAATTGGCCTTCAGGTATTCAGCAGCTCCCGGAAAATTGCGGGCAGCGGCCAAACGCATGCTGGCACAGGCTGCGGGTTGTTGCCCGAGCAGCCCGAGGCAGAGGCCTTTGAAATAATACGATTTGGCATCGCGGGCAGTACCCATGGCAATCACTTTATCAAAAAATTCAATGGCTTTATCGTAGCGCTGCAAGGCGTGATAACACATGCCTACATTTTCAAAATTGGCATAGTCGTAGGGGTTCACCTCGGTGGTTTTTAAAAACCCTTCCAATGCAGCTTGGTAGTTTCGTTGCAAAAAGGCATTGCTGGCCGCATCGAAGAAAGGTTTCGAGCGGATGGAGGACAGGTTTTGTTTGCGCGATAAGATATCGGGGTCTTGCGGAAAGAACGTGATGGCGCTATCTACTAACGCAGTGTAGCGCGTCTCGGAAAGCCGGCCTGCGGAAGTTAAGGCTGCCAGATAGCTGCTCCACGTCCAGGGTTCATTGCGAAACTTTGAGGTGGTTCTAAAATTGGCCTCAATGCCTGCGCTGTCTTTTCGTTCCGCCAGCAGCTGGTTCAGCAGCACATAGTTGTTGCGCACCCGGGGGCGGTAGTTGAAGGCCACCCGTGCCCAATGCAATGCACTGTCTTTGTTGTTGAGTTGCAAATGGCATTGTGCAGTAAAAAATTCATTGATGGAAAGGTAGGGGGCCTCAAATCGACTCTGATGCAACAGCGCCAGGGCCTCTTTGTATTGCTGGGCTTTGATCAGGTAGCGGCTTTTAATAAGGGTAACGGGAAAACAAAATGCATTCAGATTGGGGATGTCGGGCAAGTCGCGATTTACTTTTTCAAACTCCAACTTGGGATCGGCTTGCAGCATATCTTGATTGATCTCGTATTGGGCTTGCATCGACTGGAAGACCTTGGCATTAAAATAACCCGAAAAAAGTAATGCTGCCACCGCGGCCACAGCATAGGATATCAGTTGCACGCGTGTAGTAGGGGTGGCGTCAAGCGGTTGTTGCAACGCTGCAGCTATTTGCTGTTTATAGGCAAGCCGTATTTGCACCACCAGCGCCAGCACAAAGGCCAAAAAGAACTGCATCACGGGTCTTTCAATAGGAAAATTAAAGCTGGCATCGGTAAAGTAACTGGCTAACGCAAGGGTAGTGGTCAGAGCGGGTAGAAAAAGGGCCGGAGTGAGCAGACTCAGTAAGCAATAGAGTAACCAAACGCTGGCTAGCACAAAGAGTGAAAGGTAGATTGCTCCTCCGAGCCAACCGGTGTCGGCGGTCATCTCTAAAAAATCATTATGCGAGTGATAGGCTACAAAAAGTTCATCGATATGCTCTCTCTCATAGGGAATAGAGGCCAGTTTCCAGTTACCATAGCCTGCTCCCTGCACCGGATGTTTTTTGATATAGTCAATGGCGCTGAGCCAGAGATTGCTTCGACCACTGGTCTCGAAGGTGATTGTTTTTGCTCTCTCTGCCACCGTATTGTATCCGGTAGGCCCCTCTTGCATCTCCATGGCGCTTGTCAGCATCCAGTTCGACATAAAAAAGCCTATCACCACGGGCAGTAGCGACCAGGCCAGCTGTTGCAGGGCCAAAGCGCGATCTTTTGTGCGCACTGCATTGATGGCTACAAAAACGATCAGTAAAAAAAGTTGGGCGCCGACAGAAACAAAGGAGGCTCTGGCATTCACAATAACAATGGCACTGATGGCCAGCACGACCACCACCGATAAAAGCCACCGAAGCCAGCCCGACGTTTGCCAAAGCGCATAGAGGGTAAAGGGGATCTTGATGGCCAGTGTGGCCGCTAAAATATTTTTATTGCCGGTATTGACCTTGATGTTGCTGATAACACTGTCAAAAGCGGTGCCGGCGTTGATCCCCTCATAAAATTGACTGATTACCTCTAGCGATTGAATCAGTAGCAACAGGGCAAAGAACTGGGCCAGGGGTTTAAGCAGTTGCAGTCTTCCGCAAAAAAGAAGCCCGATCTGAAAATACATCAGCACGGTAGTGAGCAGTCTTGCATAGACCACCATCGATTCAATCCGGTTGATGGCTCCAAAGATCGATAAGCCAGCCATTAGCGTAAAGCCTAATAGTAAGAGTGAGAGTAGTGAACGGGTCAGTCCGCCAAGTTGCTCTTGCATGCGGCTTTTACCGATCGAAAAAAGATAGAGGCCAGACGCTACATGCACCAATGAAAGATAAAGCCACTGCGCTCCCATAACATCCGCGCCCTCGAGCGGGGGTACAAAATCGACCAATGCGTACAGGGCAATTAGTAAAAAGGCAGGTAGTTCTGCGGCGCTGTACCAAGGGGCTTCGTACGTTTTTTTGGTAGCAGCCGTTTTTTCAGTGGATAGGCTATTTTTTTTCACTTGGTCAAGTTACAAATTTTTAGAAAATCAAAGGGTCATCAGGCTGCAGCCGCGAAGCTCTGCATGATCGATCCTTCCTCTTACCTCAAATTGCCCGGAGGGGCTTACGATACCGTTATCTTCTGTGGCAATAAAACAGCAAGAATCTATGTTGGCCAGATCAATAATGTTCAATGCGCCGGTTCCCTCAAACCGCACTGTCAGTGGATCTTGCTCTTCGCGTATGCCAACGCGCATCCAAGGTGGTGTCTCAAACGATCCTTTTTCTTTGGACCAGGCTTGCGATAGCAGCTCGGTCATGCCATATTCAGAATAAACTGCCGGTAAGCCAAATCCTTGTTGTAGTCTTTCGTGTAGCTCTTCGCGGGTCAGTTCGTGACCGCGACCTTTCATGCCACCCGTTTCGATGACCCTTGTATGTTGCAATTGCATAGGGTACTGAGTAGCCAGATCAAGCAGTGCGAAACTGACTCCCAAAAGCAGGGTGGGTTGTTTTTTTTGCTCTAGCTCGATCAGTGTATCACGAAGCTTGTTTAGTTCGTGTAAATAAAATCCGCTGCTTTGATGTTTGGTTTGCGCGATCAGCCGGCTGGCCATATACACCAACGAAGAATTTTTTCGCTCCAGGTAAGAGGGTAGCAGCGCCAGGATGCACCAGTTTTCGGCTGGGCCAAATTGCCTGGCAAAACCTCGCTCAAAGCTCAGTTCATAAAGCCCGGGGTCGGTCACCCGGTGAATGCTGGGTATAGAACCGGTGGTGCCGCTGCTTTCAAAAACGAGTTCTTCGGTGGCAGCGGCCTTTCCTGCCTCGCGAGGCAGGGTCTCTTTCTCTGCTGCGGGCAGGGTGCTTTGAACAAGTGCGGTTTTAAAAAAGCTAACGGGCAAAAAAGGGATCTTTTCGAGCGTCTTGACCCCGAGCGGATCGACCCGCAGGGCCTCTACAAATGCGCGGTAGACGGGGTTGAGCCTGTATTGGTACAAAAAGGCCTCCAGGGCCAGTTCTTCGAAGCGGTCCGAAGCCTGTTCAAAGATCTTAACATTCCATTGCTCTCTTATCTGGGTTAGTCTTTGCAAATGGTGTATTTTTGAAATGTTCTGATGAGCATATTTCCTATGATAAAGAAATTCGGTCTTTTTGTTCTGGCCGCCATTTTATTGATGGCTTGCAACAAAGATAAGTTTACCAGTGAACCCCAGGTGCAGGTCAATTCGATTCAACCGGCTGTGGTAGTAAGTGGCAATGTCATCAAATTGCTCGCCAACTACACCGATCAAGAAGGAGACCTTGATTCTATTTACATCGTCTACAAATGGTTCAATGCAGCGGGCAGTACCCGCGTAGATACGCTGCAGCGATATCCCATTACAAGACTAGGGCTACCCGGTGCCCTTCGCAAAGCCGATATTCAATTGGAATTTGAGTACAACACCTATAATCAACCCGATCTGGTAACACTGCCCGGCGTGCTGCGCGATACGACCGCAAGCTTTGGGCTGGTACTGATCGATAAGACCCGCAAAAGAAGTAATTACAGCGAGTCTGCTCGTATCCGCTTAAGACGTCCCTGATTTTTTCATAGACAACCTCTGCAACCATGGCCAAGGCAATAAAAAAGACCAGCACCAAAACCATCCTTACCAACGAATCTTTTCAGTTTTTCAAGACCTACATCAACAATGCTTCTCCGGTGGGTTTTGAAACCTGGGGCCAGAAACTCTGGCTCGAGTATCTGAAGCCCTATGTCGATACGCACTATGTGGATCCCTACGGAACCGCGGTGGGAGTCATCAATCCTACGCATCCTTTTAAAGTGGTGATCGAGGCGCATGCCGACGAGATCAGTTGGTTCGTCAACTACATTACGGCCGACGGATTGCTCTATTTAAAAAGAAACGGAGGGGTCGATCACCAAACGGCTCCTGCCTCGCGTGTTATCATCCACGGAAAAAAAGGCCCTGTAAAGGCGGTCTTCGGCTGGCCTGCCATTCATACTCGTCTGGGTGCACCCGAACAAAAAGAACCTAGTCCACGCACCGATAATCTTTGGCTCGATTGCGGGGCCCGCTCCAAAAAAGAAGTGCAGCAATTGGGCATTCACATAGGAGCGGTGGTCACCTACCAAGACGGCTTCGATGAGCTGGCCAACGGCAATTACATTGGCCGGGCATTTGACAATCGCATCGGAGGATTTATGATAGCCGAAGTAGCGCGCCTCTTACAGCAGAACAAAAAGAAGCTTCCCTATGGACTCTATGTGGTCAATGCGGTGCAAGAGGAGATCGGGCTGCGCGGTGCCGAAATGATCGCTCGACGCATTAAGCCCAACATTGCTATTGTAACCGATGTGACCCACGATACCACCACACCTCTCATCAATAAAAATATCGAGGGCGACGTCGCCACCGGTAAAGGGCCTTCGCTCTCTTATGCTCCAGCCGTTCACAATAAATTATTGGGATTGGTCGAAAAGATCGCTGAGCAAAAAAAGATACCCATTCAGTGGAGAGCGCTGAGTCGCAGCACCGGAACCGATACCGATTCATTTGCTTATTCTAACGATGGATGCCCCTCGGTGCTGATCTCCATACCGCTTCGCTACATGCATACAACGGTAGAGATGTTGCACAGAGATGATATTGAGAGTACCATTCGGTTAATGTACGAGACACTGCTGCAGCTGACTCCTAAGACGAATCTCAGTTATCTCTGATCCACTTGCGGGTGATGCAGTAACTTCGCCTTTGGTGGATATCAATTGTACCCAACAAGAACTGGCCCTGCTACAACATGTGGCAACTGCGGCGGCATCGCTGAATAGGGAGACCTATTTGGTGGGTGGATTTGTGCGCGATAAATTACTGGGCCGCCCTACCACCGACATCGATTTTGTCTGTGTGGGCGATGCCCTTGAACTGGCGGGTGCGGTGGCGGCTTCTTTTCGTCCGACGCCCCATGTAGATTACTTCAAAACCTTTGGCACGGCTCATTTTTTTCTTCGGTCAACTACCCCCGACAGTACGCCCTATGACCTGGAGTTTGTAGGGGCCAGAAAAGAAAGTTACCAACCCGCCTCGCGTAAGCCTGCCGTAGAGCCGGGTACCATAAAAGATGATCAGTTGCGCCGCGATTTTACCATCAATGCGCTGGCCATTAGTCTGAACAATGAAAACTACGGAACGCTGATCGATCCCTTCGGTGGCATCGGCGATCTGGACAAAGGGATTATTCGAACGCCTCTGTCTCCCGATACCACGTTCAGCGACGATCCGTTGCGTATGATGCGAGCCATTCGTTTTGCAACGCAACTTGGGTTTAGCATTGAGCCGGGTACTTGGCAGGGTATCGTTGACAATGCCGATCGAATTCGTATTATCTCGCAAGAGCGCATTACCGAAGAGCTCAATAAGATCATCGATGCGGCTGTTCCTTCGGTGGGGTTTGATCTGCTCTATAAAAGTGGGTTGCTGGCTCGGATCTTTCCGCAACTAGTGGCGCTGGTGGGTGCTGAGTACAAAGATGGTCAGGGGCACAAGGATAATTTTTATCATACCCTGCAGGTGTTGGATAATGTAGCCGCTGTAAGTGCCGATCGGTGGCTTCGCTGGGCCGCCGTTTTACATGATATTGCCAAACCCGCTACCAAGCGATTTGAGGAGGGGCATGGCTGGACCTTTCATGGTCACGAAGTGGTAGGAGGGCGCATGGTGCCTAAACTATTTGCAGCTCTAAAGCTACCGCTCAACGAGAAAATGAAATTCGTTCGCAAGCTCGTAGAACTGCATCTGCGCCCAATTAGCCTGACAAAAGAAAATATTACCGACTCGGCGGTGCGAAGACTGCTCTTTGATGCAGGCGAAGACTTTGAGTCGCTCATGATCTTATGTGAGGCCGATATAACTTCAAAGAATAAGCAGAAGGTAAAGCGGTTTCTCGAAAATTTTCTTTGGGTCAGACAGCGCTGCCGAGAAGTAGAAGAAAAAGATCATATCCGTAACTGGCAACCGCCCATTACCGGAGAGCTGATCATGGAGGTCTTTGGCCTTTCGCCTTCCAAGCCGGTGGGGCTGATCAAAGACGCAATTAAAGATGCTATGCTCGATGGTGAAATACCCAATAACTATGAGGCCGCGTATGCCTTTATGATCAAGAAGGCGGCTGAGCTGGGCTTGCAGCCCCGAGCGGGCAGCTAAGTGCGGCCATTCGGCTTTCTCTTCAATTATTGTAGCTTTGTTGGTCTATGCCAATACTAAAGTTCAGGGCTTATTTCGAAGAAGACGAAACGGTCTATCGCGATGTAGCCATCCGGCCCACGCAGCACTTTAAGCAGCTGCACGAAATGATCCTGAAGGCCTATGAGTTCGACAGCAAGCACCAGGCTACTTTTTTTCGCAGCAACGATAAATGGCAACGTGGTCGCGAGATTAGTTTGGCGCTCTACGACAAGACATACCAGGCCCCGCCCTTGCTGATGGAAGAAACTGTGATTGGCTCAGAGATCAAGGGTCCGAACCAGCGCTTTATTTATGTGTACGATTTTGAGAAGAACTGGAGCTTTTTGGTAGAGCTGATCCAGGTCATCAAAGAAGAAGATCCCGCTGTTGCTTATCCGGTTGTGACGCGTTCGGAGGGTTTGGCTCCCAGTCAATACGGCACCAAGGCCTTGTTGGGAGAAAAGTTCGCGGACATAGAAGAGAAGTACGATCTCTCTCAGGGCGAAGAAGGGTTTGGAGAAAAGGATGAAGAGGGAGAAGATATTGGCTTCGAAGAATCGGCCGATACAGACGAAGAACCTGAGTGAATCAGCATCCCTATAGAATAATTGTGATCGCCGGCCCCACGGCTGTTGGCAAGACGGATGTAGCCATTGCAGTAGCCGAGCACTTACAGGTCCCGATCCTTTCTTTTGATAGTCGCCAGTGCTATCGCGAACTCTCCATTGGAGTGGCTAGACCCCAAGGGCGACAATTGCAACAGGTGCCTCACTATTTTATTGCCGACCATTCCATTCACGATCCGGTCAGTGCCGCGTATTTCGAACAATACGCCACCAAAAAAGTAGCTGAGTTGACAGCCCGGTATGGACAGTTGGTGATGGTGGGAGGAACGGGGTTGTATTGGAAAGCTTTCTGGCAAGGACTCGATGCCATTCCGGCTGCTGACCCGGCCATACGTGCGGAGATCATCTTGCAGTACCGGCAAAACGGGATGGAGTGGTTGCAAGCTACCCTGACCGAGCTAGATCCGCTGTATGCAGCCAGTGGCGAGATGCTCAATCCCCAACGTATGATGCGGGCTCTCGAAGTGGTGCGGGCAACTCAAAAAAGTATCCTTTCGTTTCAGGGCGGAGCGGATAAGGCGCAACCCTATAAGGCCATCGGGATCGGATTGCAGTTGCCTCGGCCCGAATTGAACCAGCGTATTGATAGAAGAGTCGATGCGATGATGCAAGAGGGGTTGCTCGAAGAGGTTAAAAATTTAATTGAGTTAAAAAATTTAAATGCCTTAAAAACAGTTGGTTATACAGAGTTATTTCAATATTTACAAGATGCTTTCAGTCTTGAGGATGCGGTTGCGCAGATCAAGGTCAATACCCGCCAGTACGCCAAACGACAAATGACCTGGTTTAAAAAAGATCCTTTTTTTACCTGGTTTACACCTGGCCAGTTACCCGAAATAATGGCCTTGCTCTAGGGTTGCAGTTGTCTTTTGTACAACTGAATGGTATTGGCGAGCCCCAGATAAAGGGCATCGCAGATGAGTGCATGACCAATACTTACTTCTTGTAGCCAGGGAATTTCGCGACAAAAGAATTGAAGATTATGGCGGTCCAGATCGTGTCCGGCATTGACCCCGAGCGAGCATTCGCGGGCAACGTTGGCCGCTTCTACATAAGGTCCGATCGCTTCGGCTCCTTTGCCCAAACTGTACTGTCTGGCATAGTGTTCGGTATATAGCTCAATGCGGTTGGTTCCGGTCTCGGCAGCGGCCTTTACCAGTTCGGCAACGGGGTCCACGAAAATACTTACGCGAATGCCTGCCGCGGTAAAGATCGAGATGGTCTCTTTTAGATAATCGCGGTGCTTGATCGTATCCCATCCGTGATCGCTGGTAAGTTGTCCCTGCTCATCGGGCACCAGCGTGACCTGATCGGGTCGGGTAGACAGCACCAGGTCAATGAATTTTTGTTCGCGGCAGTTTCCCTCAATGTTCAGTTCCGTGCGCATGATCTTTTTGATTGCTACTACATCATCGTAGCGAATATGTCTTTCGTCGGGGCGGGGATGTACGGTAATGCCGTCCGCGCCCATTTGCTGCGCATCAATGGCCACTTGCACCACATTGGGATTATTGCCTCCTCTTGCATTACGCAGCGTGGCAAACTTGTTGATATTAACCGATAGTTTGGTCATGGATGCAAAGATACTTTACTAGCACTCTTTCCAGGTATGATCGGCCAGTAATTGCACGGCCGCTACAAACCGTTTAAAGGGTAGTGATGCACCCCATTCATTGGGGGCTACCAGTGAAAGCAAATGCTGTCCGTCCTTTTTTTCGTAGAGGTAATAGTGTTGTCCGATATTGGGGCTGAACGAAAGTTTTGCCTCGTAGATCTTGAGTGAAAGATCTTTTCGTTGCTGTATCTCTTGTGCCTGCAGGGCCAACAGTTCTATTTGCTTGCGGATCTGGTCGAGCTGCATATTGGTTTGCTCTTCCATGGCCACCAGGGCCTTGTGTTTTATGACCCCTTCTTCGGTGGGTTTAATAAGGGCGCCCGATACGGAGGCGGCATAGGGTAGTACGCTAAGTTGTTTGTGATAGAACTCCACATCGTTAAAGTCCTTGCCATCGTTATCGGTCCCTTGTCTGGTAACCCGCAAATATCCGTTCGGCATGATCTCGTGCAAGATGCGAAGTAACTGCTCTGTTTTTTTATAAAAGCAAACTTCAAAGGTGATCCCGTCAATGACTTCTGCCCTGATCTGGTCGGCCTCTCCCTCTTCGCTCAGTGTTTGTAATTGTCCGTCGGCTGCCAGGGTGTAGACAGAAGAGAAAGCCTGATTTTCGAGACTGACCCAATTATGGAAAATGCTTAGTTCTTTCTTGGTTTCGGTGGCCTCAATGCGGTATGTTCCGCTTTTGGGTCTTTGACTCTTTTCGTATGATCCCTTTTCGGGAAAAAGCTGCCAGGATGCCAGAAAATTATAGGCTTGTACCATATGTTAACGTATTACAAAAATAGGGTCGAAAAGTTGCCTCTTTCTATCTTTATGCCCTTATTGCAACATGAAAAAGCTTTTCGCCCCTAGCCGCAATGTGATACTGATCTTGGTTCTGCTAGGTTCCTTATTGCTCGGCTATTTCTACCTATTGCCATGGGCGGCAGAGCAGGTGGCATCCGTTATTCCGAAAAGCAGCGAGAAAGTGTTGGGTGATGCTGTTTATTCTTCTATGCAAGAATCGGAAGACAGCACGGGTAGTGCACTGCTTACTGCTTTCTTTGATTCAATGCATGTTGCTACTTCTTACGAGATCCGTGTAGCCCTTGCCGATGATAAGACCGTCAATGCTTATGCCTTGCCGGGCGGACAAGTGGTGGTCTATTCTGGGTTGCTTAAAAAAATGAAGCATTATGCTGAGTTGGCTGCGCTGCTTGGTCATGAGTTTATTCATGTCGAAAAAAGGCATGCCACTCGCTCTATTTGCCGCAGCTTGGGTTCACAGTTCTTTATTGAGTTATTGTTGGGAAATATGGGTTCGATGGTCTCGGTAGCGGCCGGTCAAGCCGAACAGATCCGCACGCTGAGCTATTCTCGACAACTCGAAAAAGAGGCCGACCTTGGAGGACTGCAATTGCTTCTCGATCGAAAGATCGATGCAAAGGGTTTTACCGATCTTTTTGCCCACCTAAAAGAGGATGAGTCGGGTCTTGTACTGCCCGAAATTATCAGTAGCCATCCCGATACCGACGCCAGGGCCGCCTATATCAAAAAAGCCGCCGCTGGTCAACGAACTGTTTCTCATCCCTCATTAAAGCATATTTTTGATCAACTAAAAAAATCATTGCCATGATCGTAACCACAACTCACTCCGTAGAAGGAAGACCCGTGCAAGAATACCTTGGGGTCGTCAATGCCCAGTGCATCATCGGTGCCAATATGTTCAAGGATATTTTTGCGGGCTTGCGTGATCTTGTTGGCGGACGTAGCAAAACGTACGAAGGCGTAATTGAAGAAGCTAAAAACGATGCCCTTCGCGAGCTGCGCGAAAGAGCCCAGTCAATGGGGGCCAATGCCATCATTGGTGTTGATCTCGATTTTGAAACCGTTGGAGCCAGTGGCAGCATGCTGATGGTGATCGCTACGGGGACGGCCGTCAAATTGTAATTTTTTTGCTCTATATGATAAGACCTGTCTTTGTTAGTGTACTGTTATTGCTATGCTCAATACCCGGGCTGGCGCAAGATTGCAGTCTGATCAAAGAGACCGATCCCTTTACAAGACAAACCCGTCTATCGACCGGATTTATTGAATTGACCGGCGCTTCTTTGGTGGCCGATGCAGACAGTAAAGAGATCGATATCATGGTCACATTTAAGACCGATCGCTGTTTTGATGACGGCTGTACCGCCATGGTCTATTTTGCGGGCGGTAAACAAAAACTCAGTCTTCGCAATGGCGGCACCATGAACTGTGAGGGGCTCTTTCATTTTATTTTTAGAAATGGGCCCACTGTCAATTACCAGTTAAAGAAGCTGGCCACCTTGCCCATTAGTCATATGGTTTTTACCGATCGTAACGAAAAGCCCATACCGGTTACGCTTAGTGCACAGCAGCAAGAAAAATTACAGCAGGCTCTTCGTTGCTTTACCGACAAAGCGCCTACTTTGTTACAATAAAAAAGCCCCTTCGAAAGAAAGGGCTTTTTACTATATCGGTCAGGCCGATCTAGATCAATAGCGATAGTGCTCGGGTTTAAAGGGACCGGTTTTGCTGATACCGAGGTATTCAGACTGAGGAGCGGTCAACTCATCGAGTTCTACACCGATCTTGGCCAAGTGCAGGTAAGCTACTTTTTCATCGAGATGCTTGGGTAACACATACACCTTGTTATCGTAATTCTTGTGGTTTTTCCACAGTTCGATCTGTGCCAGGGTCTGGTTGGTAAAGGAGTTACTCATTACAAAAGAAGGGTGACCGGTAGCACAACCCAGATTGACCAGACGACCTTCGGCCAAGATGATGATATCTTTTCCGTCAACGTTATAGATATCTACCTGTGGTTTGATGGTGTCTTTGGTATGTCCGTAGTTGGTATTGAGCCAGGCAATATCGATCTCGATATCGAAGTGACCGATGTTACAAACAATGGCTTTGTCTTTCATTGATTTAAAGTGCGCACCGGTAATCAGATCGCGACAACCCGAAGCGGTTACAACGATGTCGGCCTCTTTAACGGCGTCGATCATCTTTTTTACTTCAAAACCGTCCATAGCGGCCTGCAGCGCGCAGATCGGATCGATCTCCGTTACAATCACTCTGCAACCGGCTCCGGCCAGTGAAGCAGCAGATCCTTTTCCAACATCTCCGTATCCACCTACCACGGCGATTTTTCCGGCCAGCATTACATCGGTAGCACGACGAATGGCATCTACCAGTGACTCTTTACAACCGTATTTGTTATCGAACTTCGACTTGGTAACCGAGTCGTTCACATTGATGGCAGGCATGGGCAGTGTTCCTTTGGCTACGCGCTCATACAAGCGGTGAACACCGGTGGTGGTCTCTTCTGAGATTCCTTTTACATGCTGGGCTAGCTCAGGAAACTTGTCAAGCACCATATTGGTAAGATCTCCTCCGTCATCGAGGATCATGTTAAGCGGTTTTTCTTTGCTTCCAAAGAACAGTGTCTGTTCAATACACCAGTCAGCCTCTTCGATGGTTTGTCCTTTCCAGGCAAATACACCAATACCGGCAGCGGCAATGGCAGCGGCGGCATGGTCTTGTGTAGAGAAGATGTTACAAGAGCTCCACTTTACTTCGGCGCCGAGTGCAACAAGTGTTTCAATCAGCACGGCTGTTTGGATGGTCATGTGAAGACATCCGGCCACACGGGCTCCTTTGAGTGGTTGAGAGGCTCCGTATTCGGAACGGATGGCCATCAGACCGGGCATCTCTGCTTCGGCCAGACGAATTTCTTTACGACCCCATTCTGCCAATGTAATATCGGCTACTTTATAGGGTAAGCTAAAATCGATCGATTGGGTTAAGGTTGACATGGTACTGTTTTATTGATAGGGCGCAAAGCTATACCATATTTGATTAATAAACCAATTGTAAGGCCATTATATAATCGTTCATGTAAAAGCCATTACCCACTTCAATATCGGCCTCTTCTCGTATGCTGTAGCCGAGTGTTTCATAGAAGAACCGGGCCTTGTTTTGTCTGTTTACTTGTAATTCAATGGATTGCCCTCTTTGTTGTTTGATCTGCTCATGAATATGGGTCAATAGAAAACGGCCGGCACCTTGACCTTGCACGGTCGGCAAAACATAAAGTTTGTGGAGTTTATAGCGCTGGGCGCATACTTGCTGATAAGAAGCATATGCTACGGGCTTATCCTTACTGTAGAGCAACAGAAACTGGCAGCCCTCTTTCATTTGTCGCTGAAGCGAAGCCGGGCTGTACATCCATTCCATCATGTAAGACAGCTGCTCGTTCGATAGGATGGGTGCATAGGTTGCGGGCCATACTTGCTCGCAGAGTTCTCGTATCAGTTGAATGTCGCTGACACCGGCTTCCCTTATGGTGTAAGGGGCGTGCATCATCAATCGTTATTGTTGTTGCGTACCCTGTTGAAAAGACCTTTCTTTTTAGCGGGTTCTTCTTTGGGAGCGCCAATAGGGGTGCCTTTGGGCGCCGTGGCAGGATTGCTTTTGGGTAATGTATCTTTCTTAGGCGGTGCCTGCGGCTTTTTATCTTCTTCTGTGACCGGTGTCGATTCGGGGCCGATATACTCGGTGGGCTGGTAGTTATAATCTTCTTCGCTGCCTGCCCCCATATCTTGTCCCTCTGCCCCGGGCATATTTTCTTCTGCGTTCAATAAGATGTCTGCGCTATTCATGTACTGGCCCATTTCGGCGGGCACCACAAAGCGGGCTTCTTTTTCTATGCCGGTTTTGGCATCCGATAACACTTTACCTAAAAAGAATTCACAAATGGGTCGGGCCATGCGAGAGCCTTCCCCTTCATTACGGATAAACTGGTCATCGAATCCTACCCAAGAGCCCACCAGCATTTGTGGGGTGAAACCAATAAACCAGGCATCCGCATTTTCGTTGGTGGTACCGGTCTTGCCTCCCATTTCGGCAGCGCCAACGCGACTGCGCATGCCGGCCGCGGTTCCGATATCGACCGCTCCCTGCATCATGCGTGCCATAGTATAGGCAGTGGCTTCGCTGATCACTTCTTTTCGGTTAACACTAAAGTCGAATCGTTTGATGACGTTGCCGTTTCGGTCCTCGATCCGGCTAATGGCAAAGGGTTTGGTTGAAAAACCTCTTCCTGCAAAAATGGTGTAGCCCCATAGCATCTCATAGAGTGAGAGATCGCAAGTGCCCAAGGCAACAGAGGGGTAGGGGTCGATGGGTGTAGGAATATTGAGTCTTGCCATAAACTCCGCGAATTGTTGCGGGCCCACCTGTTTCATAATGTATGCGGTGGCACAGTTCTTCGAAAAGGCCAGGGCAGACAACATCGATCCGGCGCCGCCTTTACATTCTTTACTGGCCGGTACCCATCCGCTCCCCGGAAAAAATTGTGCTTCATTGGGAAGTTGTGTCTCGGGAGTGAATCCTCTTTCCTCAACCGCTTGGGTATAGAGCAAAGGCTTAATAGTAGAGCCTACCTGTCGTTTTGTTTTGATATTAACGTGATCGTATTTAAAAGTCTTGAAGTTGATACCGCCCACCCAGGCTCTGATCTCTCCGGTAACGGGGTCCATGGCCATAAAGGATGCCTGCTCCATCTGCCGATGATACTTGATGGAATCAAGCGGCGTCATGATGGTGTCTTTTTCTCTTTTGGCATTCCAAGCAAAGATTCGCATCGATACTTTTTCGGAAAAGCTGGCCCTGATCTCTTCTTCGCTGAGCCCTTCTTCTTCGAGGTTGCGCCAGCGATCGGATTCTTTCATGGCCCTTTCCAAAATACTTTCTTTGCCTTGCCAGATCTTTCCACTTTTTACAGAGGCACGGTTGTTTACATTTTTTTGCAGCATCGCCATATGCTGGGCCATGGCCTCTTCGGCATATTGCTGCATTTGAACATTGATGGTCGTGTAGATCTTTAGTCCGTCGTTGTAGATGTTGTAGGGCTCTCCATCGGGGCGGGTCAGGTCTTTGAGAGCTTCTTTGATCTCTTCTTTCAGGATCTCTCTGAAATAAGGTGCATACCCCGTGTTCTCATCCATCTTTCGGTAGTTGAGCTGAATGGGGGTGGCCTTTAATGTCTTGGCCTCTTCGGCCGAGATCTTTCCATTGACCTCCATTTGCCCGATCACTACGTTTCGCCGATCAAGTGCTGCCTTGGGGTTACGAACGGGATTATAGAGGGTATTGCCTTTGAGCATGCCGACCAGCAGAGCGGCTTCTTCTATTTGCAAGCGATCGGGTTCTTTTTGAAAGAAGGTCCTGCTGGCGTTGCGAATCCCATAGAGGTTATTGCCAAATGGAACTACGTTCAGATACAGCGTGATGATCTCTTCTTTGGTAAAGTTTCGTTCGAGCTTTACGGCAATGATCCATTCTTTTAATTTCTCAACGACACGCCAGGCTTTGTTGCGACTGCCTTGTGCAAGCAGGGCTTTGGCAAGTTGTTGCGTGATGGTGCTGCCACCGCCCTCCGATCCCAAGGTCACGACGGCACGAAGGGTCGATTTGAAGTCGATCCCGCTGTGACTATAAAACCTTTCGTCTTCGGTAGCAATGAGCGCATCGATCGCATAGCGAGAAAGATCGCGGTATTTGACATTGCTACGATTGCCTCTTTCGGTATAGTACTTACCCATCAGCGTTCCGTCTTGGGCATATACTTCGGAGGCCTGAAGTATCGATGGATTTTCGAGCTCTTGCAACGAAGGCATCTTGCCAAACAGACCCAGATTGGCCAGCAAGATCATCAGTAAAAAGGCGATCATTCCGCCGGCAAACAATCGCCAGAAGGCACGGACCGAGGGTTTCATACTGCTAAGTTAGGGCCTGTTTTTATTAAGGAAGGTTTTATACGCTTCTAAATCTTTGTTCCGGTTTAGCCGTTGCCAATTGTCGGCAGAGATGATCATCCACTCGTACTGCGTTGTCTCCAGCCAGGGGGCAATGTCGGTACGGGTCCTTTGGTTGGCCCTGTCTTTGTATAGACGGGCTTGCTCGGCATCGGCAAAGGTGGCTACCTGAATCATTCGGATCTTGTCGGTAAAAGATTGAACTGAGGTGCTGAGCGTATTTACGGCAAAATTTTCGCGGTTAAATCGCTGCAAAGCATTTTTTGTTTCATTGATCAGTGCTTGATCAACATGGGTCAATACCAGTACCGCAACGTGCGGCGCTTTTTCATCTTTAACAAAATTTCCGGCAGGTTCGGGTGTTGCAGCAGTGCTCGTAACATTATTGGGTACGGCTGTGTTGTTGGCAGGTGCTTGCGTGCTCTGTGCAGCAGCAGGTATTGTATTTTCTATGCGGGCCCTATTGCCCAAGGCCTCAATGAGCGCGATCGCTTTTGGTGCCAGCGGGTGAGCGGAAAACTGATTGTTGATCTGATAGAGAATACGAATGGCGGTAGAATCTTGTCGCTGTCGGATGTAGTAAATAGATTCAATGTAGAGTAGCTGCGGTGTCCAATAGCTGGCCCCATACAAACTATCGGCAACCTTTTTTTGTTGCAACGCCGCTGCATACTTCTCGGCTATAAAAAGCTCATAGATCTGTTGGTAAACGCTATCTGCTTTTCTTGCTTGCTCGCTACTGGCTTGCTTTTGCTGAAAGAGGGCAAGCGTAATGGGGTCTTCAGGAAACTGTGCTTGCAGCAAGGCTTTGATACGGTCCGCCTTTTGCAGGTCGCCTTGTTTTTGATAGCAGCGGTAAAGGTTATAATAAAGTTCTTGTTTGGGGCGAAAGGCTGAGTCGGTACGTAGTAAGCGTTCGAGCATCGCTACTCCCCGCGAACAGTCTTCCATATCCTGTATAAGGATCTTGCCCGCCATAAATAAGGCCGCACTGATAGAGTCGCGCGAAAGTTTTCGTTGTTCTTCGGTAAGCGGCAAAAGTTCGTACAGCGACTCAACGTCTGTTATCGCAGCATTTTGTTTTGTGGTCAAAGCAGACGAGTCGAGTGTGTTGCCGGCCATGAGGCTATTCATCATGGCTTGTAGCGCCGCAAGGCGACGCCAGTTATCGTTGTTGGGACGATTTCCCCAGCGGTTTTTAAATTCGGCCTGGCCCCGGGTGCGACTTGAGGCATTATAAAAATACCATTCTCCCTTTGCGTCGCCGGGTGTAAACAAGGTATTGGTTACGACCGGTTGCAACGGGTTAGTTCCTTTGGGGGCAAAGGCCGGATCGTCTGGTAGCCCCTGTTGCTTCTTTAATTCCTTGAGTTGTCTTCGGGCCCATTCCTTTCGTTCCTCCTCTGGCAGCAGTGCAATTCGCCAAAGACTGTCTTGTCGTTGTATCACATCGATGTTGACTACTAGCAGCCGTAGCGCTTTTTTTCTATCCTCTATCGATCCTTGGTCCAAAAGGGTATTGTCTTTGATCTGCAAGCTGTCGTAGAAGCGTGCAGCCTCTTTGTATTGACCAGCGGCATACGATAGTTCTGCTAATTGTAAAAATGCCTTGTTGCGTTGAATAGGGCTATTGCTGGCAGCGGCGGTACTACTGACCAACGAGCGAATGGCACGCTCGGTATTGCCTCCCGTCAGGTCCATTTGAGCGGCCATGTAATAGATGATATCTCGATACTCGAGATATTTATCTTGCTGGGCCATTTGCAACAGCTCATTTACATTTTTATTGATATCGGCCGAAGCATTTTGCTGATGCGTTCGAATGGCGCCGAGTCTGGCATAGATCTCGAGGATCAGATCGGTGGTGTGAGGAATGGTCTTTTGATAGTAGCGATACGCTTCTCCTTTTTTGCCCGCTTTTTCATAGAGTTGTGCGGTCAGGTATTCCCAACGAGCCTTTTCTTGTAGCGAGGTGGCTTCGGGAAGGGCCCGGGAAAGATGCCAGGCGGCGCTGTCCCATATTTCTAATTTATAGAATTGCAGGGCCATTACTTCTTCGAGAGAAGGCTGTAGTCGGTTGGGGAATGCGGGGTCTTTTTTCAACACTTCGATCAGTGCGGCGGCCTCTGCATATTCGTCTTGTGCAAGGTGATTGCGTATCTGCCAAATGAGTGCATCGTTGCGGCTCGGTGGAGTGGTAAAGAGTTTTTTGATCGGGCCTCCCTTTTCTTCGCTGGCAATACTGTTCGATTTGTTTCCGTCTCGTCCGCTGCCGATGACCTTGTAGTATCCGTCTTTCTCTCGGGGAGCAAAAGAATAATTGATAAATTGAAAGAGTTGATAGGCCGAATCGAATTTTTGCTGAAAGTAATAGGCCGCCCCCCACAATAGGTACAGGTTGTCTACCCAGTCGTTTCGCAAGTCGTGCAGGGCAATGCCCGAAGAGGCCTTTTGAATGACCGAGTCGAGATGGATCGAATCGGACTGCATGGCGGCCGGGGAGTAATTATAAAAAGAGATCAGTTTGCTGTAGTCGTCCTTGTGAGCGGCTTTGGCCCGGTCGATCACCTCATTTAGTTTTCGGGCCGCATTGTAGGTAAAGTTGTAATGAGTAACGGTATTTTGGATGAATTTGGGTACGGCCCGCAGCTTGCCCTCCGATGTCTTTTCTGAGCGCAGCACCCTTTCTTCGTACTCCTTGGGCTTGGGAATGTTGATCTTAAAGCCGGTCTGCCCTAGCAAGGCAGGGCAGTACAGCAGTAGCGTCAACCAGGCCAAGCAAGCCATTAGCAGTCTAGTCGGAGGTTGCATATTCACTTGCAATCTAGTTTCTTATTAACTGAAATTCAAATATTTTAGTATCTGAGAGCCTTAATTTTTTGTGAGTATTTTTCATAGGGGTATCCGCTAGGATTGCCGGTTGCCCCTTACCTTTAAGCAGTACTCCAATTATGGCCAAATTAGAACTGAGATCGGGATTAAAAAGGTTACAGAACCGCTATCGGCTGGTGGTGATGAACGATGATACCTACGAAGAGGTGGTTACCTTTCGGCTCTCTCGTCTGAGCGTCTATGTGACCATGAGTATGGTCTTTGTGGTATTGGTGGGGCTCACCACGGCGCTCATCGTGTTTACCCCCCTCAAATACTACATTCCCGGAGCAGGTACCGATTACCAGTCGGTTACTGCACTAAAGAGACTGCAGTACCGGATCGACTCGTTAGAAAAGCAAGACGCACTAAAGCACCAATACTTGCTGGGCATACAGCAGGCATTGGCCGGAAGAGGGCAGGCCGAATTAGATACAAATTTGCTAAGGCTGCCCGATGCAGAACTCATCAGTGATTAATTTAACTTAACGCAACGCTATATGTTTACCTCCAAATCAAAAACCGACATGCAAACAAACGCTACACTACCAGCAGGCAATGCCACCCTTATTAGTGCCGGCACGGTCCTTAAGGGAGATATCTCCAGCAGCGGAGATCTTCGTATTGACGGAACTGTTATCGGAAATGTAAAAACCGCCGCCAAAGTGATCGTGGGTAATACCGGTGTGGTAGAAGGCGATGTATCGGGCGGACAGGCCGACGTTACCGGAAAGGTCAATGGTAATATCCGGGCCACTGAGTTGCTGCAACTGCGCGGCGAGTGTATGGTCTCGGGTAATCTCTATGCAGGAAAGCTGCAAGTAGAGCCTACTGCTACCTTCAATGGGCAGTGCCATATGGGAGCCAACGTCGTAGAGATGACCAGCAATGAGCAACAACCTGCACAGGCCATCGTCCGCTGATTCCAAGCGTGATTGGCTGCGGTATGCAGGGCTGAGCACACAGCTGCTGGTTTATCTGGGCCTGGCAGTGTATGGTGGCATCAAGGCAGATCGCTGGTTGCACTGCTTTCCGTTACTAACGGCTTTGCTTCCCCTGATCGTATTGGGCGTAGTTTTTTATAAGCTGATCAAAGAGACCTCCTCGAAGAAATCCTGAGCATGCGTTCTACAAAAACAGAGTTTTATTTCGCAATTATTTTACTTGTAACATCACTGCTGGCCCTATTTGCCGGAGGGTGGCTTGCAACGGGCTGGTCCGTATCTGTGGTAGTGATGGGGGCCAATCTTTTGTTATATGCACTCACGCTTTATTTGTTTAGGCGAACTAAAAAAAGTTTTGCTGATCCAAACCCACAAGTTTCGATCCGTGCCATCATGAGCGGATTTATGATCAAGTTTTTTGTGTTGGCGGTTGCGGCCCTGGTATACATTTTTGTAATGCGAAAAGCGGTAAGTATTCCGGCGCTTTTATGCGCTGCAACCTTATACCTGTTATATACCACCGTTGAGATAAGAGCCTTACTACTCTTGCTGAAGTCCGCCGATCATGCCTAAGAAGGAAGTACCCGTACTTTATCTGTCTCGTTATTTACCCGCCGGCACCGAAGCGTTGGTCATGCACTATCTCGAGCACTATCGTGTGCATCTCACCATTACCAAGAAAAGACAAACACTGCTCGGTGATTATCGCCACCCGGTACCGGGTCGCTCGCATCGTATTAGCGTTAACGGTAATCTTAACCCTTACGCTTTTTTAATTACGCTGTTGCACGAACTGGCCCACCTGATCACATTCGAGCAATTTGGTCCGCGGGTGTCGGCCCATGGCGCACAGTGGAAGAAGTGTTACGGTGTTTTGTTAGCCGAACTGCTGAGCCAGGTAGCATTACCCGACGAGCTGCAAGTAGAACTAAAGAGATCGCTCAACAATCCGGCTGCCAGCAGCTGCGCGGAAGAATCGCTGATGCGGGTACTCAAAAAATATGATACCCCCAAGGCAGGTAGTTTTTTGCTCGAGCAATTGCAACAAGGAGAATCTTTTAAAATAGCCGATGGCCGCGTTTTTGTAAAAGGGGAGAAGCTGCGCAAGCGATACAAATGCCTTGAACAGCGCAGCGGCGCGCTTTATTTATTCTCTCCGATCTATGAAGTAGAGCGGTTGGTTGGTTAAGCCACTGCTTTTTTAACCAGGTCGGCGGCTTCGCTAAGCAAAATGGCCGATTGTACCTTGAGACCGCTTTCATCAATCAGCTTTTTGGCCTCGGTAGCGTTGGTTCCCTGCAATCTTACAATAATAGGAATATTGATATTGCCAAGGTTCTTGTACGCATCGATCACACCTTGTGCTACCCGGTCGCAACGAACGATCCCGCCAAAAATATTGATGAGGATCGCTTTTACCGCGGGGTCTTTTAAGATGATCTTAAAGCCGGCCTCTACTGTTTGCGCGTTGGCGGTTCCACCCACATCTAAAAAGTTGGCAGGCTCTCCGCCACTTAGTTTGATCATGTCCATCGTTGCCATGGCCAGTCCGGCACCGTTGACCATGCAGCCCACGTTGCCATCGAGTTTTACAAAATTCAGATTGTATTCTCCGGCCTCTACTTCGGTGGGATCCTCTTCGGTCACATCGCGCTGCGCTGCCAGATCGGGATGACGGTTCAGTGCATTGTCGTCCAAATTCATTTTACAATCGACTGCAACGATCTTATCGTCGGCTGCCTTAAACAGCGGATTGATCTCGAGCATAGAGCAGTCTAGTCCTACGTAGGCATTGTACAAATTGGTCACGAACTTGACGGCATTTTTAAACGCGTCGCCGCTCAGCCCCAGGTTAAAGGCGATCTTTCTGGCCTGAAAGCCCTGCAGTCCGCCGCCGGGGTGTACCCACTCCTTAAAGATCTTGTCGGGCGTGTTGTGAGCGACCTCTTCGATATTCATTCCGCCCTCTGTGCTATACATGATTACATTTTGACCTTTGCTTCTGTCGAGCAAAATGGAGAGATAGAATTCTTTTCTTTCGCTGGGTCCGTCGTAGTACATGTCTTGCGCCACTAATACTTTACCCACTTTTTTTCCGGCAGGGCCGGTTTGTAGCGTAACGAGGGTCCCTCCCAATATTTTTTCCGCAAAGCCGGTAACGTCTTCTGCAGACTTGCCCACTTTTACTCCGTTGATACCGGTCTCTTGAATGGTGCCTTTTCCTCTACCGCCGGCATGGATCTGTGCCTTGACCACGGCAAACGGACTACCGAAGGTCGACTTGATCTTTTCGTAGGCCGACTGGGCTTCTGCCACAGTGGTGCAGGCGTATCCTTCCTGAACGGGAACATTGTATTTTTTGAGCAATTCCTTGGCCTGGTATTCGTGCAGATTCATTGCGAAAAATTTTCGCGAAGATAAGGCAAATCGCAGTTTATGTAATGTGGATACAAGGCCCTTGTTTTAACGTTCCCTTTCGATCATAGCCGTTAAATTTGTATCGCCGCCAAAATACTGCCTGTCATTTTTGTTACCCAATAGAACATATCCGGTACTTTTTCTTTGCCTCTTCTATGTGCAGGCTATCGCACAAGATCCGCGTGCACAGCCCTTGCCGGGCCGGGCCGGAAGAACAGGTATGCCGGTCAATATGGGGGCGTTGGGAAACGGCCGCCAGGGGATGGGCGCAATGATGGGCGGAGAAAACTCCGATAGCCTCAAACGGCGTGATAAGAACGAAGACTCCATCACTATTTTTTACAGGCAGCTTGAGCGGTTGGGTACCTTTAAGCTCGACTCTTCCGTGGCTGATTTTGCCAAGCGATTTCCCATAAAGCCAACCACTGTTCATCTGGGTAATTTGGGTAGTGCCTCACGGTCATTGCTCTTTTCTGCCCCCGGACAGATCGGATTTGATGCGGGGCTTCATGCCTATGACCTGTACCGATGGACCGAAGACGATGTGCGTTTTTTTCAGACCACTCGTCCATATTCCGAGATCAATTACCAACTGGGAAGCAGGGTAGAGCAGTTGATCAGTTTGTTGCACACGCAGAACATCAAGCCGAACTGGAATTTTATGTTCCAATACCGTCTGGTCAATTCGCCGGGAATCTTTCAGAACCAGCGTTCCAATCATAATAATTATCTGTTCAGTAGCCGCTACCAATCGAGCAATCTGCGCTATCATGTATGGATGTACATACTGGGTAACCGGTTGCAATCCGAAGAGAATGGCGGTATCATCGATACTACTAACATCTTGGATGATCCTATCTATAGCGATCGGTTCAACATTCCGGTATGGATGGGTGGCGCCTCCACTTTTACGGCCAATTTTTTCAGTAACAAAATCAGCACCGGTAATCGTTATAGACAGACTCAGTTTTTTTGGCGACAGCAGTACGATCTCGGTAAAAAAGATTCACTGGTAACGGATTCTACGGTGGTGCCTTTATTTTTTCCACGTTTGCGTTTGGAGCACCAGCTTCGCTATGACCGTTCCGATTTTAATTTTTTCGATAAGAATCCTCAGCTGGAATACTACCAGCGCTTTTATCCGGGTCGTCCGTCTTCTTTTGATTCGGTCGAGCTTCGTGACAACTGGAAAATGCTTTCTAACAGCTTTTCGCTCTACCAGTTTCCGGATGCCAAAAATTTGCAGCAGTATATAAAAATGGGTATTGAGCTGCAGTGGTTTCAGGGGCAAACGGATAAAGGGAGCTTTTCTTTTTTCAACTCGATCGGACAGTTCTTGTATCGCAATCTTACTCGCAACAAAAAATGGGAGCTGGAGCTGGCAGGGCAACTCTTTTTGGCAGGGGAGCACAGTGGAAATTATCGAGTTCGCCTGCAATTGCAGCGCCTGCTTGCCAATAAAAAGGGCTCACTAGTAGTAGGGGCCCAGCAGCTAAATCGTACCCCATCTTTTATTTTCGATCAGCGCAGCAGTTTTTTTCTGACCCCTTCTGCCTCTTCGTTCAAAAAAGAAAATTACACGCAGTTCTATTCGGTGATCGACTGGAGTGCTGCGGGGATTTCGCTGCGTGGCGATTACTTCTTGGTCAACAATTACAGTTATCTGCTCGATTTTCAAAAGCCCTTTCAAACTGCCTCCTTGTTTAACGTGATACAGGTTCATGCTCAAAAAACATTTCGCCTGTCAACGTTTTTCAGGTGGCATGCTGATTTTTATCTGCAGCAAGTGGTGGGGTCGGCTCCACTCAATCTAATGCCCTTCTTTACCCGCCAGCGACTAGCCTACGAAGGCAATTTGGGATTCAAAAATCTTGACCTGGCCACTGGCGTAGAGTTGCGATATCGCCCTTCATACAAGGCTGACCGGTACTCACCCTTGCTGGGTCAATTCTTTTTTCAAGACAGGGTAGTTGTAAGTAATCCACTACCTGATATAGCCCTGTACGTCAATTTCAGGATCAGACCCTTTACAGCCTTTATTCGCGCCGAGAATCTCAACACGGCCCGTGATCTTCAAGGTTTTGGGTTTACGCGCAACAACTTACTTGCCGAGGGCTACCCATTACAGGGCTTGCACCTGCGGGCCGGTATCTTCTGGCAATTTGTTAATTAAAGCTTTAATTTAGCGGACTTTGCATCGATAGTAAAAAGCTCTATAACTTTGTAAAGATGTCGCGGATACTATTGGCCATATCACTATTTTTTCTACTCATCCTTTCAAGTGGATGGACATTGAATGTTCATTATTGCATGAATCGGGTAGAGCAGGTGAGTTTGTTTGCCTACGAAGAGCATCACTGCAGCCGTTGTGGTATGGAGCAAGAAGAAAGTAATGGCTGCTGCCATCAAGAAGAACAACTGGTAAAGCTTATTCAAGATCAGTGTCCTCCTCAGTTCAGCAATTACGAGATTGCTCCTGCTACAGTATTCATTTCGCCCGTTAAGAAGTTCATATCTACCGACTTGATCGCAAAAGCCGACCCTACATCGGGCCCCATTCATCATCCTCCGCCGAACGGCTCTCCGCTTCCACTATTTATCAGGCACGGCGTTTTTAGGATTTGATCTCCATTGCTAGAATATCGCTTTGGAAACAATCCTCTCATCTTTATCTTTTAAAAATCATTTTATGAATTCAAAATATTTCTTTTCAATGCTCGTCAGTTTTATGATGAGCCTTTCTATAGTAATGGCCCAGACCGTAACGGAGCGTTTTCAGGTGTCCGGAAATTGCGGTATGTGCAAGTCTAAAATCGAGAAAGCCGCAAAGGATGCTGGCGCAACGAGTGCCTCTTGGAACGAGGATAGTAAGGAGTTGGTCGTCAGTTTTGCCAGCGCCAACAGCAGTGTTGCTCAGATCCAGCAAAAGATCGCGGAAGTAGGCTATGACAATGCCGGTGCCCGTGCTACCGAGGCCGCATACGATAAACTACATGGCTGTTGCAAGTATGAGCGCAGCGCTGCCACTACACCCGATTGCTGCAAGGGTGGAACTTGCACTGAGGCAAACAAGAAAGATTGCTGTAAGGATGGCAAGTGCACCGCCTCTTCTAAAAAAGAGGATTGCTGCAAAGACGGTAAGTGCAAAAAGGATGCAAAGGGCGAAAAAAGTTGTTGCACTAAATCCTAAGCCCTTTTATGCTAAAAAAAATTGTATTACTGCTGCTCCTGTTTTGGGGGCAACAGTACTGCTTTGCGCAATTTAGTCGGGCCACGTTGCAGGCCACAGGGCTCACTTGCGCACTTTGCAGTAAAGCAATTCATCAGGCGCTTGAGCGCTTGCCCTTTGTTCAAAAGGTCAGTGCCCAAATTAAGGAGTCTTCGTTCGAGGTTCTTGCCAAGCCGGGCGAATCGATCGATCCAGCTGCTATTCGCGCAGCTGTAGAAGAGGCAGGTTTTTTTATTGGGGCCTTGTATCTTACGCGAGCTACCGACGCTCCATTGCTTGTATCCAATACCAATACAAAGGAAGGTAATAATTATTTTATGGTAGTGGGTACTGTAAAGAATGGCGGGGTGCAAACATTTCAGGTACTCCATGAACATTTTTTAACCGACAAGGCCTTCTCGAAACTCAGTAACAGTTCACTGGGCGCACAACTCAAGCAACAGCCTACTCTCATAGAAGGGTTGCCTGTTTTTTATTTAAAAAGTCAATAACGAAGCGTTGAATGAAAATTAAAATCACTTCCCTTCGCAGCCTAGTCGCTACCGGGTTCCTACTATTGGTGCTCTGTTCTTCGCTTGCGGCGCAGCCTCACTTTCAGCAACCCGCTCCCGAATTGATCCTGCCCGATAAGGCAGGAAAGCAGGTCGATCTGCGCGCTTACAGAAACCACTATGTATTAGTAGACTTTTGGGCTTCGTGGTGTCCTCCCTGTCGGGTCTTTAACAGAACCCTGGTTAAGTTATATAAGCTGTTTCATTCAATGGGATTTGAAGTAGTCAGTGTCTCGCTCGATGACGATAAAAAAGCCTGGCAACGAGCCATTCGTACCGATGGGCTCAATTGGACACAACTTGTTGACACGACAGCCTGGAACTCTCCCGTGGCCAAAGCCTGGGATGTGCTGGGTGTCCCCAACAGTTTTCTGATCGATCCCGAGGGCAATGTGGTTGCCCGAAATCTCCATGGCAATGAGTTGGAAAAAAAATTAGAGGAGCTCTATAAAAAACAAAGACCGTGATAATTCGTCAGGGACTGATACTGCTTGTATTTTCTTTGGTTTTTTTTTGCGCTGCGGGCCAAGAGCTCTATGTTTTTTCAGAGCCCGCCTCTGTGATGCCCGCTCGCTCGCTTACCGTTCGGTCAAGAACGCACCTGATGGGATCCAATGCCATGTACGATCGGTTTACCTTTCGCAACAGTATTCAGTTCGTGGCCGGGCTCACCGGTCGATGGACCATGCGGGTGGGAGGTACGTGGGGAAATATGCAGACCTATTCGGTAAAGCCCGAGTCGTTTGGTTTTTATTCGCGGTACCGTTTACTTTCATCTGATGATATCCACCGGCATTTTCGGCTGGCAGCTTATGTAGAGGGTGCCTATACGGCTGCTCCCTTTCGTCACGATGAGGTAACGCTCATGGGCGACAAGTCAGGGGTCGAGGCAGGGATTATTGCAACCAGGTTGAGTCATCGTTTTGCTCTCTCGTTTACCGGCTCTCACACGCAGGTCTTGCATGCAACGCGCAAAAGTGCCTGGGTCGGTCCTTCTCGCACGTTTCAAACGTTGCAGTTTAGTTTGTCAGGGGGATATCTGCTATTGCCCAAAGAATATACCGATTACCGCCAAACGAATCTGAATCTCTATGCCGAGCTGTTAGGCCAGCGGTCGCTCGATAACAATCGGTATTACCTTGATCTTGCTCCGGCCCTGCAATTGATCTTTTCTAGCCGTACCAAGTTAAACCTGGGTTATCGTTTTCAATTAGGTGCGACCATGGACAGAATGGCTCAAAGCAGTTGGCTGCTTACGCTCGAATCTACCTGGTTAGGTTTTTTTAAGAAGAGGGGCTAACGTTTTGTAAAGGCCGAAAAACGAAAGGACAGTCCCAGTGCCACATAGTTTTCGATGGCTTGCTCGGAGAGGCCGAATCCGGCCGAAATGTCAAGCTTTACATCATCATTTACATAGTAAGCAAGTCCACCGTCGAGTGCATGGGCCGGTTTTTCGCCTCGTATGATGCTGCCAAAGGCTTCGACATAGCCGTACCATCTCTTGCCAATATTCATCCCAGGGGCGAAGGTATAGATCCAGGTAGCCTGGTTCGAAAGTCCATTCCATTCAGCACCCAGATTATAACCCAATGAGGTCTGCTCGCCAAGGGTATGTTGCATGGTAAAGCGAAAATTCGGTGACCATCTCGGTGTTCGAAAACTTTTAGAACCCAGCGAGGGAATGCCGGCATGAAAGATCAGGGAGGTGGCAGGTAAGAGGTTATTCTCTTTCCAAAGAGCGATCTTTCCTCCCAACTGCACGGGCAGTAGGCCACGCTGCGTCTCAGGAAAATTGGGGCTTTGCAGTAGCGGTTTGACCGTATTGAGCTCCGTGATAATGCGCAACTCGAATTTTTCATGTAGTCCGGCCTTCCACAGAGCCGTTGGATGAACCGTTACGGAAGATCCTAAAAATCGTTCTTTATTAAAACCGATCTCTGCTTGAATGAATCCTTTTTTGGTAATGTAGACCGCTTCGGTCTGATCGGGTCGGTCCGTTTCCATTCTTCCGATTTGCTGCGACCGGGCAGCAAAGCTGATCAGGATCAGACCCATGAGCCAGCCAAAAGATCGTATTTTTAAGTAGAGCATTTGATGCATCATCCATTTTTCAATTCAAATATAAAGCTATATTGTTCAGTAAATACTGATAGGCTATGCAAACCGATAGAAGGAAGTTCTTAAAAAGTACGGCAGCCTTGTTGGCCATCTCGGGATGGTCCGCTGCACAAAGTGAACGAAGCCCATGGCAAGCCGATGATATTTCTTATCAACAGCGTCCATTGCCTTATGGGTATGCTTCGTTGGAGCCCGCCATCGATGCATTGACCATGGAGATCCACTACACAAAACATGCGGCGGGGTATACCAAAAATCTAAACGATGCCTGTTTGGCCGAAAAGGTAGACATGCGATCTACTTCGCTTGTCTCGTTGCTTGCTCAAATTTCGAACTACTCGGAAAAAATGCGTAACAATGCGGGCGGTCATTATAATCATGAGTTTTTCTGGCACTCGCTTCGTCCTGTTGTTGATGCGACAGTTGCTGCTCCTTCCGGGGCCCTTGGCGCTGCGATCGAAAAAAGATTCGGATCGTTCAACTCTTTTAAGGAGCAGTTTTCTGATGTGGCCAAAGCCCGCTTTGGAAGTGGTTGGGCCTGGTTGGTCTTGCATAACGATGGTTCTTTGCAACTGGGCTCCACTCCCAATCAAGACAATCCACTGATGAATACGGCTACACTCAAAGGCACTCCGCTATTGGGTCTTGATGTGTGGGAGCATGCCTACTACCTGCGCTACCAGAATCGCCGCGCCGATTACATCGCATCGTGGTGGTCATTGATCAACTGGCCGGTCGTATCGATGCGATACCAGCAAGGGCTTCGTTGATCGCTCCTTAGGCTTCTTCTGCATACGAGGCTACAGGTTCACAGGTGCAAACCAGGTTTCTGTCGCCATGCGTATTGTTGACCCTCGATACGGAAGGCCAGAATTTATTATGCGTCACGTAGTAGAGCGGATAAGCCGCTTCTTGGCGAGAGTATGCATGAGGCCACTGATCAGCCATTACGGTCTGTTGTGTGTGTGGTGCGTTCTTTAGTGGATTATCTTTTTTGTCGGCCTTTCCTTCTTCGATGGCTTTGATCTCGTTTCTGATCGATATCATCGCATCACAAAAACGATCCAATTCGGCCTTGTCCTCACTCTCGGTAGGTTCGATCATGATCGTGCCTGCAACGGGAAAGCTCATGGTAGGGGCATGAAATCCATAATCCATCAATCGCTTGGCCACATCTTCGGCCTCTATCTCGGCTGTCTTTTTAAAAGGACGTAGATCGACAATGAATTCGTGAGCGCATTGACCGTTGCGGTTGGTGTATAAAATATCGTAATGTCCTTCGAGTCTGGCGCGCATGTAGTTCGCATTGAGGATCGCATACTCGGTGGCAGCGGTAAGGCCGCCAGGTCCCAGCATTCTGATATACGCATAAGAGATCAGCAAGATCGAAGCTGATCCATAGGGAGCTGCTGAAACGGCCGATGAGCTGCCCTGGTGTGTGTGGCCGGGTAGATAAGGAGCCAGGTGGGCTTTTACACAAATTGGGCCCATGCCGGGTCCGCCACCGCCGTGCGGAATGGCGAAGGTCTTGTGCAGATTCAGGTGACATACATCCGCTCCAATGAGACCCGGTGCCGTGAGACCCACTTGCGCATTCATGTTGGCGCCGTCCATGTATACTTGACCACCGTGTTGGTGAATGATGCTTGTAATGTCTTTGACCGTCTCTTCGTATACCCCATAGGTACTGGGGTAGGTGATCATGATCCCGGAAAGCTCTTTACTATATTGATTCGCCTTGGCGGTCAGATCGTCCATGTCTATGTATCCGTTGTCAAGCGCTTTTACTACGACTACCTTCATGCCGGCCATCACGGCAGAGGCCGGGTTGGTGCCGTGCGCAGAGATAGGGATCAGCATCACATTACGATGTGGTTCGCCATTGGCCTCATGAAATGCACGAATGGTCAGCAGGCCTGCGTACTCTCCCTGCGCACCGCTATTGGGCTGCATGCTGCATGCATCAAAGGCGGTTATATCGCAGAGATATTGGCTTAACTGATCGATTACGTACTGGTATCCTTTTGCTTGTTCGGCCGGGGCGAAGGGGTGAATGCTGCTCCACTCGGGCCAGCTGAGTGGCATCATCTCGGTAGCGGCGTTCAACTTCATCGTACAGCTACCAAGCGAGATCATCGAGGTGTTCAACGAAAGATCGCGGTTCTCGAGCTGTTTGATGTAGCGCATCATCTGACTTTCGCTTCGGTGCGTATTGAATACCGGATGGGTCAGGTAGGTGCTGGTCCTTAACAAAGAAGCAGGGATCGATCCCAATACCGTATTCTCATCAAGCGATGCAAACTCACTGGCAGCATCAACGAAACAGCTTGCTATTAATGCCACAGTGGAGGCGTCGGTTGATTCGTCGAGGGTAATACCGATCTGGCGATCGTTTAGATAGCGAAAGTTAAGGCGATGTTCAGCGGCCTTTGTTCGAATGGTCTTTTGTTTGTCGGTGGTAACGACGATGGTATCAAAGTAACTGCTAGCAGCTAGCTCATAGCCGCCTTTTTGAAGAGTGGCGGCGAGTGCACGGGTAAAGCCCGCTACGCGCATGGCGATTCGCTTCAGTCCATCGGGACCATGGTAAACGGCGTACATAGCGGCCATATTGGCCAGTAGCGCTTGTGCGGTACAAATATTCGAGGTGGCCTTTTCGCGCTTGATGTGTTGCTCACGCGTTTGCAAGGCCATACGCAGTGCTCTTTTTCCTTTGGCATCGATGCTGATGCCAATGATGCGCCCCGGAATACTTCTTTTAAATTCATCTTTTGCTGCAAAGAAAGCGGCATGAGGTCCACCGTACCCGAGCGGAATGCCAAAGCGTTGGCTGGAGCCCACGGCCACATCGGCGCCCAACTCACCGGGAGGGGTGAGAAGCGTCAGAGACAGCAGATCGGTAGCCATGACCACATAAGCTCCTTGTTGGTGTACCTGCTCTATGAACGATCTATAATCTTCTACCGATCCTTTATTGTTGGGGTATTGAACGATGGCTCCAAAATAACTCTTGTCTACAGCGGCTTGCTGGTAATTGCCGATCACGATCTCTATGTTCACGGGTACGGCACGGGTGCGAAGCAGGTCTATCGTTTGAGGGAACAATTCGGCATCTACAAAAAACTTGGGTCGCTCAATATGGTCTTGCCGGTTGAGAGCGTTAAATAACATTGTCATGGCCTCGGCCGCAGCGGTGGCTTCATCGAGCAAAGAGGCGTTGGCGATCGGGAGCCCCGTAAGATCGCTGACCATGGTTTGATAATTGAGCAGACTTTCCAGCCTTCCTTGTGCGATCTCTGCCTGGTAGGGCGTATACTGTGTGTACCAACCCGGGTTTTCGAAAATATTGCGCAAGATCACCGAGGGGGTGATGGTGGGGTAGTATCCTTGTCCTATGAAATTCTTCCATACCTGGTTTTGTTTACCTACTTCTTGAATGTGTTGCAGGTATTGGTACTCGCTGAGTGCAGCGGGCACGTTCAGGCTTCTGCTCATACGAATGGTAGCCGGAACTGTTTTATCGATCAGCGAGGCAAGTTGTGATTCGCCCACGACGGCCAGCATCTCTTTTTCTTGGGCGGCCGAACCATTGTGACGAGTACTGAATTCATTGGATTGCAACGAGAGCAAATTCATATAAATACAAGGTTAATAGTATAGGATGCAAAGGTACGGTCATGCTCTCACACTGAGCGCTTGTTGGGTTAAATTGGGGATAAGCGGTTAAGTTCATTTCTTTGCACCATGTCTCAAGAACTTTTGCATAATTGGGAAAAGAAGTCGGCGGACCGTCAGAAGCTCTACCAGCAGTTCCTGAACAAGGTGCCTTTGCAGCAGGTGTTGAAACATCAGTCTGGACTTCATGACGAAGCCTTTGACAAAATTGACTGTTTACAGTGTGCCAACTGTTGTAAGGGGTATTCGCCCCGGTTCAAGACCCCCGACATTAAGCGCATCAGTCGTCTGTTAAAATTAAAGGAGAGTGTTTTTATTGAGACCTATCTGCGGGTCGACGAAGACGGCGATTATGTTGCGCGCTCTCTTCCTTGTCCATTCCTTGGGGCCGACAATCACTGCAGTATTTACGAGAATCGCCCCTCCGATTGCAGCCGTTTTCCGTATACCGACGAAGATGTATTGGTCAAACGAGCGGCGCTTACCAAAAAGAACAGCAGTTTTTGTCCGATCACCTACTATGTGCTGGAAAGATTGATGCAAACCATTCCCACCCGCTAAGAAGCAGCGTTAGTATTCGAATTTCCGAAGCGTGGGCGCTTTAAACCAGGTCACTGTGGTGATGAGCAAGGTCATGCATCCTCCAAAGATCACTGAGGGAACGAGCCCCATGGCCGCTGCTGCCACACCGCTTTCGAATTGCCCCAACTCGTTGGAGGAGTTTATGAACATGGAGTTAACGGCAGAGACCCTTCCCCGCATGTCGTCGGGTACAAATAATTGGACGACCGTACCTCTGATGATCACGCTCACTCCATCGAACAGACCCGAGACCAGCAAGGCAAAAAAGCTCAGCCAAAAATTACTGGACAAGGCAAAAAGCAAAATGCAAACCCCGAATCCACCAACGGCGAACAGTAATTTTTTTCCCTGCTTCTTTTGCATGGGGTAGCGGGTCAGCCAGGCAATGGCAATGAAATTTCCAAGGTAAGTGGCCGCGACCAACCAGCCCAGTCCTTGTGGCCCCACGTGTAAAATGTCATTGGCAAACGCAGGCAGCAGCGCCACCGCCCCTCCAAATAAAACAGCGAACATGTCGAGACTCATAGCGCCGAAAAGTGCTTTTTGTCTCCACACGAAACGGACCCCTTCGAGTACGCCTTCCCAGGTGCGTGATCCGCCTTGCCAGCTGATGGGTTTGGCTGCGATCTGCATAAAAAGCATAATGGCGATCAGGTTCAGCACTAGCACCGGGATAAAGGCAATGGTGATGTTGGTGTATCCCATTAACAGGCCTGCCAGCGCGGGTCCGGCTACCGCAGCCGTTAACCAGATCATACTATTGATGGAGGCAGCTTTGACCAATGCTTCGGCGGGTACCAGCTGCGCTAAAAAAGCATTGAAGCCTGCACCTGAATAAGCACGCACGGCTCCGGTAGCGGCCATAATAAAATAGATGCTCCATTCGATGACCTGTGTCGTGTAGTGCAAGCGCATCCATTCGGAGGTGATCAAGGCCAGCGCCATCATCAGGAGTAAATAAAGCGTCATGCAAATGGTCAGCAGGCGTTGCTTGTTGCTTTTGTCTACTCGTACACCGGCAGGAAGTGCCAGTGCAATGGCTGGGATCACTTCGGACAGTCCAAGCATTCCCAATGCCAGTTTACTGCCCGTGATCTCATAAAGTCGCCAGCCCAAAAGAACCGGTGTCATTCGCAGTCCCGCGATGAATAAAATACGGGCTACGATAAAGAGCGTGAATTCCTTATTGATGATCTGTTTAAAAAGGGGCTTACCAGGTTGGGAATGGCTCATGATAGTTGAATATAATGCAAACCATCGGGGTATTCGTTTTCTATGGCATCGATAATGGTTTGAAGGTGGGTGTCGTTATGTAAGAAGTCTGCGTGCGTCACATCAACGATGAAGGTGCGGGCAGGTTGCTGCCGAATAAAACTGCCATAGGTTTCTTGCAATTGTTCGAGGTACTGATCGGGGATGTTTTGCTCGTAGGGGCGGTTTCGTTTTCGGATGTTCTCTTGCAGTTTTGTGACCGGGGCTTGCAAGTAGATGAGCAGATCGGGTTGTAAAAGTTGTTGATGAATGATATCGAACAACCGCTGGTAAAGCCTGAACTCATCTTCCGGAAGGGTTACTTTTGCGAAGAGCAGGCATTTGGTAAACAGGTAATCCGAAATAGTACGTTCTTTAAAAAGGTCCTGTTGTTGCAGTAGCTCTTTTAGTTGCTTGTAGCGCTCTGCCATAAAAAAGAGCTCTACCGGAAATGCATATTGCCCGGGGTTTTCATAGAATTTGGGCAAAAAAGGGTTATCCGCAAACTCTTCCAATATCAACCTGGATTTAAAATGCCGGCTGAGCAGTTGCGCCAGCGTTGTCTTGCCGGCGCCAATGTTTCCCTCAATTGTTATGAACTGGTACTGCATGGATAGGCTGCAAGATAATTCAATTCGCCCCCCGGGCCGGAGACGCACTTTTTTTGTGGAAAAGTCGATCAATTGGTAAGGGCTGCCGGGTCAAAGGGTAGGAGTGCGGGCCTTGCTGTATGCGGCCAACCTGGTTATTAAAGCTCATTAAATTAAAATACATTTGTGAATGCACAATCAATTGGATCCCTCTTACAGCCAATGGACTGCCCTTTGGGCCATGACCCGCGCTGGATTCAGGGCCATCTTTGCTAATCCCATCGCCATTGTCTTTAGTATTATTTTTCCCATTGTTTTTGTGCTGATCTTTTCTGCCTTTGGTTCGGGTCGTGCCACCGCATACAAGATCGCGGTGCTCCCTGGCTCTGATACCACGAACGCATTCTATCTCGCGCTGCAAAAAAATCCTTCTGTACAACTTGTCACGTTTTCGGACAGTGCACAGCTTGAAAAGGAACTCATCAAAGGAAGACTGACCGGAACACTACGGCTGACGGCCACACCTTCTGCAGACTCCACCGATCCCGGCTCCATCCGGGTTCAGTTTTTCTCTACCACGGCCAGTGGGCCCACGATCGCTCCGTTTTTGGATCTCTTGGATTATATCAGACTTCGCCAGCAGGTGGCTTCGCTACCCGCTGGAAGTGTTTCAATCGATCGCCCTGTAGTACGGGAGGTCAGAAAGTATCTTCCCATCGATTTTGTACTGCCGGGACAGCTAGGATTTTCTATTCTATTCTCTACGCTATTCGGCATCGCCTTTACTTTTTTTGGACTGCGCGAACAAGGAGTGCTCAAACGATTTTTTGCCACTCCCGTACACCGGATCAATATCTTGGTCGGTATCGGCATTAGTCGCATTTCATTTCAGTTGCTGAGCGTACTGGTATTATTGCTCTTTGGTCATTGGGTACTTGACTTTACATTGCAGCAAGGTTGGATCAGTGTGATACAGATCGTTTCTTTTACCATCCTGATGTTGCTGTTATTGATGGGGGTGGGTCTGATCTTTAGCAGTATTGCCAAGACGGATGCCACCATCCCTTTACTTATAAATCTTTTTGCACTCCCTCAGATGTTACTATCGGGAACATTTTTTTCGGTAGAGGTCTTTCCGCTGTGGCTGCAACGCGTCTGTGAGATCATGCCTTTGAAGCAGTTCAATGATGCCATTCGAAAAATCTCTTTCGAGGGATTGGGATGGCTCGATTGCGGCAAAGAGTTCGGTATCTTACTGATCTGGATGGTGCTTGTCTATGGTTTACTGTCGCGACTGCTTCGTTGGGAATAATCGAATGTTATTATGCGTGGAATACTATTTTTTTTGCTGAGCATTTTGCTATTGTTTTTATTAGTTACGGGTCTCGGATTGTTTTTGCCTTCGCATGTTACCATATCTAGGGCAGTGAACGTTCAGGCTCCCCGTGCCACTGTTCACGCATTGCTAGTAAGCCCTGCTCGGTGGCAGCAGTGGTTTCCGGGTGCAGACAGCCTGCCACTGGTAAAAAAGAATGATCGCGTAGCTGGCATTGCCATGCCCAATGGAAATATGCTTGCCATTCGCAGCCTGAACGACAGCACCATTGTTGTGCAGGGACTTCAAACTGCAACTGTCGATGGTGATATGGGGTTTAAGTTACTGGGTGCTGCATCCGGCATTGTTACCGTGCAGTGGTACATGAACTTTTATTTTGATTGGTATCCGTGGGAGCGATTTTCGAGTCTACTGCTCGAAAATAAATTTGGCTCCGTAATGGAGCGGGGGTTAAAGCAACTCCAACAGCAAGCTCAGTCTGACGCTAGCATAAACTGAAGATTGCGAACGATCCCTTTGTAGCCGGGTCGCATCAGCGGCGAATCCTTGAATGTTTTCTTAAAGGTATCTTCTGTCATTGCCATCCATTCGCGAGTGCTCAGGTTTAAAATATCGGCCAGCGGTTCAAATTCCGTTTCGTGATGAGGTGTACTGAATCGATTCCAGGGGCAGACGCTCTGGCACGTGTCACAGCCAAACATCCAGTTATCCATTTTTCCTTTGGCTTCGCTGGGTAATAGCTGGTCCTTGAGCTCGATGGTGTAGTAAGAGATACATTTTTTGGCGTCTATGGTCTTATCGGGTAAGATCGCTTCGGTGGGGCAGGCATCGATGCAGCGGGTGCAACTTCCGCAATAGTCTTTGGCAAAAGGATCGTCGTATTCCAAGGCAAGGTCAGTAATGAGTGTCGCAATAAAAAAGAACGATCCATTTTGTTTGTTGATGAGGTTGCCGTTTTTGCCGACCCACCCTAATCCACTGCGTTGGGCCCACGTTCTCTCCAGCACGGGGGCCGAGTCAACAAAGCCTCTTCCGGTAATATCACCTACCGAAGATTGTAACTCGAATAGAAATTGTTGTAGCTTTTTTTTGATCACATGGTGGTAATCTTTGCCCCATGCATACGATGCGATCTTGGGGGCCTCCGCGCTTTGACGGGCTGTCGGAAAGTAGTTTATCAGCAAGGTGATCACCGATCGAGCCCCGGGCACTAGTTTGGAGGGGTCTACACGCAGATCAAAATGATTTTCCATGTAACTCATCTTGCCGTGCATTCCTTGGTGTAACCACTTTTCCAGGCGGCGTGCATCTTCGTCGAGTGGCACGGCCTTGGCGATGCCACAGAAAGAAAATCCCAGTTGACGGGCCTTTTCTTTTACCAACTTTGTATGTTGCGCCGGCTGTTGCAAGTGCGATTATTATTGTTTGCAATTACCAACGAGCTGGCGATCTATGAGGGCCTTCATCTCTAGGTGCAAGTCGGCTTTGCTGTCTCCTAATTTATTTTTTGTTACCACCAGATAGGCGTAGCCTCTGCATAGGTCAATAAGTGGCCATCCCCCTTGCAAGCCGGGTGCGGCGAGTGCAGTAGCCAGACCATTTTGGCTCTCTACCACCCAGGCCCCGTGGGCATACCCAAATTGATTTTTTTCTATGGGAGAGTAGGCTACCTGCGAAGCACTAGCCTGCATTTGTAGCAAAGCGACCGCGGAGGCTTCGCTGAGAAAAGCTTGCTGGTTTACTTTTCCTTTGTTGAGCAGCATCCTTAAAAACCTCATGTAATCCTCTGCTGTAGACTGCGCTCCTTCTGACGGATTGAGTGCTCCGCCATTTAGGTCAGAGAACGTGGTACGCCGCATGCCTAGTGGAGTGAGCAATTTTGATTTGATCAGAATATCAAATTTTTTCTTGGTAGCGATCTCTGCTACGCGCCCGGCAAGTTGAAGGCCTACCGATTGGCTGAACCAACAAGCGGTTCCGGGTTTGGCCCGGATGCTCAGCTTGACCAGCTCGTTGACCTCTTCTTCGAGCGACGTATATTTTTTTCGCTGCGCCAACATGCGGGGAAGTTCTTTTTGTTCAATACCCGTCATATGACTTAGGCAATGGCGAAGGGTAATGTATCCCTTGAAGTACTTGGCGAATTCAGGAATATATTTTTGAACGGGATCATCGATCGATAGTTTTCCTTCTTCGGCCAGTTTAAACAGCAGGGCTGCGGTCAGCCATTGGCTACTTATAAAAAAGGGTACTTGTGATTTGGTGGTAAAGGTCTTGGTCTCCATCAGCAAGAGGGTGCTGTCAGCACTCGACAGCACAAATACGAACTCTTGGTCGAGCTCTTTGGCATTTGCATTCATCTTTGCCTTTACCGCTGTCCAGTCCGGCTGGGCATTGACCGGGGTGCCGCTCTGCAACAATAGCAGAAAAATCAGGCCGTATATGACGTTCGTGCAGGTGCGGGCTAAAAAAAATGACAAACTTACTGCTCCAAGGTGAGTTACCATTTGCTGAATGATTTTTGAGAGATATGTGTGGGCCGGCAATCGGCCTCGATAAAAGTACAAACTAAAAAACTATCATATTGTTATGAACCTGTCGAATTTTACCATCAAGGCAGCAGAGGCCATACAGCAGGCCCAGCAGCTAGCGTTCAATGCGCATCATCTTTCCATAGAGACGGAGCATGTTCTTAAGGCATTGCTCGATCAGGCAGATTCGCCCGTTGAGTATCTGCTCAAGAAAAATAATGTTACCGTCAATTTGCTGCAGACCAAGTTGCAAGAGCTAACTGCGGTATTGCCTCGTACGGAGGGAGAACCTGCGCAGCAGATCAGTCGTGAGGCGAACAGTGTTATGTTGCGGGCCGGAGCGGCACTAAAGGCATTTCAGGATGAGTTCGTTACCCCTGAGCATTTATTGCTAGCCTTGGTGCAAGGCAACGATTCTACGGGTAAGTTGCTTCGTAACGCCGGACTGACCGAGCAGGGGTTAACGGCTGCCATCAAGGAGCTGCGCAAAGGAGAGAAAGTGACCTCGTCTACACAGAGTCAATCGTTTCAGGCACTTGAAAAATATGCTCGTAACCTCAATGAAGAGGCGCGTAGAGGAAAGCTCGATCCCGTTATCGGTCGCGACGAAGAGATCAGAAGGACCTTGCATATCCTTTCGCGCAGAACAAAGAACAATCCCATTTTGGTAGGTGAACCCGGTGTAGGCAAAACAGCTATTGCAGAAGGGATCGCGCACCGGATCGTGAACGGAGACGTGCCTGAGAATCTGCGATCAAAGCTTATCTATGCACTCGACATGGGGCAACTGATCGCAGGGGCAAAGTACAAGGGAGAGTTCGAAGAAAGGCTCAAGGCGGTGGTCAAAGAAGTGGAGCAATCCGATGGGGGCATCATTCTCTTTATAGACGAGATCCATACCTTGGTGGGTGCCGGGGGAGGCGAAGGGGCTATGGATGCTGCCAATATCTTAAAACCTGCGCTGGCGCGTGGTGAACTAAGGGCAGTAGGTGCCACTACGCTTAACGAATACCAAAAATATTTCGAGAAAGACAAGGCCTTGGAAAGGCGTTTTCAAAAAGTAGTGATCGAAGAGCCCTCTGCCGAAGATGCAATTTCTATTTTGCGAGGATTGAAGGATCGCTACGAAACCCATCACCATGTTCGCATCAAGGACGAGGCCATTATTGCTGCTGTTGAATTGTCTCATCGCTATGTCACCGATCGTTTCTTGCCTGATAAGGCCATCGACCTGATCGATGAAAGTGCCGCAAAACTCCGACTCGAGATGAATTCCATGCCCGAAGAGTTGGATACGCTAGAAAGACAAATAAGACAGCTCGAGATCGAGCGCGAAGCCATCAAGCGCGAAAATGACGAGGTCAAGTTAAAGGAGTTGAGCACCGAGTTGGCCAATTTGGCCGTACAACGCGATACCTTAAAAGCCAAGTGGATCGAAGAAAAAGAACTGGTCGAGCAGGTGCAATCGGCCAAAGCAGCCATTGAACAGCTTCGCCAGGCAGCAGAGCGCGCTGAACGAGAGGGAGATTATGGCAAAGTAGCTGAGATTAGATACGGAAAGATCAAAGAGCAAGAAAAAGCGATCGAGTCACTGAGCGAGCAACTCAGTCAAAATACCGAGAAGCGCTTGTTAAAAGAAGAGGTCGATGCAGAGGATATTGCAGAGACCGTCGCCAAGGCTACGGGTATACCGGTCAGCAAAATGATGCAGTCCGAAAAAGATCGCTTGTTGCACCTCGAGACGCAATTACATGAGCGGGTAGTGGGGCAAGACGAGGCCATATCGGCTGTGGCAGATGCCATTCGTCGCAGCCGGGCAGGGTTACAAGATCCTAAAAAACCGATCGGTTCTTTTGTATTTCTCGGTACCACGGGGGTAGGAAAGACCGAGTTGGCCAAAGCACTGGCAGAACTCTTGTTCGATGACGAGGCCATGCTCACACGTATCGATATGAGCGAGTACCAAGAAAAACACACCGTGAGCAGACTGGTTGGCGCTCCTCCCGGTTATGTGGGATACGAAGAAGGTGGCCAACTTACAGAGGCGGTTCGTCGCAAACCTTATAGTGTGGTGTTGCTAGACGAGATCGAAAAGGCGCATCCCGATGTATGGAATATTCTCTTACAAGTGCTCGATGACGGTAGGCTTACCGACAGCAAGGGCAGGGTGGTCAATTTCAGAAATACCATCATCATTATGACATCCAATATCGGGAGTCATCTCATCATGGATGCCTTTGAATCGGTGCGTGAGGAACAGCAGGTAGAAGAGGCTGCGAGCAAGGCGAAAGAAGAGGTGATGATGTTGCTGCGACAAACCATCAGACCCGAACTGCTCAACAGGATCGACGAGATCATCATGTTCAATCCGCTGCTTCGCAAAGAGATCATGGGGATCGTGCAGATACAGCTCAATGGGCTCAAAAAAATGTTACACGAATCGGGTATCAACATCGATTTTAGCGACTATGCACTTCGCTACCTGGCGCTGCAAGGATATGACCCTCAGTTTGGGGCCCGGCCGCTCAAAAGACTTATCCAGAAAGAGATCGTCAACCCGCTGAGCAAAAAAATACTGGCCGGCGAAGTCGATAGGTCGGCACCCGTCTTGGTGGATGTGTTCGACAATGTGGTGGTCTTTAGAAACGGGGTGACTAAGGTCATTGGCTTGCTTCCGTAAGCCCGTTACCTTCAAGCTGATGCCCTACGAGTAAACACCCAAAAAAAAGGATGGGGTACGTATGTAATATGTTGATTTTGAATTATATTTATTGGATTTGTTAAATAAGTGACGAGTGGCGTTTAAAGGGGATAAAAACCCCCTATCTTTAGCCGAAGCCGGGTTGCAAAAAAGATTGGTGCAAGTGCTCAACCCAAAACACTAACAGTTGTTATTATTTAAGGTCGGTTGTCTAGCCGGCAAAATAGAAAAAGATGGCATTTAAAAAGGACGATGTAATTATTATAGAGCCCCGCGAAATTTTCGTCGGTAAGAAAGACGCGCCCGTAACCCTCATGGAATTTGGCGAATACGAAAGTGAGGAGTGCGCCAAGGTGAATGAGGTCGTCAAACAGTTATTGGAAGAATACGAGGGTAAGATCAAATTTCAGTTCAGACATTTTCCATTGACGTTGATCCATCAGCGGAGTTTGAAGGCGAGCGAATCTGCCGTGGCTGCCGCGCAAGAGGGCAAGTTCTGGGAAATGCACAATGTACTTTTCAGTAATCGAAGAAACCTGGGTACAACCAGCTTGAAGTTGCATAGCAAAGAGGCCGGAGTAAAGAATAAAAAATTCTTGGACGATCTGGTTAACGGAGTATATGGCTGGCAAGTACAAGATGATCTGAAGGAAGGTCTTAACCGTGGTGTAAAGGACCTGCCTGCTTTCTTTATCAATGACGTTCCATTTACAGGAAAACCTACGTTTGCCAACCTGAGTGCCGCTATTCAGTCTGCCCTTAAGAAATCAAAGGCAAAGGCGCCGGTAAAAAAGGCCGCTACTCGCTCAGCTGCAAAGCCAGCTGCAAAGCCAGCTGCTTCCAAGACCGTGGTCAAGCAAAAGCAAAGAGCCTGAGAAAATAAAATATCAAAAGACTTTGTTCTCATAACCGCCTTTTCATGGGCGGTTTTTTTATAACGAAAAAGCCCCTCTGAAAGATCAAAGGGGCTTTTTATTAAAAGACAACGCTTTTTACCAGCGACTATTTGAATAGTTAGCAGAGCGGGCAGGTCTTTCTTCGCGGGGTTTGGCTACGGCCACGCGAATGGCACGTCCTTCTACCGTGGCGCCATCTAATTCACCGATGGCTTTTTGGGCAGCTGCATCATCGGTCATTTCTACAAAACCGAAACCTTTGCTGCGGTTAGTGTACTTGTCCATGATGATTTTGGCAGAGCTTACTTCGCCATACTCGGCAAAATAGCTTCTGAGGTCTTCGTCTGTTACAGCGAAGGGAAGATTTGAAACATAAATGTTCATGCAAAAAAATTAAGCATTAAAAAAGCTTGAGAAAAACGAAAGAGTAAAGAAGACTAACTAGTGGCGACCAGAGGCTTTGCAGTAGTACGAATCGTTCCGTTACGGACAGTCGGTTGACTCAAAATAACTAGACAAAGATAGTACTATTTCGGTGCGCCTCCAATTATTATTTTGTTTCTTTGTTTTATGATCGGCTCTATCCACGATTTTTCTGCCCCTTATTTCATAGGGATCGGCGGAACAGGAATGAGTGCTCTAGCTCAATATCTGCAAGGTATCGGCAAACAAGTTGCAGGCAGTGACCGGTTATTTGCCGCAGGCGTTCAAAACGAAGTACAAGACAAACTCACACAAGCTGGTATTCGTTGTTTTTCACAAGACGGTACATCACTTACTCGTGCATACGATGTGGTAATTGTGTCAACGGCCATCGAAGACACCGTTGTTGAAGTGCAACAGGCCAAACAACTGGGTATCCCTATTTTGCACCGGGCAGCACTTCTGTCACTGATCGCATCCAGCAAAAAAACCATTGCCATTGCCGGCACTAGTGGAAAGAGCACGACGAGTGCCATGTTATTTGATATTCTCGATCGTGGGGGATACGAGCCCAGCATCATTAGCGGTGCAGGGTTGGTACGTATTATCGAAGAAGGAAAGATCGGCAATGCCGTGGCCGGAAAAGGAGAGTGGTTGGTCATTGAGGCCGATGAGAGTGATGGGTCGATTGTGCAGTATCATCCTCACATCGGGGTGCTGCTCAATATCGACAAAGATCATGATGAGACCGAAAAGTTGGTTTCGCTCTTTACAACCTTTAAGAACAATTGCGAGTATTTTGTCGTCAATCGCACGCACCCGTTGGCCGCGACCCTTTCTGTAGATGCCCGTAAAGATTTTGCGGTAGGGAAACAGGAGAACATCGGGTATTGTGCCGACGCATTTTATCAGAAAGGAATGACGATCTCATTTTCGGTCAATGGGCAAAGCGTTTGTCTGCAACAGATCGGCCAGCATAATATGGAAAATGCGCTGGCGGCCATGGCCGTGGCTCATCAGGTTGGCGTTCCGTTATCGGTTGCCGCAGCAGCGTTGTCTGGTTATAAGGGAATCTATCGTCGTCACCAGATATGGGGACAGAAAAAGGGTGTTTGGTTGATTGATGATTATGCGCATAATCCTGTAAAATGTGCGGCGGCCATTCGGGCTTGTCAACCTGTAGCCTCCAAGGTAGTGGCTTGGTTTCAGCCGCATGGTTATAAGCCAACTCGCTTTTTGCGCAGTGATTTTGTAAGTGAATTCGCCGCTTCGCTAAGACCCGGCGACGAAATATGGATGAGTGAGATCTATTATGCCGGAGGGGCGGCCGTTAAGGATATCTCTGCTGCAGACCTCATTGACGATCTGCAAAAATTGGGGGTGGCTGCTTTTTTTGTAGCAGATCGCACACAACTAATAACGGCTATTCGCTCTCATCTATCCGAAGATTGTGTCTTGCTATTGATGGGCGCACGCGATCCGTCGCTGGAGACCTTTGCTCGCGAGGTATGGCAGGCACTTTGAATCAAGCAGTAAAAATCTTGTAGCCGGCCCAAGTGGCCAACCATCCACCCAAGATCGTGATCAGCAAATAAATGGCAAGAATAAAGAACCGTTCGGCTCTGATCATCAGTAAACTCTCTTGACTAAAGGCCGACAGGGTAGTAAAGCCCCCACAGAGACCTGTTAGTAGAAAAAGTTTGGTTTCTTCAGATACGCTATGATACTTGTCGCTAAGTCCCCAACCTATTCCAAGCAATAGACACCCTAGAATATTAACCAACAACGTTCCGGTTGGAAAAGCATTCTGCTCAACGGGGTTAAGTAAACGCTGCATTGTAAAGCGCAGTGCAGAACCTAACGCACCCCCTACGGCCACAAAAAGAAGCAAGCGTATCATGGTTGATCGTGCTCGTAGAGGTATTTAAGATCTACCAGCCATTGATCCTTGCTTTTTACGATGCGCAGGGTATCATGATCGTTCTTGTACGAGTTCGAGTAGATAACGATCGCTACCGAATCATTAAGGGCATTTGAATTGTGGATCACGATGGTGGATCCTTTGTAGCTGTCTCGGTCGGCTCCGGGAATCTTCTGGTAAAATTGAGCGGCAATATCGAGGTAGCTTATGTTGACGGAATCTTGTATCATGTAGTCTTTGGCCTCATCGAATTTTCCATCCAATGCTGCCCTGATGAACAGCCGGGCCGCATCGAGCTCATTTTCGGCATTGACCTTTTTTTCTTGCGTGGGTTCACAGCTCAATAAGAGCAACAGTATGCTCATGAGCGGTAGGAAAAATTTATTATGCATACGGCAATTTACAAAGAAACAGATTGGTCAGAAGCTATGTTTTGTTGTGGGTCAGGCCCTAGTCTGCTCTTTTTCGTGTTCCTGGTTGTAGGCGCGCAGTATCTGCTTGACCAGTCGGTGTCTTACCACATCTTCTTCATCGAGCTCAATATGGCCAATGCCATCGATGTTCTTTAAGATGCGTACGGCAGTTTGCAGGCCGCTGCGTTGGTTACGCGGAAGGTCCACCTGTGTCATATCGCCGGTAATGATGGCTTTGGCGTTGGCTCCGATGCGCGTTAAAAACATTTTCAGTTGCAGATCGGTGGAGTTTTGGGCTTCGTCCAAAATAATAAAGGCATTGTCGAGCGTGCGTCCACGCATATAGGCCAAGGGGGCGATCTCGATGGTGCGAGTGGTCATGTAGTAGCCCAGCTTGTCAGCTGGTATCATATCGTCGAGCGCATCATAGAGTGGACGCAAGTAGGGATCGATCTTTTCTTTTAGATCGCCCGGTAAAAAGCCAAGACTTTCTCCGGCTTCTACGGCAGGGCGGGTAAGAATGATCTTTTTTACTTGTTTATTCTTGAGTGCACGCACGGCGAGGGCTACAGCCGTATAGGTCTTTCCGGTGCCGGCCGGACCGATCGCAAAGACGATATCATTTTGCTCGGCCTCTTGTACCAGCTTTTTTTGGTTGGCCGTTCGCGCCCGTACCGATTTACCATTGGGTCCAAAGACCAACACCTCGGCCGGATTTTTTTCCTGAAAGTGATCGATCACTTCCTGGTCGTCTCCGCCTAGCACCTGCTCAAAATACTGCTGGCTCATGTGACCGTTGCGCTCCAGGTAAGAAACGATCTGCCCGATCTTTTCTCTGGCAGAATCGATCTGCTCGGGAGAGCCGCTAAGTTTGAGTTGAGTACCGCGCGATAGGATCTTGAGAAGGGGAAATTTCTTTTTTAATAGGTCGAGTTTTCCGTTGTTGACCCCGAAGAATTCGATCGGATTGATCGTTTCGAGATTAATAATGGTGTCTGTCAAGGCACTGCTTTTTTGTGAAGTGTATTAATTTGAGATGCAAAAGAGCTTATCCAATATTAGCATACTCATTCACAAAAACCAATCAATACTTATCAACAAATGTGAATAGATGGAAAGATTATCTTTTGGTTAAATGGAGAGCACTTTGTCGCGGGCAATCAAGCAGGCGCCGATTACACCGGCCTTTTCTCCCAGACGCGAAATACGCAGTTGCGTATCGCTGTTGACCAAGCTCAGTGAATATTTGTTGATGGCGCTCTTTACCGGAAGGCGTAAGTAATCGCCCGTTTCGGAAAGCGTGCCTCCTAAGATCAATAACTCAGGATTGAATACGTTGATGAGCATGGCCAGCCCTTTGCCGATCTTTTCGCCCAGATCGGCCAGCATCTCAATGCAAAGCATGTCTTCTTGATTGGCGGCTGCGATAATATCGAGCAAAGTGATCTCTGCCGGATCTTTCTTTTTCTTCATGGCCGAAGAGGTGAATCCCTGCTTGATCTTCTCTCTGAACTTTCTGAGCAGTGATTGACCGGAGGCCTCGGTTTCGAGACATCCTTTTTTTCCGCAATGGCAAAGTATCTCGTTCTCGAAAAAAGGAATGTGACCGAACTCGCCACTAAATCCGGACTTTCCATAATACAGTTTGCCATTTACCAAAATGCCCAGCCCGATCCCATAGTCCATGTTCACGAATAGAACATGGCGGGCTCCGGCCACCTCGCCATTGCAAAACTCACCATAGGCCATGGCCCTAGAGTCGTTCTCTAAAAAAGTGGGAATCCCAAATTCGCGTTGAATGGTCTCGGCGAGCGGTTCTTCTTGAAAATGAAAATAACTATAGCTATACCCTGTTGTCTGGTTGATGCGTCCTGACAGGTTGATTCCCATTCCCAGCATTTTGTTCTTGGGGATGTTCAGTTCTTGCAGATACTGGCGGATCAATTCCAACAGTTGCTGAAAGGATTCTTGCGTGTTTTCGAGCCGGTAAGGAATTTTTTCTTTTAGATTGATCAGATGTTTTCTGAAATCAAGCAATCCCAAATTGATGTAGTATCGTTTTACATCGACCCCAATAAAGAAGCAGGCATCGGCCACCAATCCGTAAATGCTGGCCCTTCTGCCACCGGTCGAATCGAATTTTCCGTTGTCGCGAATCAGTCGGTCCTCTATTAGTTCGTTGACCAGACTAGTTATTTTGGGCACGCTGGTATTGAGCTCGCGGCTCAGTTCGGTGATGGTAAAGTCTCCGTGCAGATCGAGGTGGCTAAGGATGCTTCTCTTGAGCGATTTATTCTTGTACGCTACGCCCGAGGCATTCTCATCGCTGAACAGCTCGAAGATCCGGTGTTTGGGTGGGGTAGGAGATTTTTTCATTACTAAATGAGAATCAGATACTAATATAAGTCAATCCCCTAAAAAGCACGAATGGGGATAAACTAAATAAAAAAATTTATTAAGATTTGGGATTCTCGTAATTATTTTTTTAATATTTGTCCTTGAACTGCAATCAATTAAATCAGATTAGACGGTTCTACGAATGCTAGCCCAACAAGCCCTACCCAAGGATGCTGCCTCCATTGGCCGTTATGCCGAGTTGTATCTCGCGGAGTTAAAAGACAATGTTCTTCCTTTTTGGCTTCGCCACAGCAAGGACGAAGAATTCGGAGGATTCTTTACCTGTCTGGATCGTGAGGGTAAGGTATATGATACCGACAAATTCATGTGGTTACAAGGAAGAGAGGTGTGGACCTTCAGTTACATGTACAAACAATTGGAGCAGCGTCCCGAGTGGCTGGCCATGGCATTGCATGGTGCGGCCTTTATGGAAAAGTTTGGGAGAGACAACGAGGGTAATTGGTATTTCTCATTAACGCAAGACGGTAGACCCTTGGTGCAACCTTACAATATTTTCAGCGATTGTTTTGCGACCATGGCCTTTGCCGCACTCGATAGAGCGCAGCCCCATGACCGATATAAGAAGATCGCTACCGAGACCTTTGATAATATTTTAAGAAGACGTCATAATTGGAAGGGGATCTATAGCAAGGCAGTGCCCGGCACTCGGCCTCTCAAGAATTTTAGTCTGCCCATGATCCTTTGTAATCTGGCCCTTGAGCTGGAACATATCGTTGGGGCCCGTCGCGTGGAGGCCTTGATCCCTGAGGTGATACACGAAGTGATGGAGGTCTTCTATCAGCCCGAGACGGGATTGATCTTGGAGAATGTTTACGAAGACGGCAGCTTCTGTGATAGTTTCGAGGGCCGATTGCTTAATCCCGGTCATGCGATAGAGGCCATGTGGTTTGTGATGGACCTGGCCCGTCGTTCCAATGACCAGCAGCTTATTTACAAAGCAAAGGACATCATGCTCCATACCTTGCAAAAGGGATGGGACAGTGAGTACGGTGGAATTCTCTATTTTCTGGATTGTCATGGTCATCCGCCGCAGCAACTGGAGTGGGATCAAAAATTATGGTGGGTACATGTGGAGGCGTTGGTCGCATTGGCCAAGGCGTATAAACTTACCGGTGACCCCGTCTGCGCCAGTTGGTTCGAAAAGGTGCATGACTATACATGGAATCATTTCAAGGATCCCGAGCACGGGGAGTGGTTTGGTTATTTGAACAGAAGAGGGGAGGTGTTGCTTAATTTAAAAGGCGGAAAGTGGAAGGGATGCTTTCATCTTCCCCGTTCGTTGTATCAGGTTTGGAAAACGCTTTCATCCGAATAAAATGATCTTGATGGCTGCTTGCCGAAAATGGATGTTCTTGCTGTTGTTGTTGCCCTTTTTCTGTGGCGCAACGACTATGCCCAGTGTTGTCACCGACGTACTCGTGATCGGTGGTGGGGCATCGGGCGTGGCCGCAGGTATACAGTCGGCCAGGATGGGAGCCCGAACAATCATTGCAGAAGAGACGCCATGGCTCGGCGGTATGCTCAGTGCTGCAGGTGTGTCCGCTACCGATGGAAATCATATGTTGCCTTCAGGAATATGGGGCGAATTCAGAGGTCGAATCTACCAGCATTATGGAGGTCCGCAGCGGGTCGCTACCGGATGGGTCAGTAATACTCATTTCGAGCCTCGTGTTGCCGATAGCATCTTCAAGTCGATGGCGAGTGCGGAAAAAAATCTTCAAGTACATTACCTCAGGCGTTTTCTAGCTGTAACCCAACATCGCGGTGTTATAAACGGTGCGCGCTTTTTGGATTTGACCACCGGAGATACCGTTACCGTTCGGGCAAAACAATTGATCGATGCCACCGAATTGGGCGATGTGGTGGCCGCCGCTGGTATTCCTTTTTCGTTAGGGATGGAGGCTAGCGCAGCAACAGGAGAGAACGTTCAGGTTCCTGCATCAAATAATATCATTCAAGATCTGACGTATGTGGCCATTTTGAAAGATTATGGAAAGGATGTCGATTGTACCATCGTTAAACCCATCGGGTACGATCCACTTGAATTCGATGGATGCTGTCTTGATTTTTACAATGATAAATCTAAGATCGCTCCCGGTGTGGATTGTGCCAAGATGATGACCTATGCCAAGTTGCCCGGACAAAAATATCTGATCAACTGGCCGGGCTATGGAAATGATATTTATCTGAATGTGATCGGTCTGGATGCAACAGCACGCGAGCAAGAGTTGCGCAAGGCCAAGCAACAAACACTTCGCTTCATCTATTTTATACAATCTCAACTGGGTTATAAGCACCTGGGGTTGGCTGCCGATGAGTTTCCTACTGCAGACAGACTGGCGCTCATTCCCTACCACCGTGAGTCCAGAAGGGTAGAGGGGTTGGTGCGTTTTCGCATTCAACACATCAGCGATCCATTCAACGAATCTCATCCATTGTACAGGACCGCCATTGCGGTGGGGGATTATCCTATCGATCATCATCATAGAAAAAATCCTGAGGCTCCGCAGCATCTGGGATTTTATCCTATCCCATCTTTCTCTGTACCGCTCGGGGCGCTGATCCCAGCAAGTGCCAACGGATTGGTCGTGGCAGAAAAAGCCATCAGTGTAAGCAATGTAGTTAACGGTACTACCAGGCTGCAACCTTGTGTGCTGTTGATCGGGCAGGCAGCAGGTACACTGGCTGCGCTCGCTGCCAAGAGAAAAGATATGAAAGCTGCGCAAGTACCCGTTCGAAGTGTACAGCGTGCCTTGCTCAATAGTGGCGCCTACTTGATGCCCTATGCTGATGTAGCACCTGCTGACCCGCATTTTCTCGCCATCCAGCGTCTTGGTACTACAGGGTTACTACGCGGAAAAGGGCAACCCAATGCCTGGGCCAATCGTACGTGGTTCTATCCGGATTCTACGATCTCGACAGGACAATTTATTTCGTCGATTCCGCCCGTAATGCTTGGATCAAAAGACAGAGCCCAAGCCGATCAGACAGCATGGCTGACCATTGAGGGTTCCCTGCACTGGCTCTCGCTGCTGCGGCAACGTGCTGCTTCGCTATCAAAAAATACCATTCCCAAATGGGATGTATCGAAGATCAGTGAACTCGCCCGGGCTAACTGGAAGCAATGGCAACTCACCGATTTTAACTTGCAACGACCCATCACTCGTCGTGAACTGGCAGTGCTGCTCGATTCGTTGCTCGATCCGTTTTCGAATTATCCCGTCAATCACCAAGGAGTTATTCAACTTTAATTATATAAAAATCCAAACATCAAAACCCTGATTATGAAAAAAGCAACTATTCTGTGTTGGATGCTAGCCCTGCTGATGGGTATGGCACAGGCACAGCAAGCCAAGGTTGCCGGTAGAGTTACCGATGCAAATGGTAATGCCCTTGAGGGTGTTTCCGTTACTGTCAAAGGAAAGTCTGTCGGGACCGTCACGAACTCTTCGGGTCTGTACTCACTCAGTGCAGCCACGGGTGAGACACTGGTATTTAGCAGTGTAGGCCTGGTGAGTCAGGAGCAAAAAGTTTCCGGTGGCACCCTCAATGTGCAATTACAGGCTGTTAATGCGACCCTCTCCGAAGTGGTGGCAGTAGGATACGGCCAGCAGCGTAAGGCCACGCTTACCGGTTCGGTCGTTACCCTCAAACAAGAAGACCTGATGCGCAGACAAGTCGCTACGGCCAGTAATCTCTTGCAGGGATTAGCCCCAGGTGTTACCGTGCAGCAACAATCGGGTCGTCCTGGTGCCGATGGAGCCTCTATTCGTATTCGCGGACTCGGTTCTATCTATGCCGGACAAAGCCCGCTTATTATGGTGGATGGTGTCGTATCTGGTTTTGATGCGATCGATCCCAATGCTATCGAGAGCATCACCATTTTAAAAGATGCGGCCTCTACCGCTATCTATGGTGCCCGTGCTGCCAATGGTGTAATTCTGGTCAAAACGCGCAGAGCAAAAGGAAAAGGAGTACAAGTGGCCTATAATGCGTTCTTGTCTAAGCAAGATGCTACTGCCATTCCCCAGCGTACTTCTGCCGTTGAGCACATGGAACTCAGCAACGTGGCCGAGCAAAATCGTACCGGAAACCCTAATGCATTCTTGTTTACACAGACATTGATCGACAAGTATAGAAGCACTCCGGCCAACAACCTTGATGTGATCGACACCGACTGGTTGGGTCTGTTGCTCACCAACAGTGGTCTGATGCAAAATCATAACGTAACCGTCAATTCTGCCGGAGATAACTCCAATATTTTTGCTTCGGTCACCTATTTGAATCAGCAAGGATTGATCCCCAATAATAGTTTTCAGCGATATGACATTCGTTTTAATCCCGATTTTAAGCTCAACGAGAAACTGAGCATCAACGGGGTACTGAACATCAATAATAGCCGCACCACGGCTCCCTCTACCGGATCGCCTGAGTTCATTATTCGCCAGGCCATCGGTCTTCCTGCCATTGGCGGCGGTAAGTATGGTCCCGGTATGTATGGAACAGCAGGGCAAACCAACAACAGAAATCCGTTGGCCATGGCCGAAGCAGCCGGTACCTCCGTATCGCGGGTTAATAGCATGCTCACCAAAGTGGGCTTCTTGTACAAGCCTGTTAACAGCGTAGAGGTCGAAGGATATTGGGCTCGTGAGCACTGGGTGCCCAATGGAAAATCGTTTGTAAAGAATGCGAACATCTTTGTTCCCAATCTGACAACCTTAGGTTATGACCGTGTGGCCCCTTGGCCCGGTTCTACCAGCTTGAGTGAATCCTATTCAACCAATGTTCGTACCACCTATTTGGCACAGGCTACCTGGACCAAGCGTTTTGGTGCCAATACCATCAAGTTGCTGGGTGGTGCGCAGACCGAGGAATTCACCTACTCTGGTATCTCTGCCTCTCGCACGGGCTTTCTCAACCCCAATCAACCTTATTTGAATTTGGGTAGCGGAAACCTGAACAATGCCGGAAGTGCCTACGAAACAGCGTTGGCCGGTTTCTATGCTCGCCTTAACTACAACTACGACGATAAGTATTTTCTGGAAGTGAACGGTCGTTATGATGGATCGTCTCGCTTCTCTCAACAACTCGATAAGCAATGGGGATTCTTTCCCTCTGCCTCTGCCGGATGGATCTTCTCTAAGGAGAATTTCTTCAGTGGTCTATCTGATGTGATCACCTTTGGTAAGCTGAGAGGATCTTGGGGTATTTTGGGTAACCAGGCCCTTCCTGAGATCTATCCTTTCGCTGTTAATTTCGGTACCTCCGCTTATTCCGCTAATTATTTGAATGGTACCAATAATTATATCAATAACATCAATACGCTGGGTTATGCATTGTTAGATGCCCCCAACCCTGGTATTACCTGGGAAGAATCTCGTCAGGCCAATATCGGCTTAGACCTGACCGTAAAAAACAATCTGACGCTGACCTTCGAATATTACGAGCGTAAGGTGGACCAGATGTTGCTGAGCCGTCCCATTCCTACCTATGTGGGCCTTAACTCACCTTTTATCAATGCGGGTTCAATGGAGAACGTGGGTTGGGAGTTTAGTGCTAACTACCGCAAGTCACTTAGCAATAAAGTAAAATTAGATGTAACGGCGATGATCTCGGATGTTCGTAATAAAGTATTGAGTTTACCTGGTGTACCCTTCTTGGATGGAGGTTCAATCCGTGCTATGCCCGGACAGGCCTTGTGGTCTTATTTTGGACTTCAGTCACTTGGCTATTTCAGCGACTCCAACGACATCAAGAACTCTCCCACACAGTTCGGTGTTCCCTGGAGCTCGAATCCTGCGGTGGGTACCAAACCCGGCGATGTTAAGTATGCCGATATCAGCGGTCCTGATGGAAAGCCCGATGGAAGAGTCGATAATTTCGATCGCACATTTATTGGCAACAACTTTCCCCGTTATGAGTACAGCATCAACGTGAATCTTTCTGTTGGAAATTTTGACCTGAACTTATTTGGTCAGGGTGTGGGTATGCGCAATAACTACTATAGTGGTACCGGTGCTATTCCCTTTGCCAGCGGAGACTTTGCGGCCTCATTGCTTAACATGCACAAGGATTTTTGGACGCCGTCTAATCCTAATGCGCGTTTTCCTCGCTTGCTGCCCTCTGGATCGGGAGGCAACAACTTTGTGGCCTCTTCTCATTGGATCAGAGACGCCTCTTTCTTTAGGGTTAAGAACGTAAATCTGGCCTATCGTGTGCCGGCGGCTTGGTTAAAGAAAACAGGTGTGCCTCTTAGCAGTGCCAAGGTATATGTAAGTGGACAGAACCTGCTCACCTTTACCAATGCCTGGGACGGATTTGATCCTGAGATCAACAACGCGAATGCGGAGTTCTATCCGTTGATGAGAACATTCACCTTTGGCGTAAACATTAACTTCTAATCAACTAAATTAGGATAGTATGAAAAAGATAAGTTCCATACTGATGCTTTCGGCCCTGCTAGGTTTAGCGGGTTGTAGCAAGTTCCTCGACCGCCAGCCGCTGGATAGTTCTTCATCGGCCACCTTTATGCAGTCGGAGGAAGAAATAAATCTGGCCCTCAACGGCGTCTATGCAGCTGCTTTCTGGCAGTTCCCCAACAACACGCCTTTATTATTTGCCATTGAATCTTCGACCGACCTGGCCATCAAGCGTACGGGTAATGCCGAAGACCAGGTAGCGATGGGTGATGGCGGTCCTTTTTTGATCAGCAACTCATTGCCCGGTAACTCATGGCAACAGGCCTATCGTCTGGTCAGTCGTGCCAACACGATGCTCGATGGTATGACAAAGGGCAAAGACAATGTAGCGCCCTCTAGCTATGCGCGTATGCGTGCAGAGGCACTGGTGCTGCGTGCCTGGGCCTATTATCATTTGATCGGATGGTTCGGCGATCCGGTGTTCTACACCAAGCCGCTGGATCCTTCGGAATATGAGACCATTGCCAGAACACCTACTGCTGCTGCAGTGGCAAGCTTGTATAAGGATCTAGATGAGGCCGCAGCCGGTTTTGACGCTGGCGGTTCACAGCCAATTATCGCATACGGTCGCGTCAACAAAGGTGTGGCCCTTGGACTGAAGGCTCGTCTGGCCATGCTGATCAAGGATTATGCTACTGCCAAGGCCGCTACACTTGCCGTTATTTCTTCGAACGGATACGGACTCAATCCTCGTTACACGGATCTGTTCATGCTGGCCGGTCAGCGTGCCAATGTGAATCGTGAGCTGATGTTCGTTCAAACGTATCCTACCGATGTACTGAATCCACAGAACTGGCTGACCGTGCTGACCATTCCTCGTCAGGTGGGTACCTCACAGAGCAGCCACTTTCCTAGTCAACAACTAGTGGATCTCTTCGAGGCAAGAGATGGAAACAGGATCGATCGCTCTACTGTATATAATCCTGCTGCACCCTCTCAAAATCGCGATCCTCGTCTTCGTTGGACTTTGTATATGCAAGGTGACACGATGGTGCACAACACAGCGCTGGCTCCAAACCTTCCATATGTGCAACCCAAAGAGCGTACCATTTTCAATATCTATAGCAATGTGGTGTTCAAGTTTAACTGGAATACCGGAGTGTACGACAGCCGCCCCAACAATATCGACTGGATCGGCTACCTGGTCTCTCCCTGGTTTGCCGGCGCTACCGGTAGCAGTGGCGGAGTTGGATACATCTGGAGAAAATATGTTGACTCTACACAGTATTCTTGGGAAACTAAGACAGGATACATCAACATGCGCTATGCAGAGATCTTGTTGACCTATGCTGAGGCAAAAATTGAGTTGGGAGAAATTGATGGAACTGTTTGGAATGCCATCAATGCCGTTCGTGCTCGTGCTGGTATGCCTGCTGTGACCACTACTTCTACTGCAGCGTTGCGCGAGATCGTTCGCAGAGAGCGCGCGGTTGAATTTGGCGGGGAGGGTCTTCGTCTGATCGATCTGCGTCGCTGGGATCTTTACAATACGGCAATGACAATGCCAGTAGTAGGGGTATCGCTCAATCCTGCCGATCCCGCTGAGACACCTAGCTTTAATGCCGATGGCTTGCCGGTCTATTCAGCTGCAAGCATTGCCAAGCGGTTAAAGACGAGAGCTCAAACACGCGTTAATACCAACGCTCGTTATAAGCTTTGGCCGATCCCTCAAGGTGAGATCGATAAGAACAAGAATATTGTTCAAAATCCAGGCTGGCAATAATAATTTTTGTTGTAAACCAAAACCAAGAGGCTGTCCTTTATCGGATGGCCTCTTTTTTTTATCTTTCCATAGAAGTGAAGTAATGTACTCATGGGCGGTTACGCCCTTTTGGATTACCTATGAACAGAGAACCATCCCTGGATGCACTGCGAGGTCTGGCCATTATAGGCATGGTGCTATCGGGCAGCATTGCTTTTGGTGGCGTATTACCGGCCTGGATGTATCATGCCCAGGTGCCGCCTCCACTGCATCAATTTGATCCAACGCTGCCGGGGATCACCTGGGTAGACCTGGTGTTTCCGTTTTTTTTATTCAGTATGGGGGCGGCCTTTCCACTGGCACTTCGTGCAGCGATAGACCAACAGCGCTCTTCGATGCATTTTTTTGGATTGGCGGCAAAGCGTTTTTTTATGCTTGCATTCTTTGCCTTGTTTACACAGCATCTAAAAGCCTGGGTCATTGCTCCCGCGCCCGGTACCAAAGAGCAATGGTATTCGTTACTTGCTTTTCTGCTCTTGTTTGGTATTTTTTTGAATGTGCCTCAAAAGAAATACGCTTCGTACGCTGCGTGGATCAAGGCAGTCAGCTTCGCTGTGGCTGTTTTATTACTTACGCAACTTCCTTTTCACAATGGGACCGGGTTCAATCTGTACAAGAGTGACATTATTTTGATGGTGCTTGCCAACATGGCTTTTTTCGGATCATTTATTTATGCGCATACCGCTAACCGCCCCCTGCTTCGTTTACTGGTCTTGCCGGCAGTGGCGGCCATTATTGTTTCGTCTCGAGAAAACTCCTCGAGCTGGGTCAAGAATTTTTTTTATTTCAATGAGCTAGCCGGTTACAAATTCGATTGGTTGTATAAGTTTTATTTTCTCAAGTACCTTTTTATCGTGATTCCCGGCACGTTGGCCGGCGAATGGATGATGCAGCCCTCGTGGAAGCAAACCGGATCGCTCCCGCTTGGCACCCGACTGCTTTATGGAGGGGTTGTTGGTTCATTGCTAATTGGGTTGTTGTTTCTGCTATTGTACCGAACTCATCCGGTTGCCTTGCGAGGCGGGGGTGTATGGGTGCTCTACGTTACTTGTGGCGCCATACTGTTGAAAGTAGTGCAAGAGCACTCCGGGGCAGTTGCCTTTCGGCAAATGGTACAGGCCGGTCTTTTTCTCTTACTGATGGGATTATTATTAGAGCCCTACGAAGGAGGAATTAAAAAAGATCCCTCTACCTTCAGTTATTATTTTATCTGTAGCGCGCTGGCTTTTTTGCTGCTTCCTCTCTTACTGATGCTTCTTGAAATGCGCATCATAGGGCGCATGCTGGGTTTTCTCTCCGATGTAGGCAAAAATCCGATGCTGGCCTATGTGGCCGGAGCACTTTTGATCTTGCCGATACTTTCTCTCACCGGGCTCAAGTCTTACTGGGAAAGTTTAACGCAAACGCCCTTACAGGGCTTTGGCAAAGGGCTTCTTTTTACCACAGCGGTGGTATTGATTACGCGGTTTTCAGTCAAGAAAAAATGGTTTTGGAAAACCTAGTGCCAGGGGGCAGCGAGTCGGCTTTACTCAATCAATATAAGGCTCTTGAATGTTAAGCCCGCCCCGGGATGAAGACTGCTTAACGTGACCTTGTTCAGCATTACCGGTTCTTTAAAGAATAAATGAAAATCTTTTTCATTGAGTTCATCGCGGCCAATATTTGCGTAGCAGGCTCTTTGATCTTGATTAGCCCTCACTTCGGCTCCGTAGCGTATGATCTTTTCAAAAATTAGTTTTTCATTCAAATAACCTCGTAAAACGCCTACGGGCGTCGCCTCGGGTAGTAGCGTCTCCGTATAAGATGAAAGTCTGCATCCAATAAAGGCAGTCGGTGTTGCGACATCGATCGATAAGGAGAGGGGCCTGCCCTGTGCCGTCTCTTTACAATAGTTTTGAAGCGAAATGGTCGTGTCTAGTTTTCTGCCCCACCTGGCCTCGATGGGCTTGGGTTGCGTATAAAAACCTTTGGTCCAGATCTTAACCGGATCATAAGGGAGTGCGAGTGGTTTGGGTAATTCTTTTCTTCCGCTCCAAGCGTAGTCAAGCGCCAAAACATAGGCTCCGAATTGCTCGATATTGAGCAGCATGTTTTTTTCGCTGCTTTCAAAATCGGCCCAGGTAGTTTGTAGTAATCCGGCCCCTTCCTCTATGGCGGCGAGGGTAAATCCGCGTACATTATTTGGCAGCAGCCAGGGAGAGGCCAAGGGTTTGAATCCCTCTTTTTTCCAAAGCTGTAAACTGCTTTTGTACACAGCGGGATCGGGATTGTTCAGATAGTGCCAATCGGCGATCCAGGTTCCTTTAGGAATGCTGTTTCGGATGATGCGGGCTCTTTCGGGTGTGATCCCATTGCACGCATCGGGTCCTTCACCGGGCGCCAGTCCCATATCGCCCCAGATCATGAGTTCTGCTTTTTTCGATCTGGCGTATCGATCTAAAACCGCAATTTGCTTTTTGAAAAAGTCGACCTCTTTTTCTCTGGGCAAGTTAAATCCGATCATGCCGATCTCATCAAAGCCGACATGAATGGTGCTGGGTCGCAGCAGCGAAAATGCTTCGTCCCATATAGAGAGAATAGCCTTGCGTGCAGCGGGTTTTGTAGGGTTAAGGGTGTAGGGATACTGCGGATTGACGGCCCATTTGCGGGTAGAGAGTGGCTTGAAGAACCACTCCATATGTCCCAGACTTTGAATGAGAGGAATGGGTTCTACTTGTTTTTTTCGCAGGTAGGCAAATTCCTTTTGCAAATCTTCGAGCGGAATGGAGATGTTATTGTGAATTTGCGGAAAAGAGGTCCAGTTCGCTTGTTCGCATTGTAGCACTGTTTTGTTCATTTTAAGCGGCAACAAGACCAGGTCGTACATTTTTTTATGCAGCTCCCAAGAGGTCGGTCCGGTAAACATGTGAATGCCTCTGAAGGAGAGGGCAGGGCCGTCTTCGATGTCGCAGTGAAACAAACCTAGTTTGCCGTCTTTGCTCCGGGTAAGTTGTGCCAGTGAGTAGAGGGCATGTTGCCAACCCGAACGATCGGCGAAGTCGATCTTGATGCCTTTTTCGTTTACCTGTAGCCGGTAGTGTTCCGAAGGCATGGTGCTATCTTTTGTAAGCAGAAGGGCTGGTTTCACATGGGGGGGCAGCAGCCATGCAAAACTTATCAGTTCTCGGTACAGTCGAAGACTCGAGTCTAGCAAGGGCGATCTATTTTCGATAGCAAATTGCGTTGGGCCTTCGGCTGGCGAGGTCTTTTCAAGTACTGCTGCCTCAAAGGGTAGCTCATAGAACAATGAGCTTTTATAGGACTCTTTGATAGGGCGCGGTAACAAAAAAGGAGTATAGTTATGAAAAACAGGCCAGGCTGTTACTCTTTTATCGTTTATGCTTGCATAGGCTACACCATTTTTTGAGAAGGCATTATTTTGTGTGACTTTTTGGTTTGGATCGAACCCTGCATAAAAGGTTCTTTTTACCGGGGTAGTGGGAGTAATGGTTATGTTGTTTTCGTAGAGCAACAAATGCTGCGCCCGCCTGGCATAATCGAAATGACCGGGATTAGGTTGCTCGTCTTTTTTAAGTCTAAAGGGATGGCTATTGCTAAAACGAAAGTTGCCCAAAGGAGAAGATACATAGAGAACAGTATCATAAAATGAGTCTAGTTGATCGTAGGCTAAGGGACCACGGCTATCTCTCCAACTCGCCTGGGTAAAGTAGGGGAGCCATAGTTTTGTGTAGACCACATCGGCTTGTCCGGTTTTACGATCATTCCTTTTGCAGTCGATAACGATTTGCGCGCTGTTCTCTTTTTGGATCAGCGAAAAAATGCCGCCAATGGCCGTATTGTTACTTCCGATATAAAGGATATCGCGTCCCGGTAATGAAGAGTCTGCATCTTGTTCCCACCAGGTAAAATAATATTCGTGATGTTTTCGGTCGGGAGTAAAAAAATTGATCTCGGAGCCTGCCGTAACCTGTATTTGGTTCGTCTGCAGTAGCAGTCCTTTCTTCGGTATCAATCGGGCATTGAAAATATCGTTGTTGGCCAGCGGCTGTGCCATGCTTTCAAGTGAAAATCCTGCCATGGCAAGGCACAGAAGCAGCATCAGTCGCTCCCATCTTTTATTCATATACGGTATAAGTTAGCAGACCTCCCTTCATCAGATCGTTATGTGTGATGCTTTGCACAGGGATCTTTTTATTATTGAAACGAACAGAGGCGATACCGGTCTGTCCTGTCCCTTTTATTTTCTTTACCTCTATGCGAAGTGTTTTCTGCGAAGGAAGTTGCACGCGGGCCGACTGCACCAGCGGATATCCAAATACGTACTCTCCACTGGCGGGATTCAGCGGATACATGCCAAGGGCGGTCCAGATATACCAGGCGCTCATCTGTCCGCAGTCATCGTTTCCGGTCAGTCCGTCGGGGCCGGTCTTGTACATGCTGTCGGCCACCACGCGAAGCCAACGAGCTGCTTTTTCAGGTGCTCCCAGTGCGGTATACAGATAAATAATATGGTGGCTGGGTTCGTTACCATGCGCATACTGTCCGATCAGTCCGGTCACATCGATCGAAACATTGTCTCCGTGCAATTCGGAAGAAGCTGTAAAGAGTTGATCGAGCTTTTTGACAAGGGCCTGCTCTCCGCCATGCAGCGCTGCAAATCCTTTTACGTCGTGCGGCACAAAGAAACTGTGTTGCCAGGCTGTTCCCTCTATGTATTGGCCGTCGAAGCCGTGCTCGCTCAACAGGGGGTCGAAGGGTTCTATGAATTGTCCCGAGCTGTTCTTAGAGCGAAAAAAACCGGTGGTGGGATCGAACAAATTTTTATAGGAGGCCGCTCTTTTCATAAAGAGCGCATGGTCATCGGTCTTACCCAATTTCTTGGCTACTTGTGCGATACACCAGTCATCGTATGCATATTCGAGCGTAATAGTTACGCTCCAGCCATGTTTGTCTTGCGGTAAATAGCCATACTTGATATAGTCAGGAGTGCCCCGTTGATTTTGAAACGCACTTTTTTTCATGGCCTGGTAGGCTCGTTCGGGATCGATGCTTTTATTACCTTTTAAGATGGCGTCTGCCAAGATGGGAATACTGTGGTAGCCCGTCATGGTGTTAGCCTCCCAGCTGCTGATATCCCATACCGGTAACAATCCATTGTCTTCGTAAAATGCCATCATGCTTTGCAGCATGTCGCTGTGTCTCTCCGGTTGTGTGATGCTAAAGAGTGGATGCAGCGCGCGAAACACATCCCACTGCGAAAAAATTGTGTATTTGTTCTTGCCATTGGTCATAGTTCGTACCTGGTCCCGGTATGTTTTGTAAGCCCCGTCTCGGTCGCTCCCAATAACAGGGGCCAGACAGCTTCGGTATAGAGCAGTATAAAATGTGATGGCCTTATCTCGGTCGGTGGTATCGATCTGAATTTTACGAAGCTCTTTTTCCCAGCGGGTCGTAGCTGCATCGGCGTATTCGTCGAGACGGCCCGGTTCTTGTTGTCTGGCCTCGGCCAACGCTTTATCGACGCTAACGTTACTAAGCGAGACGCTCATTTGCAGGGGCGAAGTGGTTCTGAATTGCAAAGCCAGTTTTACTTTCTTACCCCAAGCCTGCTGTCCGTTCTTAAGCGAATCGTCAATAAAGAAGTAGCCTGTTACAGGTAATGTAAAACGAGCTGCAAAATAAACCTTTTGTCCCTTGGCCCATCCGGTGCTATAACGATACCCAACCAGTGTATAGGGGTCCAGTAGTTGGAGCATCCCATCGGTAGATTGATCCCAGTTGATGGCAAATCCCATATCGAATCGTAGCCATCCGGTTTTATCGGGAAATTGATAGCGATGAAAGCCGGTGCGGTCCGTAGCGCTGAGTTCGGCCTTTACGCCGTTGCTCAATGTTACGCGGTAGTAGCCGGGTCGCGCTGATTCGGCTTGATGCGAAAAAGGAATTTTTATTTTTTGATCGCGTATCGAAAATGTGTCGGTAAGAGGTAACACAGAGATGTCGCACCAGTCGCCGATGCCGGTCCCGCTTAAGTGGGTGTGGCTGAATCCTGCAATGGTGTGGCTGCTGTAGTGGTAGCCGCTGCACCAGTCCCATCCCTCCTCTCCGTTATCGGGGCTTAACTGTACCATGCCAAACGGAACGGTGGCTCCGGGATAAACATGTCCGTGGCCTCCTGTTCCTAAAAAGGGATCGACCAGCTTAGTGTATTGCTGTGCGTTTACAACTGTAGTTAAATAACAGCAAAGAAAGATCCATCCAATTCGCATGTGTTCTATTTTATAAAAGGATACTGGCCCTGAAACCAGGCCGGAATGTCTTTAATGCCTTCATAAAAGAAAAAGGCCTCTCCCTTGAATCCATTGTTGCGGTTGGATTGCACCATTTGAGTCAAGAAGCTGGCCGATGAAACATAGGTGCCTGATTTAAGAATGATGCCGGGATACAGCGGTATCTGGGTATTGCGATAGTTGTTTTTTTGCTGCAGCAGCACCGTATTGTAGGCGTTGATATCGTATCGGTAGCACTGCGGAAAGATCGCATCTACCCACGAACTGTCTACCCAGGTTGGCCAGTCTTGTAGGTACTCGTTCAGACTAAAAGGGTAGGGGCTTGGCGACATGGTAAATTGTACGGTAGGTCGTATTGCTTTTACTTCTTGTCGCAGTCTTTTGAGAAAGCCATTCAGTTTTTTAGCACGCCAATTGATCCAGCCTGCATCGTTGATGGTAGTGGGAGGAGACGCGCCTCCATTTTCTGATTGGTAAAGCGATACAGTGTAGGGATCGTACCCCCCGCTGGTTGGCATCGCAGGCAGTCGGTCATCGCCTTGTACACCATCTATCGAATAATTGCTTACGACCTCTTTAAAGAGATTGATCATGAATTGTTGGACCTCGGGGTGCAATCCGTTTAGCCAGTCAAATCCATTTTTAACGACCAGGTTGCCTGAGATGTCGCGTGCTGCCCAATGAGGTTTGGCAGCAACGATGGCCCCCCCCGAAGCGCTGTACGATGAAGAAAATCCATATTCGAACCAGGCATGTACTTTTAGCCCGGCGGCCCTAGCCTCTTCGATACATTCCTGCAACGGGTCGCGACCGGCAAAGCGCTCTAAAATGGGTTTGCCAATGAGCGTATTCATTACAGCACTCGGATATATTGTTCGTGCGTTGTTGTAGACTACTACAAAAAGATGATTGATGCCTGCCGCTTTACAGTTGGTGACCATTTGCTTGATCTGGTCTCTGCTGTCGAGCGCGGTACTGGCCGTGGTGGTAACCCATACACCCCGAATGGCATTGGGGTCCCAGGCAGGCGTGGGTGGCACAACGGGAGGGGGAGGAGTGGTCTTCTTTTTACAGGCCGTCGTTACCAGCACAATAGCCAACAGGGGTAAGATCGACATTCGGCAAAGCGTAGAGAATAAATTAGATCGCATGGCAAAATAAAAGGGCGAAATGGCAAGATAAGTTAAGCTCGAATCTATTTAATAAATATTATAAATTCATAAAAAGTTTTTAAAATAATTTATTTAGCCAGTACCTTTCCATTACTAAAAAACTACACTTGCCTACCACTGAAACTGCTGCCAAAAATCCGCTGCGTTGGATTCCTTCTACCTGGTTCGCCATGGGGCTCCCCAATTTGGTCTTGGGCGGAACGGTTGTATCGCTGCTATACAAGAGTATGGGCTACACCGATAGCCAGATCGCTTTTTGGACGGGTATCATCATTTTGCCTTGGAGCTTTAAGCCGCTATGGGGCCCTTTTATGGAATTGTACAAGACCAAAAAGTTCTATATCTATTTTTCACAGCTTTCTTGTGCTTTATTGCTGGCACTGTCTGCTCTGACACTTTATAGTGAGTCGTTTTTTAGTTTCTCTGTTGCGCTATTCTTTATAACTGCTTTTTTTGGCGCCACGCAAGACATTGCTGCCGACGGCATGTATCTACAAGAACTCTCTTCTAAACAGCAGGCTCAGTTTGTGGGTTGGCAAGGCACTTTTTATAATGTCGCCAAATTATTTTCTAATGGCGGGATGGTCTTTCTGGCCGGTATATTGATTCCCGTTATCGGCAGCAAGCAAAGCTGGGCGGTGGTGCTTTTGGTCTATGCCGCTGTGATGCTGCTGCTTGGTTTATATAACCGAGCCATGTTGCCTAGCGGGCACGCAACCACTACTACCTCTAGCCAAAAAGAAGTATGGAGTACGCTGCGTGATGTAATGGTCAGCTTTTTTACCAAGAAGCATGTGCTGTGGGGGATCCTCTTTATTATGTTATACCGCTTTGCCGAGGGACAAGCCATTAAGATCATGCCACTATTTTTAAAGGCCGAACGTAGTGCGGGCGGGTTGGGGCTTACAGAAGCGACCGTTGGGCTTCTTACCGGCGTTTACGGTACCATTGCTTTTGTACTGGGATCGCTGTTGGCGGGATACTTTGTGGCCAACCGGGGTCTTACAAGAAAAACGCTCATGGTGCTCTGTGCTTTTTTTAATCTTCCCTTTGCTGCCTATACCTACTTGGCCCTGACCCAAACCACTACACAGTGGGTGGTGGGCGCTGCCATATCCGTAGAGCATTTTGGGTACGGTTTTGGATTTATCGGCCTCATCCTTTTTATTATGCAGCAATTGGCACCAGGGCGCTATCAAATGGCGCATTATGCCTTTGGCAGTGCGCTTACGTATTTGGGCTATACCCTTGCTTCGATGATCAGCGGCGCTATCTCTGATGCATTGGGTTATCAGCAATTCTTTTTGTGGGTGCTGGTCTCGACCATACCGGCTTTTGTTGTAAGTTGGCTTGTACCTTTAAAGAAAACCGACCCCGCTCAATAATTATTTTATGCTTATAACCGGCACCTTTCTAGACGAGATCAGCCATGATATTCCTCATCAGAATTGGGGTCCTGCTGAGTGGGAGGCCGATTTTCAGCATATGAAAAAAGCCGGAATCGATACCGTGATATTGATCCGAAGCGGGTACAGGGATTTTTTGACCTATCCTTCTGCCTATCTGATCGAGAAGAGAAATTGCTTTGCACCTCCTACCGATCTGGTCAAGCTGTTTCTTGAACTTGCCGATCGATATGGAATGAAATTCTACTTTGGACTCTACGACAGCGGTGACTATTGGGATACGGGCAACATGCAACACGAGATCGACGTAAATCGGTTTGTGATCGATGAGGTCTGGAAAAGCTATGGGCACTACCCGGCCTTCAAGGGGTGGTACCTGAGTATGGAGATCAGTCGTAAGACCAAAGGGGCCATTGAGGCTTTTCGCACGCTGGGTATGCAGTGCAAGCAAGTCAGTGGCGGACTGCCCACTTTTATTTCACCATGGATCGATGGAAAGAAAGCCGTGCTGGCCGCTAGCGGACAATTGAGCAAAGAAGATGCGGTCTCTTTGCAAGATCACGAAAGGGAATGGAATGAGATGTTTGACGGCATAAAGGGTGCGGTCGATGCCGTGGCCTTTCAGGATGGTCATATCAATTATCACGAATTAGAAGATTTTTTCAGGGTCAATAAGATGCTGGCCGATCGCTATGGCATGCAGTGCTGGACCAATGCGGAGAGTTTCGATCGCGACATGCCCATCAAGTTTCTTCCTATCAAATTTGAAAAGTTGCGTCTGAAGCTCGAGGCCGCTGCCAAGGTGGGATACGATAAGGCCATTACTTTCGAGTTTTCTCATTTTATGAGTCCGCAATCCGTTTATGGTGCGGCGCATCATCTCTACGACCGATATATGGAATACCGTCATCAACTTCTTTCTACCCGTTAACACATGCGAATCAAAACTTTTTGGCTTCTCTCTTTTTTATACATCCTGTCGGTCACCGATGTTTTTTCGCAAGCCCTCTTCACTGAGCCGGTACGTGGTGTATGGGTCACCAATGTGGCCAGTGATGCGCTTCGCTCTCGCGAGCAGATTCAAAAAGCTGTTTTACGATGCAAGGAATTTGGGCTGAATCATCTTTTTGTGGTCGTATGGAATGGGGGGTACACACTTTATCCAAGCGAGGTTCAGCAGCAATATATAGGAGTGGCGCAGCACCCTGACTTTGCAGGGCGCGACCCCCTGCGCGAGATGGTCGAAGAGGCGCATGCGCTCGGCTTAAAAGTACATGCCTGGTTCGAGTTCGGATTTTCGTATGCGCATCGCGACAGCAATAATCGCTGGTTACAGCGCTATCCCGAGTGGGTAGGTCGTAACAACAAGGGCGGTCTGTTACAAAAAAATGGATTTTATTGGTGGAATGCCCTTCACCCGGGTCCGCAGCGACTGCTGCAGTCACTGGTCACGGAGGTGGTCAGAAAATACGATGTGGATGGGGTGCAGGGAGACGATCGATTGCCCGCCATGCCGTCAGAGGGGGGTTATGATGAGTATACCCGAAAGTTATATGCCAACGAAAACGAAGGTGCGGGTGTGCCGCAAGATCCAAAGCAAAAGCAATGGGTACAGTGGAAGGCCGATAAGCTGAGTCTTTTTGGAAAGTCGCTTTATGCTTCTGTAAAGGCAATTCGACCCTCTTGCATGGTCAGCTGGGCGCCGAGCATTTATCCTTGGAGCAAGGAGGAGTATTTGCAAGACTGGCTGCGTTGGCTAGAAGGAGGATATGCCGATGCGGTGTTTCCGCAGCTCTATCGTTACAACGCGGCGGCTTATGAGATTATCCTAAAGCAGTTGAGCGAGCAAGTGCCGGTAAGCAAACGCGGTAACATTTTTCCGGGTATCCTCACTTCGCTGGGCGACGGCTACCAGGCCAGTGATAGTTTGATGAAGCAGTTCATCGAATTGAACCGACGCTATGGCTTTGAAGGAGAAGTGTTCTTTTATTATGAAACCCTAAACCGAATTTCATCATCATTGTATAAAAAATAATTTTCATGAAAAAGAATAGTGTTTTTTTTCTTGCCCTCTTTTTGGTTGTTGCGACAGCTTGTTCCAAGACATCGAGTGGCGGTGGCGGTAACTCGGGCGGAGGGGGCAGTACGCCCACTCCCGTTGTGCCCATCATTTCACTGGCACCCGGTTGGAAGTATTCGGCTACGCTCTCTCTTAATTTTCCTTCGGGCATGCAGGCATTCAGCTTCGATACGATCTTCAATGGTCGAAAAGTAAAAGCATTCTGTGTTGCCTATGATCCCAGCACTAACCGTTTTGACTTTAAACCAGTAATGAGCACTACGGCCAAGACCACCAGCCAGTTCGCTTCGTCCGAATCGGGATTGGTATATGTGGCGATCAACGGCGGGTTCTATGGCGGCAATCAGTCCTATAGCTTGATCAAGTACAATGGCGCTACCAGCAGTCCAAATATCAAAGCTGTTACCCGGTCGTTCAATGGTTCGAATGCCTCGTATTACCCAACGCGTGCTGCTTTTGGCTTTACTAGCACGGGTGCTCCCACCACTGCATGGGTCTATTCTGTGGGGCCCGGTAACGATAATATCTATTCCTATCCAATCCCAAGCCCTAACGCGGAAGGCAGTGTCCCGCAGGCCGTTCCTACGGAGACTTTTCCGGCAGGAGGAAGTCCCTGGGCGGCCGTCTCCGCCATCGGTGGATCTCCGATGTTGCTTCGAGGTGGAGCCGTTCGCATTTCGGATGTGGAAGAATTGATCAATATCAATAATTCTACCTCTCGCCCTAGATCTGCTTTGGGCTACACGGCCAGCGGAAGGGTCGTTATTTTGGCTGTAGAGGGAGATAATGCAAACGCAGGATATCCCGGGATCAATCTCGCTGACCTAGCCTCGATGCTGGGTTCGCTCGGATGCACCGATGCCATCAATTTGGATGGAGGGGGGTCTACCTCAATGGTAATTGGGAATCAACTCACTGTAAGGCCGGGAGATAGCGGGGTAGAGCGACCAGTTATCTCAGCATTATTGATAAAGCAGAAGTAATATCGTACAAATACTACAAAAGAATCCGTTTTTTACTACAAGATTTCTTTTTGACCCGGGCTATCTTGTCGAATTCTATTTAAAGAATTCTAGTACAAAATTAGCCCGCCATGCGTTTTTTATTGGTCGATGACCACTCAATTACATTACGGGGGCTTGAGATGGTTCTCAAGCATGAGTACGCCGGCGCAACCTTTTCTTCTTGTATTACTGCGAACGAAGCCATTGCCTGCTTTTCTAAGGAAGAGTACGATCTGGTCATTCTCGACGTAAACATGCCAGACACCAATGTGCATACCATCATTGATTATATGTTGGCCAAGAAGCCCACGCAATTGATCATGATGTTCTCGATGAATCCCGATACTGTATATGCAAAACGATTTTTACGGGTGGGAGTAAAGGGGTTTGTGAACAAGGAGAATCCTCCCTCCGAGTTACTGACCGCTGTGCGTACCATCCTATCGGGGGGCATGTACTTGAGCCACCGACTGGTACAAAAAATGTCCGATGACTTTTTACTGTCTCGTACAGAAAATCCCTTCGATAAATTATCGCAGCGCGAGATGGAGGTCTGTTCCTTTCTTGTCAAGGGTTATTCACTGTCCGATATTGCTGATATTATGCAATTGCATAAAAGTACGATCGGCACCCATCGCTCTCGTATAATGGAAAAGATCGGAGTAAAAAAGATCTACGAGTTACGCGAAATGGCGATTCAATACAATATTCCCATTCACACGTAAGCCTAGCGATTTTTTGGGTCCAGGCTTTCGAGCAGGGCGCTAGCCTGTTGCTCGAATTGTAGCGTTTGCTTTTTGTATTGCCTGATAAAAGGGTTGTCCGCCAGTCGTCCTATGACCTCGTTCATCTCTTTTTCGCTTTCGTAGACCAATTTTCTGAATGGGTTTTGATAGTCTTTGGTGCGAGATGCGACAAGTTGCTCCTCGATCCAGCGGTTGGTAGCCATTGCCTCATTGAGCAAGATGCAAAAGCGCTGGCGACTAAGTTGTGAGGTGCTTAATCCGGTCACCTCCCAAAGCGAGGCGAGTGCATGAAGACGTTTTTGTTTGGGATAAAGCTGCGACTGATCGCGATACCACTGGTGAATCGAGTCCCAGTCTTTTATAATGCCGGTGCGGATCTTTTTTATTAACTGAGCAAGCGATTGTTCAGGGACTAGCTGCCCGCCCAGATTTTTCCATGCAGTTCTCTTGCCTTTTGCCTGCAGCAGTAAGGCGCGCAATTCGCTCCAGGTTAGCTTATCCTCTGCGCTAAGTAACTGCTGAAAGGCATAAAATACGATCATCCTTTTATAAACCTGATAGGCGCGACTGGCCTTGAGGATCTTAACCTGGCGTTTGCCATTCTCCATGCCTTCTGCGGTTATGGTCAGCTCATCGACATAGTCAGCGTTATTTTCCAATAGCCATTCTCCGGTGCTGCGAAATTGTTTGGAGAGTAATTTCTTTTGCTCGGCCTTGGCATAGGCACGGCCGGTGGCTTCTTGCAGCAAAGCCAATCCGCTAAGGAGTTCATTGATCGTATCGGGGGCCAGATAGTCGTACTCAAGATGGATGGATCGATCGACCCGTTGGTCGCGGCTTTTATACTTTTCGCTGTTGCGTGCCAACGCATATAAGTTATACAGAAACCAATAACCGGGCATCACGGTCAGCTCGTTTGAATCGGCTTGATTGCTCACCAGTGAGAAGGGTAGAGAAATGTTGAGCTCGTAAGGATAATCGCCTTTGGCGATCATGGTATAGGAGGCAAAGACCGAATTATGTTTTACACTTACGCACAGAGCCGGCCAAAATCCTCTTGCGGCGATCAGTTCACCATCTGCAGCACGCGAATTGTGGTTGGAGCCAATGGTGGCACCGGCTGCCATGTTACTCTGGCCTTGCACGAGTGCCGCACAAAGAAATGAGTTATTGTGATGTTGCTCGTGTCCGGGAAAGATCAGTGAGTTCAATACCTCGCAGCAAGAGATGGTAGAGTTGTCGCCAAGATAGGAGTTGATCAGTCGGGCGCCGTATTTCAATTGCGAGTGACTGCCCATCATAAAGCGAACGGCCTTTACGCCATAGAAAATGCGGCAGCCAAAGCCAATGATGCCATTGACCAGTTCGCAACCCTCGCCAATTTGCGTGGCCGCTTTTTCATCGGACGATATAGTAAGGTTTTTTAGTTTGTTGGCTCCTTTAATATAGGCGTCGCTTCCGATCCAAACGTCTTTTATGATGTCGCAGTTCTTGATAACGGTTCGCTCACCGATCTTGCCATAGTAACCTCTTTTTCTGTCGAATTTGTCGTCGGTGAACTCCTTGAACTTTTCTAATAGAACAGTATCGGCCCGGTATTTGGACCAGATCCATGCATCGGCTGCCAGCATCCCGTTAAAGGGAAGCACTTTTCGACCCCCGTTCTCGTTACAGATCTCCATCCAGATACGCACCGATTCATCCTCCCCATTTTTTACGATGCCATTTCCGAATTTAGTATGGTTAGAGACGGAGAGTTCTTTGATGTTGATCAGCATCACATCATTGCCCACTATGTAGTGACTCATAAAGCTTACTTGGTCAATGACCACATTATCACCCAGATCGCAGCTAATGATGGTACTGTTATAGATCCCTACGGGCATGCGGAGGTTATTGAACTCGTGAAAGAAAGGTTGCAGTTTTCCGATGCGGATGCGTCCAAAAAAACTGCAACGCTTGATCAGGCGAGCATCAAAAAGTTCTGCTACTTCTACATTGTTCCAGTCATCGGCACTATTATCGTTCTTTTGAAGTATCTGGATCTCTTTTGCATTGAGCTTTCTGTATTTGTGGTCGGTTCGATGCTGGCGATCGCGCAGGTAGAACTCATCCTTCCCCTTTGGGAGGTGCGGCTTGTCGATAAAACCAAACCCGAGTGAGGATACAGGTTGTTTGTTGATGATATTCATGGATAAGGTATAAGGTCAGTTTGGTAGTTACTCTACGGTTACCGATTTGGCGAGATTACGGGGCTTGTCTACATCGCAGCCTTTTTCAGTGCCAATGTAATAGGCCAGCAGCTGCAAGGGGATCACGTTGAGCATGGGAGCCAGCATCTCGTCGGCTTCGGGAACGGTCAAGACGGCTTCGCATAGTTGTGTGGCGGCCTCATCTGTCTCGGTGACCACTCCGATCACTCTTCCTTTTCGGGCCTTGATCTCTTGCATGTTGCTGAGCACCTTTTCGTGGTAAGAGTCCTTTGTCGCTACCACTACTACCGGTAATTGATCGTCGACCAGTGCGATCGGACCGTGTTTCATTTCTGCCGCAGGGTATCCTTCTGCATGTATGTAAGAGATCTCTTTAAGCTTTAGGGCGCCTTCGAGCGCCACCGGAAAGTTGTAGCCGCGACCCAGGTACAGAAAATCTCTGGCTTGCGCATATCGCTTTGCGACCTCTTTAATGGAATCGGTATTCGCCAATATCTTCTCTACCTTAGACGGAACGGCCTCTAATTCGTGCAGTAGGGCAGATAGTCTTTCGGCGCTGATGCTATTGCGGAGTTGTGCAATTTTAAAGGCGATCATGGTAAGCACGGCCAGCTGAGCGGTAAAGGCTTTGGTAGAGGCCACGCCGATCTCCGGACCGGCATGGGTGTAGGCGCCTGCATGACTCATTCTTGCAATGGACGAACCCACCACGTTGACTACTCCGAGTACGATGGCTCCTTTGGCTTTGGCATTCTCTATCGCTACCAGTGTATCGGCCGTCTCTCCACTTTGCGAGATGGCCAAAATGATATCACCGGGATGAATAACAGGATTGCGGTAGCGAAACTCTGAGGCATATTCCACCTCTACATTCAGTCGGCAGCATTCCTCAAAAATATATTCGGCCGTAAGTCCGGCGTGCCAACTTGTACCACAGGCGATCATCACAATCCGATTGGCCTTTTGCAAAGCCTCGGCATATTGTTCGATACCACTAAGTGTAATAGTGCCAGCTTCTGCATTCAGTCTTCCGCGCAAGCAATCAAAGATGGTCTTGGGTTGCTCAAAGATCTCTTTGAGCATAAAGTGTTCGTAGCCGCCTTTCTCGATCGCGGCCAATTCGATGTCGAGTTTTTGTACGTAGGGTGTAATGCGCTCATTGCCCAAATTCTTGAGCACGAGTTCTTGCGGTTTTACGATGGCTAATTCGTAGTCGTTAACATAGACCACTTCTTTTGTATACTCCAACATAGGAGAGGCGTCAGAGCCTAAGAAATGTTCTCCTTGTCCTACACCGATCACCAGCGGACTGCCTTTGCGGGCTGCGATGATGGTATCGGGAACTTCCTGGTCAATGAGCAAGATCACATAGGCGCCCGTTACCCTTTTTAGCGCTATTCGTATGGCCTCCTCGAGCGAACAATCGTTATTGACCTTGATCTCTTCTATGAAGTTCAGCAAGACCTCTGTGTCGGTATCACTTTTAAAACTGTATCCTTTATTGACGAGTTCTTGTTTGAGCTGGCTGTAATTCTCAATGATGCCGTTGTGGATCATGGCCAGCTTGCCGCTGGCAGATAAATGCGGATGTGCATTTCGGTCGCTGGGCTCTCCATGCGTGGCCCAGCGGGTATGACCGATACCGGTCGTTCCGCCCAGCTCTTTTCCAACGATGGAATCCTCCAATGAGGCCACTTTCCCCATCTTTTTAAATACTCTCAGTGACTGGCCCATGAGCGCCACACCTGTGCTGTCGTATCCTCTGTACTCTAATCGTTTAAGTCCTTTTATTACTATTGGGTAAGCATCGCGGCTTCCTGTATAGCCCACTATTCCGCACATAAGCAAATAATTGTGCGGCAAACCTACTTTATAGAATGTAATTTTCCATCAAACCCGCAAAAATCCGCACCAATTAAAATAGTAAATATAAACCCTTATCTATCTGTCAATCAGTATAGTAGATCTTTCAACATTAAGTAAGCGGTACCAAAGTAGATCAGAAGGCCCGTTACATCCACCAAGGTGGCGATAAAGGGAGTAGAAGAGGTAGCCGGGTCTGCGCCGAGACGCTTTAGAAGAAGTGGTAACATGGAGCCCATCATGGTTCCCCAGAGTACAACCCCAGTGAGTGCGGTTCCGATGGCGAGACCTACGGTAGCATGATGAGGACCAAAAAGTCCCAGAAAGTAATGCCCTGCCGTAACGATCAGGTATCCCAGCACGCCAAGAGTGAGGCCCATAAAGAATCCAGATTTGATCTCTCTGCGGGCGATCCGCCACCAATCTTGTATGGTGATCTCGCCAAGTGCAAGGGCTTGTATAATGAGGGTGGCGGCTTGCGAACCACTGTTTCCTCCGCTCGAAATGATCAGTGGAATAAAAGTGGAGAGGACCAGCACGTGTTCGAGTGTTTGCTGAAAGCCCGACATGGCGGCAATGGTAAAGGTCTCTCCCACAAAGAGGATCAGCAGCCAGATAATTCTTTTCTTGTAAAGTTTCAGCAGTGGGATGTCGAGGTAGGGCTCCTCGAGTGCCGAGGTACCTCCCATTTTTTGCATATCCTCACTGAACTCCTCACTTGTAACCCACAAGATATCGTCGATGGTCACGATGCCAAGTAACTTATTACTTTGACTGACCACGGGCAGGGCTACCCGGTTATTCATCTTAAAGATCTCGCCTGCGCTCTCCTGGTCATCTTCGGGATGCAGTGCAATGACCCTGCCATCGATGAGTTCTTCTACTTTTTTGTAGGGGTCACTGAGAATGATATCACTGATGCGGATATCATCGATCAATTCTCCTTTTTCATTGATCACATAGATTACGTTGATGGTCTCGCTGTCTTTTCCATACTTGCGTATGGTGGCAAAGACCTGCTCAACGGTATCGTTGGCATACACGTACACATAGTCGGGGGTCATGAGTCGCCCGATACTGTTTTCAGGATATCCTAACAGAGAGAGTGTGATCTTTCGCTCTTCGGGTTCCAGTAGTTTGATGAGTTCCCGTACCACATTGCTGGGTAATTCCTCTAAGAAGTCGGTTCGGTCGTCGGCAGGCAGTTCATTGAGCAGCGAGGCCGTAACGCCGGCGGGCAGTTTATGAATGATGCTTTTCTGAGACGAGATGTCCAATATCTTAAAAACACTCGCAGCGCGATGAATGGACATGGCGGTGATGATGGTAGTATCGGCATCTGCAAAAGCATCCACCAACTCGGCTACCTCACTGATGTTCTGGTCATCCAGAAACTCGCGAAGTGCCGCAGTATCTCCCGATTGTAGCAATTCCTCGAAGCGGGAGGCTAAAATGGCTTGTGTTTGCTCTGCAGACATGCTTCAAAAGTACAAAGGAATATGCGTACTTCGCAGTACGTTTTGTATACGTTGATCTGTCTATGATTCTACCAGTTCTATTTACTGCTTCTGCCGGGCAACGGGGAAGAGGAGTCTTTACCTCCGAAGACCTCGAGGCGGGTCAGCTTATTGAGTGCTCTCCTGTTATTGTATTGAGCCAGCAAGACCGTGTCTTGTTAGACAAGACCCTTTTGCATGATTATATTTTTGAATGGGATCCGCAGCACCAACAGAGTTGTATGGCACTAGGCTATGTGCCGATCTATAATCATGGCTGCCCCAGCAATTGTGAGTACGAGATGGATTTTGCTTCGCAGCAGATCTCGATCCGTACGGTACGGTTCATTAAAAGTGGGGAAGAACTGCTGATCAATTATCATGGTCACTTTGATAATGCTGAACCCGTGTGGTTCGCTTGTCACTAACAAAAAACCCTGCCAGTGGCAGGGTTCTATAAATGCAGTGTTACGTTCGTTGTATTAGAATCTGATCTGTGCTCTGATCTCGCCGAAGGGGTTGGCGGCCGTGCGAATGCTAACATAGTACACGCCGTTAAGAATGCTCTCTTCGGTTACAACCACACCATCTGCAAAAAGTCTTCCGCTGATAGATCCGCAACTGGTATTGGTTACAGTGGCACAACGGGTAATGGCAGAGGTGCTGAAGTTTTGCAGGGGGCTAGCAGGAAATCCGGTGGGAGCCAGGCCGTGAATGGCAGCACCCGTTACGGCTCCGGTAAGACCGGACCAGCTGATCGAGTAGGTGAGCAACTTGGTAGCGGTGTTGTAGTGAATATTCATTTTACCGAGCGCAGGAGAGGCGGTAGGGGGAAAGTTAAGGGCACCGGTAAGTGGAATATCAATTTTGCTGTACTCTTTTCTCACATAAAGATCCGCATCGCGTTCGCAAGAAGCAAGCGTAAGGGACAGAACCGAGATCAACAAAAAATAAGCAGTCGGTTTAAGCAGTTTCATACTGACAGATTTTGGTAAAAATAGGAAAATTTTAGATTGCCAGCATAATTTACCCTTCTTTGAGACCCGCCTTATTTGAGTTTCTGCTTGATCTCCTGCAACTTGATCAGGGCCTGTAAAGGGGTAAGCTGGTCCAGGTCGGTCTCTCCAAGCAATGTCCGGATCGATTGAAAGGTCTCGGTATGGGCATCGAAGATCGAGAGCTGTACCTGTGAAGTCTCCCCTGTACCGGTGGCAGAGAGCTGCTCGCCCAGGGCCTGGGCTTCGCGGCCTTTTTCGAGCTGCCGTAACAAGGACTCGGCCCGCTCGATCAGCGATGGCGGCATACCGGCCATTTTGGCTACATGGATTCCGAAACTATGGGTGGTGCCTCCGGGGGCCAATTTGCGCAAGAAAATTATTTTATTGCCTGCTTCTCGGTGGGTAATATGAAAATTTCGTACCCGTGGCAGCAGCGACTCCAGTTCATTGAGCTCATGATAGTGGGTCGCAAATACGGTCATGGGCCGCAACGGGCTGTTATGTAAAAACTCAGCGATGCTCCATGCAATGGAGATGCCATCGTAAGTAGAGGTGCCCCTTCCAATCTCGTCGAGTAATACAAGACTTTGTGAACTTAGGTTATTGATGATCGAAGCGGTCTCGTTCATCTCTACCATAAAGGTCGATTCGCCTGCCGCCAGGTTGTCGGATGCACCCACGCGGGTAAAGATGCGGTCCGTAAGGGGAATCTGGGCCGTGCCGGCAGGCACGGGGTGACCCATATGGGCCATGATGGTAATGAGTGCGGTCTGTCGCAGCAAGGCCGATTTACCGCTCATGTTGGGTCCGGTCAAAATAATGATCTGCTGTTGGTCCCTATCGAGCAAAAGGTCATTGCTGATGTAGCCTTGACCGGGTGGAAGAGACCGTTCAATTACAGGATGCCTGGCATCGGTCACACGGTATGCAACGTCTTTTGAGACAGTCGCCGGGGTGTACTGATAGCTGGCACTATTTTGGGCGAAACAGCAAATACAATCCAGTCGTGCTATCAGTGAGGCCGTCTGTTGTATCATGGGTACTTCAGAAAGTAGCGAAGCGACCAGTTCTTCGTATAGCCTGACTTCGAGTTGCAAGATCTTTTCTTCGGCGCCCAAGATCTTCTCTTCGTATTCTTTTAGCTCGGGAGTAATATAGCGCTCTGCTTGCGTGAGGGTTTGTTTTCTGATCCAGTCTGCAGGCACTTTCTCTTTGTGCGCATGGGTAACTTCTAAGTAATATCCAAACACATTGGTAAAACCGATCTTCAAAGAAGAAATGCCAGTGCGTTCAATTTCTTTTTGCAACATGGCTTGCAGGTGTTCTTTTCCGTGCAAGACCAGATCGCGTAAACTATCGAGTTCGCCCGATACGCCCGAAGCGATACAGCCTCCTTTTTGTATCTGAACCGGAGGTTGTTCGGTGAGCGTTCTTTGAATACGCTCTGTGGTAGCGGCGCAGTTTGGAAGCCCTTTCAGCATTTGTTGCCAGTGGCCGGGTTCAGAAGCAGTGGCCACTCCGCCGATTCGCTCAACGGCTTGCAGGCCCTGGGCCAGTTGCCGTAGTTCACGTGGGGAGATCTTTCGAAGGGCAATTCGCGCGGCCAATCGTTCCAGGTCGCCACACTCGCTGCAGTGGGTAATTAACTCTTCGCGCAGCGTCTTGGATGTGCTCAGTGAGAGAACCCATTGCATTCGCTCTTCGATCTTTTTTATGTCGATCAGCGGAAACAGGATCCATCGTTTGAGCAAACGCGCTCCCATGGGGGTAATGGTGTTGTCCAGTACCGAAAGCAGGGTGGGGCTTTCGGGCTGCGTACCGCTGATGAGCTCGAGGTTGCGAATGGTAAAGCGATCCATCCACAAAAAATCATTTTTATCGATTCGCTGTAAGCTGGAAATATGTTCGAGGTGAGGGTGTTCGGTCTCTCGCAGATAATGAAACAGTGCTCCGGCAGCCGTTAGACCCAGCGTCATGTTCTCCACTCCAAATCCCTTAAAGGAGTGAGTCTCGAAATGCTTTAGCAGCGACTCGTTGGCATACGTGGCGTCAAAGATCCACTCATCGAGCGTGTAGGTATATACTTTAACAGCGAATTGCTCTTTGAGCGAGGAAAGTTGTTTTTTGCTGCATATCAACTCGGCTGCATGAAAGCTCTGTAAAAGTTTGTCAGCATATTCCCCATTGCCCTCGGCCAATAACATTTCGCCGGTAGAGAGATCCAAGAAGGCCAATCCGTATTGCTCCGATACGGCCGGGGTAATTGCTGCTAAAAAATTATTGTGTCGTTGCTCCAACAATTTATCGCCGGTGGCCGTACCGGGGCTTACCATTTCGGTGACACCTCTTTTGACGATCCCCTTAGCCTGCTTGGGATCTTCTAGTTGATCGCAAACGGCGACCCGATGACCCGCTCGAACCAGTTTATGTAAATAGCTGTCGAGCGAATGATGTGGAAAGCCCGCCAACTCGGCCGATGCGGCGGCGCCGTTGTTTCGTTTGGTGAGTGTAATGCCCAGTACTTTGGAAGCCACTACCGCATCTTGTCCAAAGGTCTCATAAAAATCACCCACCCTGAAAAGCAAGATAGCATCAGGGTATTTTTGTTTGATGGCCCGATGCTGTTGCATGAGGGGCGTATCAGCGTTGGTGCTTTTCGACATAGGTAGTGGTACAATAGAAGAGAAGGGCAAAAATAAGGAACCCTGCTTACCTTTGCCGCATGCGTAAACTGAGTGGCGAGGAGATGGGGCGATTATCGGTTGCCGAGTGTAAGACAAGGCCTCGATTTCCGATTGTGGTGGTGCTAGAAAATATTCGCAGTGCCTACAATGTCGGCAGTGTCTTTCGCAGCGCTGACGCCTTTTTTATCGAGTCTGTTTATCTGGTAGGGTATTGTGCCACGCCCCCGCATAAGGAGATCGCCAAGACCGCATTGGGGGCCGAGCTGGCCGTTCCCTGGAAGCACACGCAACGCGCCACTACGGCCATCGGCGAGTTACAGGCGCTAGGGTACAAGGTGTTGGCGGCCGAGCAGACCGATGCCAGTACTCCGTTGAACCGTTTGCCTCTTTTGCCCGATCAAAAGGTGGCCATTGTCTTTGGCAATGAGGTCAGCGGGGTAGAAAGCGATACCTTGCAATGCTGCGATGGATGTATCGAGATCCCCCAGTTCGGCATGAAGCATTCACTAAATATTGCCACTGCAGCAGGCGTTGTACTTTGGGAGCTGGTCCGCAATCAACTGCAAACCTCATCCGTACCTCATGCAAAAGAAGCTTAATCAGTATCTAGGGTTGATCGCATTCTCGCATACCGTATTTGCTATGCCATTTGCCTTCGTAGGATTTTTTATAGGCGCCCGTCGGGTACTCTATACTTCTGAAAGCGCAACCGATGAGTTGCCTTTGCAAACGATCCTGACCCCGACGATGGGCAAGCAGTTCTTATTGGTGTTGGGTTGTATGGTCTTTGCCCGCAGTGCGGCCATGGCCTTTAATCGTTACCTCGATCGCAGCTATGATGCTCGTAATCCCCGTACAGCAGGTCGCGAGATCCCCTCGGGTCGTATTAGCCCTCAGGGAGCGTTACTGTTTACCATCGGGAATGCTGTGATGTTCATGGCCTGCAGCTTTTTTATTAATAGACTTTGTTTTTATTTATCGCCTGTGGCCCTGTTGGTTGTGTTGGGGTATAGTTACACTAAGCGCTTTACCCCGCTTTGTCATCTTATATTAGGCATGGGCCTGGCGCTGGCACCGCTTGGAGCCTTTATAGCGGTCACTGGGCACTTTGGTGTTCTTCCGCTGCTGTTCTCGCTGCTGGTACTTTGCTGGGTCGCGGGCTTCGACATTATCTATTCTCTTCAAGACGAAGAATTCGATCGCTCGCAACAACTGCTTTCCATTCCGGTTTGGTTAGGAAAGAGAAAGGCACTGCAGTTGGCAAAGGTGCTGCATGCGGTATGCGTGCTTCTGTTATTGCTGGCAGGCTGGTGGGGCGATTTTGGTTTGCTCTATGGGGTAGGCAGTATTTTATTTACCGCCATGCTATGGTATCAACATTCTTTGGTCAGACCCGATGACCTGCGTCGAGTTAACCTGGCTTTTATGACGGCTAACGGACTGGCTTCCGTCTTTTTTGCTCTTTTTTTAATTGCTGATCTATTTATTGCTTAATACGATGGCTCGAATCATGGCATTGGATATTGGAGGAAAACGAACCGGCATCGCTGTTACAGACCCCATGCAGATCATCGCTACGGGGCTCACTACCATCGACGCCGATCAGCTGATCGTATTTCTCAAAGAGTACTTGCTACGCGAATCGGTCGCTCTGTTTGTGGTGGGGTGGCCAACCAACTGGAACGACAGTGCTACACACGGCACCCCGCTGGCCGCCAGAGCGATCGCTTTGTTGCAAAAGAATTTTCCTGCCATTCCTGTGCACAAGATGGATGAACGGTTTACCTCCAAGATGGCAAAGGATGCCATGCTTGAGATGGGGTTAAAGAAAAAGCAGCGAAGAGATAAAAAACTTGTCGATGAGATCGCTGCCACTATCTTGTTACAAGAATACTTGCGATCGGTGCAAGGTGCGTAACTTTACAGTATGATTTTTCCAATTGTTGCCTACGGGCATCCTGTTCTCAGAAAAGTGGCGGCACCCCTTCAGCCCGGTGAGCTGCCACTCGAAACGTTCATTGCCGATATGTGGGAGACCATGTATGCCAGCAGCGGAGTGGGATTGGCTGCTCCTCAGGTCAACAGAAGCATTCGGCTCTTTACCGTAGATACCGTACAGATCTTCGAGGGAATGTCCGAGGAGGAGCGAAAGGAATATGCCGACGCGCCGGGCATCAAGACCGTTTTTATCAATGCCACTATATTATCGGTTTCCGGAACGCCTTGGGCGTACAACGAAGGTTGTTTGAGTATTCCCAAGATAAGAGAAGATGTGATGCGCCCGGATACGCTGGTCATGGATTACCAAGACGAGAACTGGCAACAGCACCGAAAGACCTTTTCGGGGCTAACCGCCCGTGTTATCCTTCATGAGTACGATCATCTGGAGGGCCGCCTGTTCATCGATCATCTCTCTGCGTTAAAAAAGAAGCTCCTTAAGGGAAAGCTAACCGATATTACAAAAGGAAAGATCAAGGTAGACTACAAGATGCAATTTCCCGGATGAGGTATTGTTTGCTGATACTGCTAGGTTTTACATCCTGTGCGCTGCTGGCGCAACCTGCTGTTAGCGGAGATTCTCTTGACAAGGCTCGACTGGCACGCACCGTTCGGTTGTCGGAGGTGATTATTCGAAGTCGGTTAAATGTGGCTCGCTTTATTGAGCAGGTCAAGACCGATACCAGTTTTTACAAAGCATTCAAGAATTTGCGGGTACTCAACTTTACGTCGAGCAACGACATTATGATGCGAGACAAGCAAGGAAGGGTGCAAGCTCGTTTGCTGAGCAAAACAAGGCAGACCCGCACCGGTAATTGCCGCACCATGGAGGTGCTCGACGAAAAGGCTACAGGAAGTTTTTATGACAGAAAGGGCCGCTACAATTATTATACCGCCGAGCTCTATGCAAGTTTATTTTTTACCCAAGGAAAGGTGTGTGGAGAAACCAATTCGGTACGCTCGCGCAAGTTCTCTACCAAGGGACTGAGCGGCGTTGCCAAACACAAGGAGCAATTAAAGATGTTACTCTTTAAGCCGGGGCAACGCATTCAGGGCGTTCCCTTACTAGGCGATAAGATGGATATTTTCGATCGTGAACGCTCGGCGCTCTATGATTATTCGATCGACTACAGTGAGCATCGCGGAGAGCCTTGTTATCTTTTTTCGGTCTCGGCCAAAAAGGGGTTGACGGCCGGCCAGCGCGACCAACTTGTTCTCGATAAAATGGATACCTGGTTTAGTATCCGCACCATGGAAGTGCTTAAGCGCAGCTACACCATGAGCTATAGCGCCGGTGTATATGATTTTAACGTGTCGATGGAAGCCGAGATGGCCCGCTATGGGCAGTGGGTCGTTCCCGTTTTGTTGCGCTATGTGGGAGATTGGGATCTGGTCTTCAAAAAGCGGGAGAGAGGGCTGTTTACGGCCACGATCTATGATGTGCACTGATCATTCTTTCTTGAACCCTGCCGCATAGCTTCTCCATTTTTCGATCAGCTTTTCAAGATCGGGCGTAAGCGGTGCTTCAAAAAACATTTCTTGCTGCGTTACAGGATGCACAAAGCCCAGTGTTTTGGCATGTAGTGCCTGACGCGGGCAGATAGCAAAACAGTTTTCTACGAACTGTTTGTATTTGGCATACACGGTACCCTTGACGATGGTGTCGCCTCCGTAGGTCTCATCGCTGAACAACGGGTGGCCAAGGTGCTTCATGTGTACCCTTATCTGGTGGGTCCTGCCTGTCTCTAGCACACAGCGCACATAGGTTACATACCCAAATCGTTCCAATACTTGATAGTGTGTGATCGCCTCTTTTCCGTGATCGCCCTCGGGGTAGGCCTCAAACTTTTTCCTGAACCGCAAGTGTCTTCCGATATGTGCCACGATGGTGCCTTGCTCTTGTTGCAGATCGCCCCAGGCGAGTGCATGATATTCTCTTTTTACGCTATGATCAAAAAATTGTTTGGCCAGCTGCCGCATGGCAATGTCAGTTTTGGCAAGCACCAGCAGTCCGCTTGTATTTTTATCGATGCGGTGTACCAACCCAAAACGAGGCAGCACGTCTTCTGTGAGCGATGGATTCTGCTGCTTAAGATACCAAGCCACTCCATTGAGTAAGGTTCCGTTATAGTTTCCGCTACCGGGATGCACTACCAATCCGGCAGGCTTGTTGATGACCATCAGATCGCCGTCTTCGTACACAATATCGAGGTCCATTTTTTCGGGTACTACCTCTGTCTCTTCGGGACTGATGTCTGAGTAAATGCAAACCTGATCGAGGGGCTTGATCTTGTAGTTGGGTTTTACGGCTTGCCCATTGACCGTGACCATGCCCAGCGACATGGCCTGTTGTAATTTGTTGCGAGTGGCTCTCTCTATGCGGCTGGCAAGGAATTTATCGATACGAAGGGGTTCTTGCCCTTTGTCGACCTGTAGGGTAAAGCGTTCGTAGAGTTCATCGCTACTCTCTGAGATCCGATCCTCTGTTTCGGGTTTCATATCGGCAAAGGTAAAGCTTGCTTCTTTGTCGGTACCTTTGTATTTCTATGAAGCAAGTGGTGCAATTTCAAGACTTGGGCAAGATGGAGTACCGCCAGGCCTGGGACCTGCAAGAGAAATTATTGAAGCAGACCTTGGCTAATAAGGCTGTCGGTCAACCCACTTCTCACCACCTGCTGCTAGTGGAGCATCCTCCTGTATACACACTGGGAAAAAGTGGTAAGATGGAGCATGTCTTGATCGATCAGCAAGAAATGCAAAAGCGTCAGATCGGTTTTTATCATAGCAACCGAGGAGGTGATATCACTTATCACGGACCCGGGCAGATCGTTGGGTATCCCATTTTTGATCTGGAATGTTTCTATACCGATATTGGCAGGTACTTGCGCGAGCTAGAAGAGGTGATCATCCTTACACTAGCTGATTATGGATTGGTGGGGCAGCGATCCAAGGGAGAGACCGGTGTCTGGCTCGATCCGGAGAGCCCGTTGCAAGCCCGTAAGATCTGCGCCATGGGTGTGCGGTGTAGCCGCTGGGTGACCATGCATGGATTTGCCCTGAACGTACACCCCGACCTGTCTTATTTCGATAACATCGTTCCTTGCGGCATTGCCAATAAATCGGTGACCTCTATGCAACGAGAGACAGCTCTTGCCATAGATATGGAGCAGGTCAAACAAAAGTTACTGCATCACTTCGAAGCCGTGTTTGATATTAGCATTGCAGCTTCGGCGAACGTTGGCTAGTTCGATGAACAGTGGCTAGTCCGGCGAACGTCGGCTTGGCTCGATCAAAAATCTTTTTCCAGAAAAACCTTGTGTCGCTCTATTAGCCTGGACTCTTCGTATAATTCGAAGAGAAACCAACCGCTATGCAAGAAATTGGTCTTGTCGAGTTGAAAGCTGGGGGCCGGTAGTTGTTTTAGTTCAAAGAGAAATTGTTTGTCGGCCTCGTAGAATCTGATCCGGTAGCCGGAGTATCTTTTTTTATTGGGCACGTCTATTCGGATGTTTCCGTCGGCTTGCGCATACACGTACAGCGAAGGAGCATAAGCGTCCGGATCGTTTTGCGGGCTTACGGTAAAAGGCGTTCTGGCGGAGTCACCCATTTTTGAAGGATCGAGTTTAATGACAATGGGCTCTACTTTTTTGACCATGTACTGGTCGGAAGTTTTTGCGGCAGTAGCGCTTACTTCTTTTTCTTCTTCTGCGGCTTCCGTAGCTGCGGGCTGCGGTGGTGTGGTTGCAGGGGCGATCGCGGTGCTGTTAGAAGCGGCAGTGGTCGCAGGGCGAGGTGCCGTTGTACTCACGGGCTGCTTGATAGGTCTTTTAGGGGGTGTAAAAAAATATTGTCCCTTGTCGAGTAAGATATAAAGACGATAGAACATATGGTCGTTCGTCGCCTTTGTATCGGCAAAACCGTTTTGTATGGCACTTGGGTCTGGTACCGTCAAAATGCTTTTATAACCACGCAAGCTGTCGAAGGACCGTTGAATTGAAATTTGTGCGGTGTAGGGATATTGATTGAACCAACTGATTACAATGCGCCCACTGCCAATGTCTCGCACTTCAAAGGCGGGGAGTGGTTCTTGTGCTGTTAGCTGTAAGCTGCACAGCAGTAAAAGGCTCAGTAGCCGGAATCGGTGCGGGAGAGGTAAGGGCATAGGTGTACTACAAAGATAATGGCGTCGTGGCCTAGAAGTAATTACCCAAAACAAAAAGTGTTGGCGGGTAGGGAGCGGTTGCCTTGCAATCCTCCGCTGTGGATGATCAACAGACGACTTCCTTTTTCAAAAAAGTTATTCTCGACCAGTTTGGTGCAAGCATAAAAAAGTTTTGCGGTGTAAACGATATCGGTCGGAACACCGCTTTGTTGGTAAAACTCTTTCATGAAAGAGAGTAGGGCAGCGGGATGTTTTGCATAGCCGCCCCACTCGTAGCCGGCACATAGTTGCCATTGAACGGATGGGTTCGTTACAAAGTAACGAAGTACTTCTTCTATCGATGCCAGATCGCTCAGTACCGGAATTCCGATGACCTTACAGGCTGGTGCTGCAGCATTGATCAGCCCTGCCAGGGTGGTACCGGTGCCGGCCGCACAGATAATGTGCGTGTAGTGTTTTTTGTCTATCGAATCAAGAATGGTGCTTGCCCCTCTCACACCCGGTTCGCCCGCTCCCCCCTCGTTGATAACATAGTCTGAGTCTGTGCGTATTGTTTCGGGTACAATCTTTTCTTTATACTGTTGTCTGCTTACGAAGTGCAGCTCCATCCCAAGCGAGGCGGCTTGTTGCAATGTTGCCGATAAGTTCTCGGGCTTTTCTCCCCGAACCAAGGCCGCCGATCGAAGCCCAAGTTGCCGGCAAGCTGCCGCCGTTGCCAATAGGTGGTTGGACCAGGCACCTCCAAAGGTGATGATCCTGTTTTTTTGCAGGGCCAATGCCTCTTGCAGATAAAAGCGAAGCTTGTACCACTTGTTGCCAGCAATAATGGGATGCACAAGATCGAGTCGAAGCACAGCGGCCTCGCAATTATTTTTTACAAGCCCGGGTAATACAAGGGGTTGGGTAACGGCCTTTTCGAACTGAAACGGAGTCATGGAGTGGCTAACGAAAATACATGTAATTTCGCCCCCGCAAATTTATCTTATGAAACCCACACTGGTAATTCTGGCTGCCGGAATGGCTTCTCGATACGGAAGCATGAAGCAGATCCAATCATTTGGCCCCTCAGGCGAGACCATAATGGATTATTCTATTTACGATGCCATACGGGCCGGTTTTGGAAAAGTGGTTTTTATTATCAGACGTCAGTTTGCCGATCAATTCAAAGAGATCTTCGAGCCCAAACTATCGGGTCGCATTGAAACCGGATATGTTTTTCAGGAGATGGATTCTTTTACCGACGGGTATGCATTTCCGCCCGATCGTACAAAGCCGTGGGGAACGGCCCATGCCGTACTGTGCGCAAAGGAGGCCGTGCAAGGTCCTTTTGCCGTTATCAACGCAGATGATTTTTATGGAAGAGAGGCCTTTGAGAACGCGGCCGCTTTTTTAATGCAGCAGTGCAACGATAAACGATTTGCGATCGTAGGGTATGAGTTGGCCGGAACGCTTTCTGATCATGGCACCGTCAACAGAGGAGTATGTACACTCGATGCGGCCGGAAATCTTGCCGCCATTACGGAGCGGATCAATATTTCTCGTAGTGGCAACGAGGTGATCTGTGACGATGAGTTATTGCCTCGCACCCTTCCCTTACGTACCAGTGTCTCTATGAATTTCTGGTGCTTCGCACCGTCTTTCTTTCAGTATACGTTAGAGCAGTTCACGCTCTTTTTGCAAGCGAACGGCCAAGCGTTGAAATCTGAATTCTTTATTCCACTCGTAGCGGATCAATTCATTAAAGAGGGAGGTACGGTTGCTGTGGTGCCCACTCGCTCCACCTGGTTTGGTGTTACTTACAAGGAAGATGCTCCCATGGTAGCCAAGAGTCTGAATGCATTGATAGAGGCAGGTGAGTATCCTGAGTCGCTTTGGTCTTAATTGACCTTGACCATGTAGATATAGTCCTGTATGCGTCTTACCTGCTCGTTTCGCTCGAGACCGGCAATGCTACTGCGCGAGGTAAGTCGAATGGCGCGCAACGGATCGGCCTTGCGAATGGAATCGCTGATCTGGTGAATGTATTTTCCCTGCACGGCAAATGCGAACCCTTCGGCATTGGTTTGCCTACCGTTCAAAATCCCGATTACTTCTCCGCGACGATTGATGATAGGACTGCCACTGTTACCCCGATTGGCACTGATCTCTATCTGGCAGCTTAGCGTATCGCCGTCGTATCCGGTCCGGGCACTAAGGTATCCCTGGCTATAGACCACTTCGTTACGAGGATAGCCCAAGGTGAAGATGGGATCGGCCAGTTGGCCTGCTCTTTTGCTGATCGAGTAAGGGAGGGAGCCGTATCCTTTGAAACCATCATCGGTAATGCGCAAGATGGCAATATCGCGATTCTTATCGATGTGTACTACCTCTACAAGATATTCGCCTCTGTTATTTTGGATGGCGATGTTGCGCGCTCCGCTAACGACGTGCGCATTGGTGACCAGGTATCCTTTAGGGTCAATGATAAAACCGGTTCCGCCAGTGGTAAAGGGCATGTCTGCCGGAATGTTGTTCGATTTTTTTATTCGATCGATCTCGGAGGCTTGTTTACGAGACTTGTATTCAAGCTGGGTATATTTCTTGTTCAACTCCTCAAATTGGGAGCGGGGAGAAGAAGGAGAGAGCGTCCACACCAGGGCACTGATGCTAAGGGTGGTGATCAGGGCAATGGAGGCTGCTATGGAGCCGACCCGCTTATAGCGATTATACAGGTAAATGACACGGGCCTTACCACTGAGTCGCGACGAAAGAATGCTTCCTTTCTCTGCAAGATCTGTATGAACAAGCTGCAGCAGGCTTCGAAACTTCTTCCATTCTCCAAATCGGTTGATCTGTTGTAAGAAAAAAGTATGTTCTACCACCAACTGGTCTACCTCAGCATTCGATTTACGAAGTTGTTCGAACTGCACGCGTTCATCGGGATTCATCTCTCCCTTTATGTATCTTTCTACGTTCTCCAGCATGTTCAGGTCACTCATTGTCCATTCCATTTTTGTAGTGAGCGAAGAATATCTTTTTGAGCCGAATCAGGCATTTGTATTTCTGATTCTTGGCATTGTCGGCATTGGTATATCCGAAGGCCGCTGCGATAACCTGCATATTCTGTTTTTTGAGGTAATAGGCCTCTAAAAGACTTTTGCAGGGCTCTCCCAGACTGGCGATCGCTTTTTCCATCATGTCAAACTCGGCATCTCTTTTTTCATGCGCCTCTACCTCGTCGTCTACCGGAAAGGTGGGCTCCAGGTCCTCTGCCGCCGAAACAAATCGAGTGTTGACGCTTAACCTTTTGAGCCACAATCGTTTGCTAACAGAATACAGGTAGGTCTTGAGCTGGCAATTCAGTTCGAAACTTCCTGAGCGGACCTTTTCGTACAAAACGATCAATGCCTCTTGAAAAATGTCTTTGGCATCGTCTGCAGAACCATTATTATTGATTATCAATGACTGGATCATATTGTAATGATCCTTGTAAATGATCTCAATGGTTCGCTTATCGCCTTCGGCCAATCCATTCAACAGGCCCTGTTCGTACAGGTCGGGTTTCACTTTCCTTCTGCTTTAATACTTGATTTTAAAAATAGTAACCCGATGTCAGTTTTAAAAAAAATCTGCCCGAAAGGGTTACCTTTTGCCAAAATCGGTATAAATTCGCGAAATATTTCACAAAACACAAAAACAAATTCAAATGAAGAAGTTTTTTGCAATTGCCTTCATCGCTGCTACTCTCGTAGCTTGTAACGGTGGTGGCGAAGCTACTCCCGCTGCTGACACAACTGCTGCTACTGTTGACACTGCTGCTGCAACTGTTGACACTGCCGCTGCTGCCGCTGACACTACAGCTGCTGCTGACACTGCGAAGTAATCAATTGCGCAAGTAATTGCCGAAGGCCGTTCCCCCGGGAACGGCTTTCTTTTTATCCCTTACTTTCTTTTATAACCATACACGTGAATACATTCGAATCTCTCGGTCTAAATGGTGAGCTGCTTACGGCAGTTCAGGCACTTGGGTTTACCGAGCCCACTCCCATTCAGCAAAAGGCCATACCCGTACTGCTCCAGGGTACCCGCGATTTTATAGGACTAGCCCAGACCGGCACCGGTAAGACGGCCGCATTTGGCTTGCCGCTTTTACAGTTGATTCGCCGCCAGGACCGCTATCCGCAAGCATTGATCATTTGCCCGACCCGTGAACTCTGCCTGCAGATAACAGGCGATCTCGATAAGTTCAAAGGGAAAAATTCGGCGATCAGCGTTACGGCCGTGTACGGTGGGGCTTCTATCGTAATGCAAATAAAGGATCTTAAAAGAGGAACGCACATTGTGGTAGCTACCCCCGGACGACTGATCGATCTGATCGAACGTAAGGCTATTCGGCTCGAAGAGATCCAATACGTGGTACTCGACGAAGCCGATGAAATGCTCAATATGGGGTTTAAAGAAGACATTGAATTCATTTTAAAGAACACCCCTAAGCGCGAGAGTACTTGGTTGTTCAGCGCTACGATGCCTGCCGAGATCAGACAGGTGAGCAAGCGCTACATGGAGCAGCCTTTTGAGGTGACCATCGGAAAGGTCAATGCCGGTAATGCCAGTATCGATCACCAGTACTACCTCACACAGCATCACAACCGTTACGAGGTGCTAAAGCGTATCATTGATTTTAATCCGGGTATCTACGGGATCATCTTTGCCAGAACCAAGGCCGATGCGCAGAACATTGCCGAAAAGTTGATCCGTGAGGGGTATGATATTGATTCCATTCACGGAGACCTTTCTCAACCGCAGCGCGATAAGGTGATGGGGTTGTTCCGCGACAAAAGCATCAGACTGTTGGTGGCCACCGATGTGGCGGCCAGAGGGATCGATGTACAAGGCATTACCCACGTTATCAATTACGAGTTACCTGACGACACCGAGGTGTACACGCACCGAAGTGGTCGTACCGGAAGGGCCGGCCGCAGTGGACTTTGTGTCTCGATCGTTACGCCCAAAGAACAATTTCGGCTTCGGCAAGTAGAGAAGCTCATCAATAACCGTTTTCATAAGATGGATATCCCCACCGGAAAGGACGTCTGCCGAAAACAATTCTTTCATTTTATAGACCGGATGTTGCAAGCCGATATCAGCCACGGTGAATACGAGACCTATCTGCCATCGCTTCGCGAAAAATTTGCAGCCATAGACAAAGAGGAGATCTTGCAGCGGGTAGCCGCACTAGAGTTCGATCGGTTCTTGACCTACTACGAAAATGCCGCCGATCTGAATGTTCGCGAAGAATCCAGAAAAGTAAAAGGGCAAAGCAGTGCGACCGGTACACGCGAAGACCGCTCCCGACGCGGTGCAGCGGCTGGCGGTTCGTACCAGCGACTTTTTGTGAATCTGGGAACCAAAGACGGATTTTACAAGGCCAGTTTTCTGCAATTCATTCTCGATATGAGCGATCTGAGCAAGGACGTGCTGGGTCGAATCGATATGCGCGAAATGAATAGTTGGGTAGAGGTCGAGGCCGGCGCTTCCAAAAAAATGATACAGTCGCTCGATGGAAAGAATTTCAGAGGTCGCCGCATTAGGATGAATGACGCAGAGAGCGGAGGTGGCGGTCGTCGCAAATAGTGATATCTTTACGCCATGTGCGCACTGCAAGTCAATTCCCTTGCTTCGCTCGAAACCATTTGGTCAAAGCGTCCGCTTATTATCAGCGGTCCCTGTAGTGCCGAAACGCCTGCACAAGTCAGGGAGACTGCCATTCAACTAAAAGCCACGGGAAAAGTCGATCTGCTCAGAGCGGGTATCTGGAAACCTCGAACCAAACCCGGTTTGTTCGAAGGTGTCGGAAAAAAGGGACTGCCCTGGTTACAAGAGGCCCGACAAGAAACCGGTCTGCCGGTAATGGTAGAGGTGGCCACTGCAAAGCAAGTAGAGGAGGCTCTGGCGCACCAGATCGATGTGCTTTGGATCGGTGCCCGCACCACCGTGAATCCCTTTAGTGTACAAGAGGTGGCCGATGCGCTAAAAGGCGTTTCGGTTCCGGTCCTCATAAAAAATCCTATCAATCCCGATCTGGAACTCTGGGCCGGTGCGGTAGAGAGAGTGGAGCGAGCCGGTATCAAACAAATTGGTCTTATACACCGGGGCTTTAGCACTTTTGGGCAAACACCTTATCGCAACGCACCGCTTTGGCATTTGGCCATTGAGATGAAGTTGCGTTTTTCATCCCTTTTATTCATTAATGACCCTTCTCATATCTGCGGTCGCCGTGATCTCTTGAGCGACGTAATGCAGCGGGCCATCGATCTTGATTTTGACGGTCTGATGATCGAAAGCCATATTAACCCCGATCAGGCCTGGAGCGATGCTGCTCAACAAGTGACCCCTCAAGAACTCGATGCGATGCTTCGTCGCATAATATGGCGAAGCGATGATAGTAATTCAAGCGAATATCATAGTGCCCTCGATCAACTTCGTCAGCAGATTAATCAACTCGACGAAGAAGTCTTGCAGTTGCTGGCTAGAAGAATGCAGGTGGCCGAGCAGATCGCACTCTATAAAAAAGAAAATAACATTACCATCTTACAGGCCGGGCGATGGCAAGAGATCATGGAGCGCACCCTGGCACGCGCCGAACAACTTAAATTGAGCAGACAATTCATTACCCAATATCTCGATGCCTTGCACATGGAAAGTATCGGCCATCAACAAAATATTTTGGATGGCAATGCGGCAGGGTAATTCGGTCTTGATAGGTTGCACTATGAAAAAAAACAGATTTCAATTTTCGACAGGCGCCACCGACTGTTATTTCAATGCCTCGTTTGAACAATTATCGAAGCTGACAGACCCGGGTAGTACCGTTGTGGTCACCGATCAGCAGGTCTATCGTCATCATCGTGCTCTTTTTTCTAAGTGGAATACGATCGTCTTGCGGTCGGGAGAAGAATATAAAGTACAGGCCACTGTCGATGCGCTGATCGCGCAACTTATTTCACTGAAAGCCGATCGATCAACTACCCTGGTGGGGGTAGGAGGAGGTGTGATAACCGATCTGGTAGGTTACACCGCCGCTGTATACATGCGCGGTATTCGCTTTGGGTTTGTGCCCACTACGTTACTGGCCATGGTCGATGCCTCTATTGGCGGAAAGAACGGAGTGGATGTGGGCGTCTATAAAAATCTGGTTGGCACCATTCGTCAACCTTCTTTTTTGCTCTATGACGCTTCGCTGCTTTCGACCCTTCCAAAAAATGAATGGCAAAATGGATTTGCCGAGATCATCAAGCATGCTGCCATATTGGATGCATCGCTTTTTGCCGCACTCGAAAAAAGAGAGCTGCATTACTATCAAAAAAATACCAAGGCTCTTCGCACGCTAATTGCCCGAAACGCCCGGCTAAAAATAAAGGTGGTGCAACAAGACGAGCACGAAAAGGGCAATAGGAAACTGTTGAATTTTGGACACACCCTGGGGCATGCACTCGAAAATCAATATGAGCTCTCTCATGGACAAGCCATTTCGCTGGGTATGATGGCGGCGGCACAGTTATCGGCTCACTACCTCGGTTTTACAGAGGTCATGCGAATTGAGAAGCTGCTGCTGCGCTATGGATTACCCACGCAGGCGCAGTACAACAAGAAAAAAGCACTCGCTGTCTTGCGCATGGACAAAAAAAAGCAGGCTGAACAAATCGGCTATGTACTGCTAAACAAAATTGGTCGTGCCAGCGTGCATACCCTTTCTTTCGCTCAACTCGAAAAACAAATTATAAAGCTGCCGTGAAGGTAACCGTTCAACCTTCCCGTCTGGGGGGCACACTGCTGGTGCCTGCTTCAAAGAGTGTGATGCAACGCGCTTGCGCGGCTGCGCTGCTCGCCAAAGGAGATACCCTGCTGGGCAATCCGGGTACCTCGGCCGATGATGAAGCTGCACTGGCTGTGATAGCGGCGATGGGAGCTACCGTTCGCAAGCAGGAAGATCACATACTGATCGGCAGTAGCGGTCTTCAGATAGAAAGGCCACTTACTGTTGATTGTGGTGAATCGGGGTTGAGCATACGAATGTTTACGCCCATTGCGGCTTGCTCGTCGCAACCTGTTACAATGACCGGTAAGGGTAGTCTCGTTAACAGACCCATGGATTTTTTTGATAAGGTGCTGCCCTCGTTGGGAGTTGTCGTGTGCACCACCGAGGGTAAGTTGCCCATTGGTATACAAGGACCGCTACGGCCAGGGAATCTACGCATCGATGGTAGTTTGAGCTCACAATTTTTGACGGGGCTTTTATTTGCGTATGCAGCCGCAGGAGCCCAAGATGTTTCGATCTATGTGGAAGGGCTGGTGAGCAAACCCTACATCGATCTCACACTTTCTGTGATGCGATCGTTTGGACTGTCTTGTCCCGAAAACAAGAACTACCAAGAATTTTATTTTAACCCGGCTACGGTAGCCGGCGGTAATGATAATTCACCTCGTACATTTTGGGTAGAAGCCGATTGGAGCAGCGCTTCTTTTTTGCTGGTGGCAGGAGTATTGGCAGGGCCGCTGCATTTGCGCGGACTCGATCTTGGGTCTTGTCAATCGGATCGTGCAATTTTACGAGCGCTCGATGCAGCCGAAGTAGCATATGCGGTGGAGGCTAAAGGGATCGTGGTTCATCCTGCTACCCCGCGCGCTTTTTACTTCGACGCCACTGAGTGTCCAGATCTGTTTCCGCCTTTAGTGGCCCTTGCCGCCTATGCAAAAGGAGAGACGATACTTGTTGGTGCAAACCGATTGCTGCATAAAGAGAGTAATCGGGCACAGACGCTTATGCAGGAATTCGCCAAAATGGGAGTGGCCATACTACATGATGAAGACCGTCTTATCGTTAAGGGAACCGGTAGTGTGCAGGGCGCAGCGGTTGCTGCCTGCGGTGACCACCGCATTGCCATGGCACTGGCAGTAGCGGCACTGGCCGCCAGTGGCTCTACCGAGATCAGCGGTGCCGAGGCAATAAAAAAATCGTATCCATCCTTCTTTGCCGATCTCTCTTCGTTGGGCGCCTCCGTATCTTTACCAAACTTTAATTAACGCAAGCTTTGAATTCGTTCGGACAAATTTTTAGAGTTAACATCTTTGGTGAATCGCACGGTGAGTCCGTGGGGATACTGATCGACGGATGTCCGGCTGGGTTGCCGCTGGGTCCCGAAGATCTGCTGGCCGATATTGAACGCAGAAAGGGAGGACAGCAGCCAGGTACCACTCCTCGCAAAGAAGAAGATACGCCACATTTTAAAAGTGGTCTTTTTCAAGGCAATACCACGGGTGCCCCCATACTGATCTATTTTGAGAATAATAATACCCGAAGCGGTGATTACGAAAAACAGCGCAGCATACCCCGACCGGGCCATGCTGATTTTGTGGCCGCTAAAAAATTCGGTGGTTTCGAGGACTATCGTGGCAGCGGACATTTCAGCGGCCGTCTTACGTTGCCGTTGGTAGCAGCCGGTGCCATTGCAAAAAAAATAGTGGGAACCGTTCGCATCGAGGCAATGCTGATAGAAGTAGGTGGTCACGCCGATGTTGAAAAAGGAATCGAGCTTGCCATCGCCAACAAAGACAGTGTGGGTGGTATAGTGGAGTGTCGGGTCAACGGGTTACCCATTGGGTTGGGAGAGCCTTTCTTTGATGCCACAGAATCGCTGCTGGCCCATGCGGTCTTTGCCGTTCCTGCCATTCGGGGCATTGAATTTGGCACTGGTTTTGCTGCCGCAAAGATGTTCGGCAGTGCGCACAATGATGCCATCGAGGATAGCGAAGGAGCAACTCGCACCAACCATGCCGGCGGCATCGTAGGCGGACTCACCAATGGAAATGAATTGGTGTTTCGCGTAGCGGTCAAACCCACCTCATCGACTCCAAAAGAGCAGCGCAGTCTTAACACCAGCAGCGGCAGGCAAGAGGAATTCGTGATCAAGGGTCGCCATGATCTTTGTATAGCCCTTCGGGTGCCGGTAGTGATCGAAGCCGTTACGGCGATCGTGCTGGCCGATCTGTTGATGCGCGAGCAGCGCATTGGGCGAGTACTCTCTTAGTTGCTGCTAATCTATTTTCTTAAAGGGAATATTGAGAAGGGGATAACGACCCGCATTGGGCAGTGCATAGTGCCACCACTCTGTATCAAGCGGTACAAATCCTTGCGCGACCATTTCATCTCGCAGCAATTTTCTGTTTTGTAAAACCTGCGCAGGCAAGTCGGTAAAGCTATGATGTGCGGTATCGCTGAAATTATCAAAGCCCGTTCCCATGTCTAGTTCTTTTTTCGTTTGCAGATCGACGATGGTCAGATCAACGGCAATGCCTCTGTTGTGTCCGCTCCCTTTGGCCGGATTGGCCACGTAGCGTTCGTCTGCGATGAGTCTCCAGAATTTTTCAGTGACCGCGTAGGGGCGGTAGGCATCAAAAATCTTTAGACCCAGCCCTTTTTTTTGAAGTGAATTGGCCACACGCGACAGTGCCTCCGCAGCAGGTCTTCTCAGAAAGCAAAGGGCGGTCGTGCGAGGGTAGAGGGCTTGCCCCGTGAAATTGTTCGAGGTGGCGTAGCGAATGTCGTAGACCAGCTCCTTGTTGAGGGTTTGTAATTCGATCAGCTTTTGATCGGGGTTTGCCCCAATGAGCTGTTTATATGCCTGCATTCGTTCTATCACAACAGGCCTTTCGTAGCCTCGCTGGGCCTGCGGGGTCAACGGCAACATCAATAGAACTCCGATCAATGCCAACGTAAAGGGCCCCGTAGGTAAAATGCGTTGCAAAAACATATCCCGAAAGGTAAGGCCTTCCCCGGTTTTACAAAAGCCGGGCGCTGAGGGCCTGGATTTACTGAAATATTTTTATTTTAGGATATAGAACTTACCCGTTATTTTTGCTCAGATAAACCCAAACTGTCTCTCTATGAAGAAGTTCCTCTACCTGATCATAGCCGGATGTCTGCTGATATCTTCTGCCCAGGCCCAGGATAGCAAGCCGCTGGCCAAGTCCATCGGTTTTAGCTTTTTCCTGAACGATTTTGCTTCGGCTCAGCGCATTCGCTCCACATCGCTTAGCCAGGTGATCAACGATAAGACCTTTGCCCGCATGGCAGAAATGAATTCAGGCTTCGCCGTGAACTATTACAAGCAAATGCGCGACCGCATGTCGTTCAATGCTTCACTGGGTATATCGGGTCTTCGTTATCCCATGCCCGGACGCAACATTACCAAGAATGGTACCCTGATGGAATTCAGCGCTACGATCAATGCCATGATGACCACCAGCGATTACTATGTGCAGCCTTATTTGGTACTGGGTGTTGGTGCTCATAAGTACGGGGTTCATTACGGAGTCTTTATGCCCGCCGGTCTGGGCCTCAAGCTCAACATTTTGGGTGATGCCAGCGTAGTGGTGACCTCCACTTACCGTGTGCCCGTTACCACCGAGACCGCCAATTATCATTTTCAGCATTCTATCGGGATCGCTGCCCCCTTGGGAAAGAAAAATTAATAGCCCGGGTGGGTCCTGCCCCTCCTAACTTATCAACCCCGCCTTGGCGGGGTTTTTTTATGGTTTTTCCCCTACCTTTGCGGCCTCAAAATCATATTCAACGATCATGGCAGATTTAAAGTATCAACGCAACTTCGGTATCGCCGCGCACATCGATGCGGGTAAGACGACCACTACAGAGCGTATTCTTCGCTACACCGGTATGATCCATCGTATTGGAGAAGTACACGAAGGGGCCGCTACCACCGACTGGATGGAGCAAGAGAAAGAAAGAGGTATCACCATTACCTCGGCAGCGGTAAGCTGTAAGTGGAACTTTCCTACCGACAAAGGCAAGAACACTGCCGACACCAAGCCTTACTATTTTAACATCATCGATACCCCCGGTCACGTGGACTTTACCGTAGAGGTAGAGCGTTCTATGCGTGTACTCGACGGACTCATTGCCCTTTTCTCTGCCGTAGACGGCGTGGAGCCTCAGTCGGAGACCGTATGGCGTCAGGCCAACCGCTATGGTGTTCCCCGTATTGGATTCGTAAATAAAATGGACCGTGCCGGTGCTGACTTTTTGAATGTGGTCAAGCAGGTAAAGGAAATGCTCGGTTCAAAAGCTGTTCCGTTGCAACTTCCCATCGGTGCCGAAGATAATTTCAAAGGCGTGGTCGACCTGATCAAGATGAAAGGGATCATTTGGCATGCTGAGACCGAGGGTATGACCTTCGACGAGATCGATGTTCCTGCAGATATGATCGACGAAGCCAATGAGTGGAGAGCGTCGCTGGTAGAGGCCGTAGCCGAATATGATGATACGTTGATGGAAAAATTCTTCGAAGATCCCAATAGTATTTCAGAGGGTGAGATCCACGAGGCGATCCGCAAGGCCACTATCGATCTGTCGATCGTGCCCATGATGTGCGGATCTTCATTCAAGAATAAAGGCGTGCAGACCGCACTCGATGCCGTTTGTCGCTATCTGCCTTCTCCCATCGATATTCCCGATACCAAGGGTACGCATCCCGATACCGGCGAAGAGCTGACTCGTAAGGCCGATCCCAAAGAGCCTTTTGCAGCGCTTGCCTTTAAGATCATGACCGATCCTTTTGTGGGTCGTCTGGCCTTCTTCCGCGCCTACTCAGGACGTCTTGATGCAGGCTCGTACGTGCTGAACGTGCGCAGTGGAAAGAAAGAGCGTATCAGTCGTATCATGAAGATGTTCGCCAACAAGCAAAACCCCATCGACTTCATTGAGGCCGGTGATATTGGGGCTGCCGTTGGTTTCAAAGAGATCAAGACAGGAGATACCCTTTGTGATGAGAATCATCCCATCACACTCGAAAACATGTTTATTCCCGAGCCGGTGATCGCCGTAGCCGTAGAGCCCAAGACACAGGCCGACGTAGATAAGATGGGAATGGCCATTGCCAAGCTGGTAGAAGAAGATCCAACGCTTCGTGTTAATACCGACGAAGAGACCGGCCAGACCATTTTGCGCGGTATGGGAGAGCTTCACCTCGAGATCATCGTAGATCGTATGCGTCGTGAGTTCAAGGTAGAAGTGAACCAGGGTGCGCCTCAGGTGGCCTATAAAGAAGCCTTCGTACAAACAGTTGAACACCGCGAGACCCTCAAGAAACAAACCGGAGGTCGTGGTAAGTTTGCCGATATCGTATTTAATCTGGGTCCTGTCGATGAAGAGTGGCAAAAGGAAAATCCCGATAAGCAATACCAGTTCGTTAACGATCTTTTCGGAGGATCCATTCCCCGTGAATTTGTACCTGCCATCCAAAAAGGATTCGAGCAGGCCATGACCACCGGGGTATTGGCCAATTATCCTGTAGCTAACATGAAGATCCGCGTATTTGACGGAAGCTTCCACGCAGTAGACTCCGACTCTATGTCTTTCGAGCTTTGCGCCAAGCAAGGTTTCCGCGAAGCCGCCCGCAAAGCCAAACCCGTTTTGCTGGAGCCTATCATGAGGGTAGAGGTCGTTACGCCCGACCAGTACATGGGTGATGTAACAGGAGACCTGAACCGTCGTCGTGGTATGATGGAAGGAATGGATAGCCGTGCCGGTGCACAGGTCATCAAAGCAAAAGTGCCGCTCAGTGAAATGTTCGGTTACGTAACCCAGCTTCGTTCACTCAGTTCCGGTCGTGCTTCTTCTACCATGGAATTCGCTCACTATGCACCTGCACCAAATAACATTGCCGAAGAGGTGATCGCCAAGGTGAAAGGCAAAGTGAATGCATAAGAGCTCGCTGCGATAAATCTTTTGAGACCGCTTTTTTGAGCGGTCTTTTTTTTGCTCGCCACTATGAAACGGGTCGGCTCGTGAGTGCGCTTGCCTGAATGTACAACGGTCGGCTCGTGGGTGCGCTTGCCTGAATGTACAACGTCTAAAAATCGAATCGCTCACCTAAGCCGCCGAATTACCAACTGCCTTTATGCCTTGCCTCGTTTAAAAAATACACGGCG
>Ga0208598_1000009_pt1 | contig 100264 bp, 92 predicted proteins | sample LakMenEpi22Jun12_FD_150726 | JGI IMG/M metagenome (GOLD analysis project Ga0208598, IMG submission 150726) | Freshwater microbial communities from Lake Mendota, WI - 22JUN2012 deep hole epilimnion (SPAdes) | ecosystem: Environmental > Aquatic > Freshwater > Lake > Epilimnion/Euphotic zone ... | reverse complement strand
AGGACTGCTTAAAACAGGAGGAGAACATATCAATCGCGGACAACTGATAGAGTTTGGTGCTGAGCTGGAAAAACAACTAGAGAATACGACCAAGATGGCCGATAACCTGATCGTCTGGGCTAAACTTCAAATGAAAAAAGCCGGTACCCGACCTCAATTACTCTCCGTAAGCAATGAGGTAGGGCAAGTGGTTTCGGTGTACGAAAAAATGGCCAGCGAAAAGAATCTTACGTTACATAACGGCACAACACCATGCGATACCGTGTGGGCCGATCCGGATCAAATCAACTTTATACTTCGTAATCTGGTTCACAATGCCATCAAATACAGCTCTGCCGGAGAGGAAGTTACCATCAATGCGCACAACGAAGGATCCCGGTGTCTGATCGAGATTATCGATACAGGAGAGGGGATCAGTAAAGAAACGCTCGATACGCTTTACGGATACAAACCTATGATCACAAAAGTGGGAACAGCCGGAGAAGAAGGGACCGGTCTGGGACTTCGAATTTGTCTGGAGTTCGCCCAGCTAAATCGCGGAGAGATCAAGATAAAAAACAATCCAGCGGGGCGTGGTACCTGCTTTACCATTTCGCTGCCTAGCCAGCAGGCCTAGTAAGCGGCATAAAAAAAGCTACCCCGAAGGATAGCTTTTACAAGTTCAGTGTTTGCTAAGTTTAGCTCAGGTTCTTACCGAGGTACTTTGCAATTTCGAACATAGACACTTGGCCTTTGTTTCCGAATACTGCCTTCAGCTTTGCATCGGTGTTTACCATGCGTCTGTTCTTGTTGTCCTGAAGTTTGTTGGCTTTGATGTAGCCCCAAATCTTCTTAACGGCCTCTGTACGAGCAAGGGCCTTAGGACCTACTACTGCAGCCAGCGCTGCGCTGGGAGTCATCGCTTTCATGAAAGCCGCATTAGGCTTACGAGCTGACTTTTTCTTAGCAGGTTTTTTCTTAGCCGCTTTTTTAGCAGGCTTCTTTTTTGCTGCTTTTTTAACTACCTTCTTGGCGGCTTTTTTAGCAGGCTTTTTAGCAGCTTTCTTAGCCGCTTTTTTCTTGGTTGCCATTTTTCTAAATTTAGAATGTTAATGGGTAAAGAGCTTTTCCGATATCAAATATAGATTTTTTTAACGCACGGCAAATTCTCTGCTGATTTTTTTCTATCCACCTATGGGGATTTCTCAAAACTGCATACAATTCCCTTGCTTTGCACTATGGATATTTCATGGCTTTCCCGCACCTCCCTGCTCATAGGAGAATCTGCCGTCCGGCACCTGAATAACGCACATGTGATGGTGGTGGGCCTAGGAGGTGTAGGGTCTTACGCTGCAGAGTTCATTGCCCGTAGCGGCATAGGGAAAATGACCATCATAGACGGCGATACCGTAGATCCCTCCAATAGAAATCGACAGTTACCGGCCCTTGCCACAACGCACGGAATGCCCAAGGCCACCCTGATGCAAGAGCGACTTTTAGCAATAAACCCAGAGCTGCAACTAGAAGTGGTCACCTCATTTGTTTCTCCTGCCATGGTAGCCGCCCAATTGGTGCAAAAACCCGATTACGTCATTGATGCCATAGACAGCATAACCCCCAAACTCACTTTCATCAAGATGGCATACGAAAGTGGCGTGCCACTGGTAAGCAGTATGGGAGCCGGGGCAAAACTGGACCCAACAAAACTGCAGGTGGTCGATATATCCAAGACCTACAATTGCCCTTTTGCCCAGCAAATTCGCAAGCAACTTAAGCAACGCTATGGCATCAGAAAAGGAATAAAAGTCGTTTTCTCTCCTGAAAAAGCCATCAAGGAAAGCCTGATGCTCACCGACGGAAGCAACTATAAAAAGTCTGCATACGGCACCATATCCTATCTGCCTGCCACCTTTGGTGCCGTGGCCGCCTCAGTTGTTATCAGAGAATTGATAGCGGCCACCCCCCGCTGAGCAGAATCATCTTACCGACACTTTCTGATCAGTCTTGTCTAGTTACGCTTGCCCTATCTTGACCTTAGCAATGATGTACTTTACCGACAGACAAGAGGCCGCTCTTCAGCTGACAGCAAAAATTATCAAACACAAAAGTCCGCAGACCATCGTGCTGGCCATCCCTCGGGGAGGCGTACCCATTGGCTGCGCATTGGCAAAAGCACTATCGGCTCCTCTCGACCTACTGATGGCCAAGAAAATTGGCCACCCGTTCGACCCCGAATTTGCCATTGGCGCCGTGTGTGCGAATGAAACCATCATTGAAGAGACCGGCAGTGTTAAAAAGGAGTACATCGCGCAGCAACTCGAACAGATCAAAAAAGAACTCTCGGATCGCTACCGGCATCTAACAAGTCGAGAAAGACCGCTACCGCTCTATCAAAAAAAGGTCATCATTACAGACGATGGGATCGCGACCGGACGCACCATGCTGGCTGCCGTGCGAGCAATAAAAAGACAAGATCCCTCGTCGCTGATCATTGCTGTACCGGTCTGCTCGGTAGAGGCAAAAGATAAATTAATGCCCGAAGTAGATGAACTCATCGCTTGCCATTACCCGGATCCCTTTATTGGGGTAGGAAGATTCTACCGGCATTTTTCGCAAGTAACCGACGAAGAGGTCATGACCATGCTCACCACATCGAATGCCGTTATTAGCCCTTCTTCTCTCGCATGAAAAGAAAACCGACCGCATACTACGTGATCAATGGCATTACCTTTTACAGGATATTGGCCGCCCCCATCTTGCTGGGTCTGCTACTTAGCGGGCCGCCCCCTTGGTTCAAGTGGCTCATTGGAATTAGTTTTTTTACCGACATGATCGATGGCGTACTAGCTCGCTATTTTCGGGTCAACAGCGCTTTTGGTGCAAGATTGGATTCGATCGGAGACGACCTGACCGTACTCATTGCAACAGCGGGATTATTTTTTCTGCTGCCCGATTTTTTCAAACAACAATTTCTTTGGCTGCTTCCTTTAGTCACCTTGTTCTTGCTGCAAACCGGATTGGCACTGTACCGCTATGGAAAGATTTCTAGTTTTCACACCCGACTGGCCAAGCTGGCTGCCCTGGCACAAGGATTATTTTTGTTGAGCTTTTATTTTTTTGAAACCATCCACTATCCGCTTTTCTATGCAGCGGCCAGTATAACCATGCTCGAGCTCGTCGAAGAGATCGTTCTGGTCTTGTGGCTTAAGGAATGGACCACCGACGTTAAAGGCCTTTACTGGGTGTGGAAGAAACAATAACAACTCCTTTGCCAAGGATATCGTCAACGATCAGTTTTCCGTACTCTTTGCCCAAACGCTCAGATGTAGAGGGTTCAAAACTTTGGCTTTGCGCCGAATAGATCAACTTTCCATCAGAAAGATCATAAAGATTGCTTTCCCAGAAATAACGTGTATTGGTGGTATAGTAGCCGGGTGAGTAGATCCGACCATACAAGGTGCGGGAGTACCCCCAAAACCTATCATAATAAAAACCATAGGGTGTATACTGAATTTGTCCGGGCGCATAGTACCGTTCACGTTCCTTGTCGAGTAACACAATGGTCAGCACACCATCTACTCCGGAGTTGGACAATTTTGAAAGGGCTTCGGCCTCCGTTAAGCGATCGAACTCCTTGGGCCCATACAGGTCGCAAGCGCAAACAGCATCTTGCCCTTGTTCACGAAGATGGGCCGCCAGTGATTGCTCCATCTGCTCGCGCAGCGTACGGTCCCGGTCGTGTATCAATCCGAGCACGATCACTTTTTTAAAAAGAACGGGGGTAGTAGGACGAGGCGTCCACGAACTCGTGATCCGAGAGGCCGAAGAGCAGGCCCAGCAAAAAATCAAAATTCCTGCGAGCAAAAGAGCGATAGTGCTTTTTTTCATACCGAAAACCGTTAGTGTTCGGTAAACTATAAAAAAGCATCGCGCTTGATAATGACAGATGTCATCTTCGGGCTGAGACCGTGCACTGCTTGCACTTTCCCTGCACCAAGATCTCTACCTGCTGCGGGCTGTATCCTTTAGGCAGTCTAATAACAGGGGTCACCACTTCGTCAAGACAATAGGTATGATGACATTGCTGGCAAACAAAATGAATATGTTCGTGGCGGTGATGCCCGTCGCCACACTCGTCTTTGCACAAGGCATAGCGGATCGCGTTGTCAGCCGAGGGTATGGTATGAATAAGACCCCGATCTACGAAAGTCTGCAGGGTCCGATAGATCGTGACCCGGTCAAAGACCGAACCGACCTTTTTTTCGATCGCACCATGCGATAAGGCTCCGGGCTGATCGAGAAAAAGTTGCAAGATGCGTTTGCGACTGGCCGTAACGCTCAGCGACTGGCGCTTGAGAAGTTCGATGACTTTTTTTTCGGTGGCAGCAGCAACAGGGGGCATGATGATGTAAAATTAGTTTTTCTCGCTGAGTAGCTTTTTCGCATCGACGATAAGTTGTTTGACCTCTGACTCCTTTAGCCCGTCATAGATCTTTTTAACATCTCCGTTCCTGTCTACCAATGCCCAGAATTGCGTATGCAGAAAATCATCCTCGATCGAAGTCAGGTTATTGGCCGGGTCATCGATCGTATAGCTCAGGCGCGCCGTGTAGTATAAGCTATCTTTTCTGCCGGTCAAAAAGACCCACTGACGGGTATCGACCTGCATAGAATCGGCATATTTTTTTAGCTGCGCTACCGAATCGGTCTCCGGATCGCAGCTATGCGAGAGGATCAAAAAATCGGGTTCGTTGTGAAGGGCATCATAGACCTCGCGCAGGTAATTATTCATTTTGGGACAAATGCCCTTACAGGTCGTAAAAAAGTAAGTGGCCACGTATACTTTACCGGTTACATCTTGCTGCGTAAAGAAGTTACTGTCTTGGGTAACAAATCGAAAAGGTCGCACGTAGCTTACGGGCGCCACACCCTTTTTCGTATAGCCCGGTATCAGCAAGGCCAAAGCGGCATAGAACGCCAGGGCCAACAACACAAAAAATCCCAGATAGAGCCACCCTTTTTTTGACATGCTAAAACATTGAACGACAAAATTACGAAGCCCGCAGCAGCTCACCGCAGCCGCTTGCTGATTTTTGCAACTATGTTGCTATTTTAGTAATTTTGCCTCATGCGTTACCGGATCAACTGGGATCTTCTGGGAATCAGTGCCTCGATCATTTGCGCCATCCATTGCGCGTTACTTCCGTTGCTGCTGACCAGCTTGCCGCTCTTTGGGGTCAACATTATCCATCACTTGGGTTTTGAGCTGGCCATGATCGCCCTGGCTTTACTGATCGGGAGTTACTCTATGTATCACGGCTACAGAAAGCATCATCACCGCTTCTTACCCTGGCTACTCTTTTTACTGGGCGGGGGGTTCTTGATCCTCAAACAGGTCTTTCCGGCTTATCAATACTGGCTGCTGGCGCCGGCCGTCTGCCTGATCGTTTACTCGCATCTGTTGAATGTTCGCAGCTGCAGGGCACATAACCATGCACATGCCGATGATTGCAGGCACTAACCGCAATTCGTATCTTACGGCTATGAAATCAATGCTATTACTGCTGCTGCTGAGTACACAGCTCACTCTATCTGCACAAAACGCCGAAGAGTCGATCAAAACGTTATTGGACCGGCAAACGACTGCCTGGAACCGAGGCGACCTGGAGGCCTTCATGGAAGGCTATTGGAAAAATGATTCGCTACGCTTTATCGGCAAATCGGGGATCACCTACGGCTGGAAAAGAACGCTCGACAATTACAAAAAGGGATACCCCGACAAGGCGGCCATGGGAACGCTGCAGTTTACCATTTTACATATCAATAAACTCTCTGCCCAGTATACACAGGTCATCGGAAAGTGGCAATTGACGCGAACCATAGGAAACCTGAGCGGTCACTTTACATTGCTATTAAAAAAATTCGGGAACCAATGGCTGATCGTATCCGATCACAGCAGTTAATGCAGTTTCTTTTTCCACGCGTTTCGTAAATAACGAACCAACGCCACAAACGAAGTGATCAGCACAACGTAGTATATAGCGGTAACCCACCAGGCAAAGCGACCAGGTACGGCCAATTCTGCATAGAGGCCAATGGTAGAGGCGGTAAGCATCCAGATGACCGTTACGGCAATAGCATTAACGATACGAACAAAAAAAGCACTCACGTCAGAATCCCACCCCTGCTCCATACAAACTAATTAGGGGATCAAGATACGACGGAATGCGGTGGAATCGCCATTGAACACATTAAAGTCAACAGGCCCTTCGATCCCATTGACCCGACCTACATCGCTATGCTGCCAAAAGGTCCACCCTCTGTTGATACTAGGCTGCTGCGGTCGGTAATAGTGTGCGATCCAAAGAGGGTACGAATCAAAATCACTTCCAAGATTACGCTGGTAAAACCCCACGTTGGTATAGATGATGGGGCGCACCCCGGTGGTCCGTTCAACTTCTCGCAACCAGTGACGAACCTCTTTTCGCAATTGAGAAGAGGCCGCCTTGCCCGCTACCTCAATATCCAACACAGGAGGCAGATCACCAGCCTGCAAGGTTACCGTCGATAAAAAATGACGCGCCTGGGCCAGCCCCGACACACCGGGCAGAAAAAAATGATAGGCTCCTCTGATCAGTTTATTTTTCTTGCTGTTTTGCCAATTGCGAGAAAATCGCGGATCGGTATAGCGGGCCCCTTCGGTGGCCTTGATAAAACAAAATCCCAGTTTGATCCCAAGCACTTCCATCGAAGACACGGCTGGCCAACTGATATATTGCTGATAGCGCGAAACATCTATGCCGTGAATAGTATGATGCGCAGGCATCAAGATGCCAAACTCCGGAAAGCGAGCTGTAATGGCACGTTGATAATGACGCCACTCGGTGTATAACCAAGCGAAGGTTCCAATTAACAGCAGGGCCAATACCGAGAGTAACCCCATACGCAATCGCTTCTTGGCCTTAACAGAAAGACCGCTGCCGGTTGGTTTATTTTTTTTATGTCGGGTCGTGCGAGGCATGAGCAGTCAACGTCAGTCCGCTATTCGCAGTCTGGCATAATTGAGCATGATCTTTTTTTCTCCGTTATGCTCGAAGACAACGGTAGCCACCGGATTGTGCGCCGCACCTTCCAGACTGATCACTTTTCCAAAACCGAATTTGGCATGCTCCACCCGTTGGCCCACTTCTATCTTGGAGGCATCGCTGGGTACAAAGTTGGCAGAGGGCGTATGAGGAATTACCTTGGGTGCCGCCTTCGCCGGACCCACGTACGAGGGAGTTTCTTTTTTAGTCTCACCCGAAGCCGGCCGGTTATTGGCGACCGCATCACGAGAAAAAGAACGTTGTTTTGAGAACAGTCCTGCTCCTCCTGTAGAGCGAGGCATGCCCGTAGAGCTGCTCCCCGCAAATCGTTTGTCGAGGTGCGCCTCGGGAATTTCATTGATAAAACGGCTGGGTTCGTTTTGCACCAACTGCCCAAAGCGATAGCGGGTATTGGCATAGCTGACCCACAACCTCTCCTTGGCGCGCGTAATGACCACATAAAAAAGTCTTCTTTCTTCTTCGAGCTCTTCGCGCGTATTGATGGCCATGGCATTGGGAAAAAGCATTTCTTCCAGACCGGCGGCGAATACGCAAGAAAATTCCAGTCCCTTGGCCGCATGAATCGTCATCAACTTGACCGTATCGGCATTGGCATCTTTTTCGTCGGCATCGGTCAGCAAGGTAATTTGCTGCAAGTAGGCTCCCAGACTTTTATCGACCAACTCTCCATCTTCGTTATCGGGGCTCTCGGTCCATTCCTTGATGGAGTTGAGCAGCTCCTGAATATTTTCGTAACGCTGAATGCCCTCTGTGCTTTTATCGTTGAACAATTCCTTGACCAGTCCGGTTTGCTTTCCCACATAGAAAGCCACATCGTAAGCATTGGACTTCTCGAGCATAGAGCCAAAGCTCTTGATCATGGTCACGAACTCTTCGAGTACCGTAAGGGTGCCGGCCCTGAATCCATAACTGCGGGCCTCTTGTAAAATGGTCCACGAAGAACAGTCCTTCTCATTTGCGGCCAGCAGCAGTTTATCGAGTGATGTCTTACCAATTCCCCGCGCCGGATAATTGATGACCCTCTTTAACGCTTCTTCATCGTGAGGATTGACGATCAGGCGCAGATAAGCCACCAGATCTTTTACTTCTTTGCGCTGATAAAAACTGATACCGCCGTAAATCGTATAGGGGATGCCCATGCGCCGAAGGGCTTCTTCGAAAGCACGGCTTTGAGCATTGGTCCGATACAAGATCGCAAAATCGCGATGGGCATAATGATGACGAAGCTTTAACTCTTGAATGGAATCGGCCACGAACTTTCCTTCGTCGTTATCGGTTAGGGTGCGAACCAGTTGAATTTTCTCACCCGCAGGATTTTCGGTAAACAATACTTTCTCGATCTGCCCCTTGTTGTTGCTGATCACCTGGTTGGCCACCGCCAAGATCTGGCTGGTGCTACGATAATTCTGTTCGAGCTTGACCAGTTTTACCTGATCGTAATCGCGCTGAAACTGTAAGATGTTCTCGATGGTAGCGCCCCGAAAACTATAGATACTCTGCGCATCATCTCCCACTACGCAAACATTTTCGTGCATGGCGCCCAATAGTTTGATGATCTCGTACTGCGCCGGGTTGGTGTCTTGATACTCATCGATCAAAATGTATTTGAACTTCTGCTGGTAGCGAGAAAGACACTCCGGAATGGTGCTGAGCAGTTGATAGAATTTCAATAGTAGATCGTCAAAGTCCATAGCGCCGTTTCGAAAGCAGCGCTTTACATAGCTGTCGTAGATCTGTGACAAGGCCGGACGACCCGATCGCATATCTTCTTGCTGAATGGCATAATCATTGCGATATTCCTCCGGACTCATCAAGGCATTTTTGGCAGCCGAGATCCGGTTATAGACGATATTGGGCTTATAGTGCTTATCATCGAGATGAAGGTCATTGATAACGGCCTTCATTACGCTTTTGCTATCGTCGGTGTCGTAAATGGTAAAGTGTTTCGGGTATCCCAGCTTCTCGGCCTCAAACCGAAGGATCCTGGCAAAAACAGAGTGAAACGTTCCAATGTAGAGATTTCGGGCCTCGCCATCACCCAAAATTCTCTCAACCCGCTCTTTCATCTCGCGGGCTGCCTTATTGGTAAAGGTGAGGGCCAAGATATTGAACGCATCCACTTGGTGTGCGGCCATCAAATGTATGATACGGGTAGTAAGGACTTTGGTCTTACCACTTCCTGCACCGGCCACGACCAACATTGGACCATTGTGATGAAGTACCGCCTCGCGTTGTCTTTCGTTTAACCCACCAAGGTAATCCTGCATGCTTGCAAGTTACATTGAAAAAACAGCTCTGGCAGAATTGTGGATTACTTTAACAACCGACATTAGCGATGGCGGCTTTGTAAATATTTTTCGCGGATCACCTTTTCGAGCGATCGACCCGACAACTTGGCCTCGAGCCACGAGATAACGTCGAGGTAGGCAAAGGCTCGGGTCTGAAAACGATTTTTTTCGAGATGCTTGATCTGGTCAAGCAGCTCCTCGAATGCCGGTCTGAGTTCGTGAGGCGACAACGTAATGGAGCGGCGCAAGAACCGAAGCATGGCCTCCTCGACCACGGTAAAGTTTTGGAGCTTCGACATAAACCGGTAGACCGACTTGGTCAGCGATTCCATCAGTACATCATTGCCCAGCTCATAGTGAGCGATCAGATGCAACAAACGGGCATAGCACTGCAGGTCATAGCGCAGATGAGTTGCGCTATGAATGATGGGCTGTAAATAATCTATGCATCGCCCAAAATCCCCACTGCCGAAATAGAGCATGGCAAACTTGTAGTTGAGGACCAATCCATGGTGGCTGTCAATAAAGAGGTCGTAGGCACTCAACTCTTTTTTCATCTCGGGTATTCGCTTTGCCCCCTCCTTAAAGGTGCCCTGCATAAAATGCTGATTGATGCGGGCCGTACTCAGATAAATAAAGCTTTGGATTCTGAAATTATCATTTTGGCGGATGCGCTCCAGTGATGCTACCGACTCGAACAATCGGAGCGTGCGGCTAAAACCACGGTGATTGCGAAGGTCAAAGTGCGCATTGAGCAATTGATGAATGCCCTTGATGTAATGGCCGGTCTCTACGCGCACCATGGCCGGTTGTTGTGCAAAGAGATCTACCCAGCGCTGACTGTATCGGTAATACTGCAGAAAATCTTGTCTTATAAAAGCGTACCAGGTAATACTTTGGTATAAATAGAGTCGCTCATAAAAGCCTTCTAATTGCCAGGCATCGGAAGGAAGATTTTCTTGAAAGAATTTTTTGACCCCTTGCTCATCGGCCTCATTGCGGGCATGACCATGTTGTACGAACCAACTGAACAACTGAAGAGATAAATTAGATAGGCGACCCACTCGGTCAATATGCTGGTTGACGCTGTTCACTTCGGCGGCCAGCGTCTCGGCACGGTATTGAATATGCCTTGTAATATGCAGGCTCTCGATCCTTTTTTCGAGCGACAACAGGGGCGGAATAATATTGTATTTATGTTGCGCCCTCGCGGTCTCTTTGGCCTTGTCTATATAGCGCAAACTTTGCAAGAACAACCCCTTCTTATACAAGATATGGGCAAAGTCGAACAGCTCGGTCAGCTGCAGATCGACACTGTCGGCGCTTTTGAGCAAGCGCAAGCTCGAAAGGATCTCCTTATAGAGGTGGTTCTTAAGATTGGCCAGCCGAGATTTGGTAAGACCCGGTAGTTTTTTCAGTAAGGCCTTTTCATCGTAGTCATTACCTCGCTCGATGGCATCGAACAACTTAACGATCTTAAGGTCCGCCCGGTCCGAATTGCGGGTTATGTAGAGCTTAAAATGCCTTTTCTCGGCCTTCTCGAGCGATTTGATGAGCAAAAACAAGATATCGGCAGAGCGGTTGGACATCATAAATTGATTATGCTAAAACCCTTGCCAGGCAAGCATTTCAGCGATTTGGCCTGCTTTTAGCCATGCGATCTATAAGGAGTTTCTGTACCTCGGAACGAGTTGCGGCCCGCTACATTTGTAACAGAATTCTACGACAACATCTTCTCTCGCGTTTTCGCGCAAGATTTTCATATGGCAAGCAATCGTTAGAGCCTCTCCGTTTCTACGGAGGGGCCTTTTTGTATCACAAAGTTACAGAACGATCGTTGTAATTGTGCCTGCAGTACCTTCATGTAAACTTTTGATAATGGCCGTCCGCATTTTTATAACCGGTGGAACCTTCGACAAAGAATACAACGAGATCACCGGACAGCTTTTTTTTAAAGACACCCATATCAACGACCTGCTTTCATTAGGTAGAAGCAAGGTCAATGTAACCATCCAGACCCTGATGATGGTCGATAGCCTCGATATGACCGAGCAAGACAGAGAGCAGATCGTGTCTGCCTGCAACCAATGCCCCGAACAACAGATCGTGATCACACATGGTACCGATACCATGGCACAAACGGCCGCATTGCTGGCAGCGAAAGTCCCGCAGAAGACCATCGTGCTTACGGGCGCCATGATCCCGATCAAATTCGGTAGTTCAGACGGATTATTTAACCTGGGCAGCGCACTGGCATTTGCGCAAACCCTTTCTACCGGGGTCTATGTAGCCATGAATGGGCGCTGGTTCGCCGCCAACCGGGTGCGCAAGAACAAAGAGACCGGTATGTTCGAAGAGATCAATTAATAAATGCTCCTTATTGTTTCTCGAGCAGCTTAAAGAACTGGTCGAGCTGCGGCAGTACCACAATACGTGTACGACGATTGGCAGCACGACCTTCTTTGGTAGCGTTATCGGCCACTGGGCGGTATTCGCCGCGACCGGCTGCGACCATACGGGCCGGATCCAAGCCATGCTTTTTTTGCAGCAAGCGCACCACGGTCGTAGCACGCATGGCGCTAAGATCCCAGTTGTCAGAAATGATACCCGACCCGTTAAAGGGCACTCCATCTGTATGACCCTCGACCATAAACTCCAGGTCGGGTTGATTTTTCAGTACCATGGCCACCTTGCCGAGCACCTCGTTGGCGCGGTCAGTGATCTCATAGCTGCCGGTCTTAAAAAGTAACTTATCAGAGATATCGACATAGACCACGCCCTTATCGACCTTGATGTTGATATCACCATCCTCTAAATTACCAATGGCCCCTTTCAGATTAATCACAAGGGCCATGTTCAGCGAATCCTTATAAGACATTTGTCGCTGAATGTTCTGAATATAGGCGTCCTTGATCCCTAAGTTGTCCATCGATTTTTTTATGCTCTCTGCCTGTTGGGTAGAGATCACCGACAAGCTCTCGAGTTGTTTGAGCGCTTGGTTGTTGTTGTCTTTCAGATAAGCGATCTGCTCTTGCAGCTCCTTGATGCGCGCGGTAAGCAAGGCCTTCTCCCTTTCGAGCGTTTCTTTTTGACGCACCAAGATCCCCTTCTCCTCACCACAGATATTGTTCTCGGATTCGAGCGTTTTGTAGCGGTCTTGCAGTTTGGCATATTCTTGCTGAGAGCTCTTGAACTTCTTGGTGCTTACGCAGGCACTCAGCGAAAAAAGGGCAAGGCTAACAAGTACTAAGGATCGGAGTTGCATGGCAAAATTTATTTATACAAATATAAAACCCGAATTGGGTTTTTGGAATGATAAAATTTTAAGGGCTTGTCATTAATATATTGGCAAACAATGCAAAACGAAAAAATTTCACAATTCACACGGCTGAACGATCGTTAGTTTACAGTTGATGTTATACCTTTGCCCCTTTCGCCAAGCCTGCCAGTGGCTCTCACTAAAACGATGCTATGTCAACCAATCAAAACTTCCTCGTTACCGAAACAGCCAAAGCCCGCACCGAACTCGATACCTGGGTCAAACAAATGGCCGACCACTGTGACGCCAGTACTGTTCACTGGTGCGATGGAAGTCAAGAGGAGTACGACAATCTCTGCGGGCTGCTCGAGAAAAAAGGAACCTTCATTCGTCTGAACCCCGAAAAAAGACCCAATAGCTTTGCCTGCTTCAGCGACCCGAGCGATGTGGCCCGTGTAGAGGACCGCACCTTTATCTGCAGCCTTAGAAAAGAAGACGCCGGCCCTACCAATAACTGGATGCATCCGGTAGAGATGAAAAAAAAGCTCAACGACCTGCTGCAGGGAAGCATGAAAGGACGCACCCTTTATGTGATTCCCTTCTGTATGGGACCGGTCGGCTCACCCTATGCCCGATATGGCGTACAACTTACCGATTCCGAATATGCCGTAGTGAACATGCGGATCATGACGCGTATGGGAGCCGAAATTCTGCCCTATCTGCAAAAGAAAAGCTATGTAAAATGTCTACACTCGGTGGGAGCGCCACTGGTGGGCAATAAAAAAGACAGTAGCTGGCCCTGTAACCCCGATGTAAAATATATCTCTCACTTTCCCGAAGAACGTCTCATCATTTCGTACGGAAGCGGATATGGCGGCAACGCCCTTATGGGTAAAAAATGTTTTGCCCTGCGCATAGCGTCCGTAATAGGAAGAGAGGAGGGATGGCTGGCCGAACACATGTTGATATTGGGGGTTACCTCTCCTGACAATCAAAAGAACTATTTGGCCGCAGCCTTTCCAAGTGCCTGTGGCAAGACCAATTTTGCCATGCTGATCCCTCCCAAAGAATTCGACGATTGGAAAGTAACTACGGTCGGTGACGATATCGCCTGGATCCACAAGGGGAAAAAGGGAGGACTGTATGCCATCAATCCCGAGGCAGGTTATTTTGGAGTGGCTCCCGGTACGAACTATCATACGAACCCCAATGCCATGGAGACCATCAAGGCTAATACCATCTTTACCAACGTGGCCATTACGGCCGACAAGGATGTTTGGTGGGAAGGTCTCACTAAAGAAGCCCCCGAAGGACTCACCGATTGGACAGGCAAGCCCTGGACACCTGGCTCTGGTAAACCCGCTGCGCACCCTAATGCAAGATTTTGTGCGCCCGCTTCGCAAAATCCGGCGATCGATGCAGATTGGGACAATCCCGAAGGAGTACCCATCTCCGGATTTATTTTCGGAGGAAGAAGAAGCACCGGTGTGCCGCTGGTGTACCAAAGTTTCAACTGGAATTTTGGCGTGTACCTGGCCACTACCATGGGAAGCGAAATGACCGCTGCCGCATTTGGTGAGGTAGGAAAGGTCAGAAGAGATCCGTTTGCCATGCTGCCCTTTATGGGATATCATATTGGTGATTATGTTAATCACTGGTTGCAATTTGGAAGGTCCCTTCCCAATGCCCCCCGTATTTTCAGTGTGAACTGGTTCAGAAAAGATGAAAACGGACAGTTCCTCTGGCCCGGCTATGGTCAAAACATGCGGGTGCTCAAGTGGATCGTGGGCCGTATTCGCGGACAAGCCTCTGCCGTCGAGAGCCCGCTGGGCTGGCGTCCTCGCTATGTCGATATGGACTGGAGGGGTATGGAAACTTTTACCAAAGAAGATTTTGATAAGGTAATGATCATCGATCGCGAACAAGGAAAAAAAGAATTACTGGGGCACGAAGAGTTGTTCGAGCAGGTATATGATAAATTACCCAAAGAGTTTTTCTTTATGCGAGAGCTCTTACTCTCCGCCCTTTGGCGTTCGCCCGAGAAATGGGGGCAACAACCCGAATAAGACTGAACTATTTAGTTACTTTGCCCACAAATCAATCCCATGGGCAAAGACCAGGTGTTTCGCGACGAGATCGAAAAGGTCAGCGACTTTAAGTTTGGAGCCAATGTAGCCAGCGTCTTTGACGATATGGTCAACCGCTCTGTTCCATTCTATGGCGAAATTCAGCGAATGATGGCCGAGCTGGCAGCTGACCATGCCCGCGAAGGCAGTTTTGTCTACGACCTGGGTTGTTCAACAGGTACCACCATGATCGGAATGGATACCCTGGTCGAAAAGTCCATTCGTTTTATTGGTCTTGACGATTCTCAAGAGATGCTCGATAAGTGCAAGGCCAAATTCGATGAAATAAAATTTGACAGACCCTATGAGCTGCGCTGTACCGATCTGAGTCAAGGCGTAGAGATCAACAACGCCTCAGTAGTGGTCCTTTGTCTGACCCTGCAATTCGTGCGACCCATCTATCGCGAAAAACTGGTGCAAGACATTTGCAAAGGACTCAACCCCGGCGGTGTATTGATCATAGTCGAAAAGATATTGGCCGAAGAGAGCAATTTTAACCGTGACTTTATCAACTACTATTATAATTACAAGAGAAGAAACCAGTATAGTGAACTCGAGATCTCGCAAAAAAGAGAGGCGCTCGAAAACGTACTGGTGCCTTATAAACTAAGCGAGAACATTTCGCTGCTACGCGACCAGGGATTCGCCTCGTGCGAAGTGTTCTTTAAGTGGTATAATTTCGCCGGCCTCATTGCCGTTAAACGATAATCTCTCCGTATGGTCTCTATAGGAAATTTCTTTTTCAAGTATCGCAACTGGATCTTCATTTTGTTCTATGCGGCCCTGTTTGTTCCTTCACTTCCGCTTTTCAGTAAAACGACCTGCGGTGATGGATACTACTGGTGGCCTGTGGTCATCGGTCTGCTCATTACCTGCACTGGCCAGGGTATCAGAGGGCTCACCATCGGATTGGCCTATATCGTACGAGGCGGAAAAGAGGGCAAGCCTTACGCAGAAGGGTTGGTGACCGAAGGAATTTTTCGCCATTGTCGCAATCCACTCTATGTCGGCAACATTCTGATGCTGCTGGGAGTGGGTATTTTGGCGAATTCAGTTTTTTACGTAGCGTTCATGATGCCGTTGTTCTCATTTATTTACCAAGCCATCGTACTAGCCGAAGAAGACTTTCTCAGAAAAAAATTCGGCGCCGGTTTTGATGATTATTGTCGTGACGTAAATCGTTGGTGGCCCTCGCTTAAGGGTATTGGCACTACGCTGCGCAGCATGGAGTTTAACTGGAAGCGCTGGATCTTAAAAGAGCATACCACACAATTCATCTGGCTGCTGGGTATTGCCACGCTACTGGCAGCCCCCATTCCGACACTTCGATATCCCGAACTGCTGGAGGGCTGTGCGTTACCCCCTTACAGAATTTATGCTATGTCGGTGAGCGTACTCTGTGCGCTGTACGCACTTATTCGGATACTCAAAAAATCGGGGCGCTTTACTGTCTGAGCGAACCCTTTCGGCCCATTTTGGTTATTTTTGTATCCCAATCAATGGAATATGATCAAGACCGGTAACCCTATTATCAGTATCTATACAGAGATGACTCCCAACCCCGAGACCATGAAGTTTGTGGCCAACAAGCTTCTGTATCCCGGTAAAAGTGTCGACTTTCCCGATATTACCAGCGCCAAACCTTCGCCGTTGGCCACTGAACTTTTTGGCTTTCCGTTTATCAAGGCCGTTTTTATTGCCAGCAATTTTGTAACGCTCACCAAGACCGCCGAAACAGATTGGAACGATGTGATCCCTTCGGTCAGACAGTTTTTAAAAGATTATCTCGAAGAAGGAAAAAGCGTCGTTAACGAAGACGAGCTGGTCAGCAGCAAACTCTCGGCCAGCAACGAGGTAAGTGCCGATGATGACGATGTGGTAAAACGCATCAAGGAACTGCTCGATAATTATGTTCGCCCCGCCGTAGAGATGGATGGAGGCGCCATTCAATTTAAAAGTTATGAGGCCGGCACCGTTAGTCTTTCCATGCAGGGAAGCTGCAGCGGATGTCCCTCTTCGATGATAACACTCAAAGCCGGTATCGAAGGGATGATGAAGCGAATGATCCCCGAGGTAAAGGAAGTAGTGGCCGAATCGGAATAATCAACCTTCACCCCTTTGTACCCCGAGCTGCTCTCTGTCGTAACCTCCGATGCGCTATTGGAATGGATGGCCGTGCTCAGTGGCATCGCCAGTGTCTGGTATAGCCGGCAAGAGAATGTATGGGTCTATCCGCTGGGGTTGATCAACACCATCATTTACACCTGGATCAGTTTTACCGCCCAGTTACCCGGTGAGGCCACCGTAAATTTTTATTATACCGTTATGAGTCTGTACGGTTGGTATTGCTGGCTGCAACGAAACGAAAAGAACGAAAAAAAACTGCAGATCAGCTATAGCTCTAGTAGGTACTGGATAGCACAGCTCATTTTTTTCGCAGCCAGTTACGCGGTGCTTTATTTTTCATTAGCCTATTTGAAAGATCAGTTTTTTGAAGGGGCCATCCCTTGGGCAGATGCATTGGCTTCGGCTGCAGCCTTTACCGGCATGTGGCTGATGACGCAAAAGAAAGTAGAGAGTTGGTATTGGTGGCTACTCACCAATGTTACCGCCATCCCGCTATACTACACCAAAGGGCTTGCGCTGACCAGCGGATATTATCTCGTACTTACGGGGCTGGCCATTGCCGGATGGCTCAAATGGAAAAAACTAGCAGTAAGATCATGATCAAGAAGATCGTTATCGTGGGGCCCGAAAGCACCGGAAAAAGCACTCTTTGCAAAGAGCTGGCAGCGCATTACCAAACCATGTGGTGTCCCGAATATGCCAGAACCTATTTGCTTGAGCACGGCACAACCTATCAATTCGAAGACCTGCTTACCATTGCCAAAGGGCAACTCGCTCTCGAAGATCAACACACCGCACTGCTCGAAGAGCAGCAACGTACCCTTGCAAAAACCAATGCGGTATGGCCGCTCTTTATTGATACGGATATGTATGTAATGAAAGTGTGGTCAGAGTTCGTCTTTAAAAAATGTCATCGCTTTATCTTGGACCAGATCGTAAAGCGTCGCTACGACCACTATTTACTTTGCAATACCGATCTGCCCTGGGTGCAAGATGAACTGCGCGAATACCCCGATCTGTCTACACGTGAAACATTGTTCAGCATGTACAAAGACTGTCTGATCAATCAATCCGTTGGATGGACGCTCATCGGTGGAACCGAAACCGAAAGGTTACGTAATGCCATTGCAGCAGTAGACCAATTGTTACATTAACGATTCTCGATCAGCTTACGAATAGCATCATCATAAAACAGATGATGCATTTGGCCCACGATAAAAGAGGCCCTTTTTTGCACGTAGCGAGACGCAGGTTGAACGCGATAGCGCTTCGGATTGGGCAGCGAAGCGGCGATACGGGCCGCCTCGAAACGAGAAAGTTTACTGGCGGGCTTAGCGAAATAATGTCTAGAGGCCGCTTCTATACCAAATAGACCAGGGCCCATTTCTATCACATTCAAATAGACCTCGAGAATTCGTTTCTTTCCCCAGATCAGTTCGATCATAAAAGTAAAATATACTTCAAGGCCTTTTCGAATCCAGCTGCGACCCTGCCAGAGAAAAACATTTTTGGCGGTCTGTTGGCTGATGGTGCTACCCCCTCTGAGCCGGTTGGGTTTTTGCTTGTTGTATGCAAAGGCTTTTTGAATTCGCTCCCAATCAAATCCATGATGAGAAAGAAAAAGCTGGTCCTCTGCTGCGATCACAGCAAGTCTTGCATAAGGCGATTGCTTATCGGCGCGCACATAGTCGCGCTGCAAGCCCGTAGAGGAGACCCAGGCAGAGAGCTGGGTGATGGTAAGAGGAGGATCTACCCAACGCAGCAGTACGATATAGGCCAACTGAAAAATAAAAAGATAAAGCAGCACTCTTTTTATGCGCGACCACCACGATCTATGTACGGAAGCAACTGCCATGCGCTAAAAAATTAAATCAGTGGGCGGGCCGCGATTGTAAGAACTGCTCCCATTCAGCGAGCATCGTTCCTTTCATCACACGAGGAAATTTATGTTGGCTACCCAACTTTCCCTTTTGCTCCATGAACTGCAAAAAAACATTCACCGGGAGCACTTCCAAAAAGACCTCCTTGAGTGCACTATCTCTTTCCACCGCATAGTCATCGTTCAGTTCACGCAATTGTGCATCGATACGTCGGCGAAGTTGTTCGGCATCTACCACACCATCGGTGGCAATGTACCAACGATGCGCAAAAAATTGTTCATACGCGAACCCCGTTACCGTATACTCCGGAATGCTGATATTGAACTCTTCACTGACTACTTCTATTGCCTTGTTCATATTATCCACACTAAGATGCTCGCCCGTCAGGCTCAGAAAATGCTTAATACGCCCGGTAATGATCACTTCGGCCCTTTCAAGATCTACAAAACGGATCGTATCGCCGATCAGATAGCGCCATGTTCCGGCATTGGTACTCATGACCAGCGCATACTCCTTATCAAGTACCACTTCGTGGATCATCAGAGCCCGGTGCTGCGGCAATAGGTTTCCGTCGACATCGAAATTGTTCTCATCGAAGGGAATGAACTCGAAAAAGATATTGTTATTCAAGATCAGCTGCATCCCCTTGGCATGTTCACGAGTCTTGAATCCGATAAATCCTTCGCTAGACAGATAGTTCTCTACGTATACGATGGGCTTTCCCAATAATTTTTCAAACCCCTTTCGATAGGGCTCAAAGGCGACGCCTCCATGCACAAAAAAGCTGAAGTTGGGCCAGATCTCATGAATGTGTTTTACCTGATAGTGCTCGATGATCATCTCGATACACATCTGACACCAGGCAGGAACTCCCACCACAAACCCTATATCCCAGCTGGGAGCCTGCTCAACGATCTCATGCAGTTTTTGATTCCAATCGGTGATGGCCGCAATGCGTCCTCCGGGCTTATAAAAGGTCTGAAACCAAAAAGGTCTTTTTTTGGCGAGTATCCCGCTCAGGTCGCCCGCAAACCAACCGGCTTGTCCTTTCTTCAGGTCGGTCGCTCCTCCCAACATCAAAAACCCTTTGGTCATGGCTTTTTTATTGGCCTCTTCGTAACGAATCAGACTCAACAGCTGGCGCAGATAATTGATCATATTGCTTCGCAACAGATCGTTGGTAACGGGTATGTATTTACTGGCGGCCTCCGACGTTCCCGAGCTGAGTGCATAATACTTGATCTTGCCGGGCCAGGTCACATCGGGTGTGCCATCAAGGGTTTGCTTCCACCACTCGTTGTAGATCTTATTGTAATCGTGAACGGGTACCAATTCCTGAAACTGTTTACCAGGATGCTTGCTTAGCAGGGCCTGGTCAAAATGATAGCGTTGCCCAAAGGCCGTAAAGCGCGCCTTTCGGAGCAATTTCTTTAACACCCGCAATTGCTGCCGCCTCGGATCGCTCAAGGCAAGTCGAAGGGCCGTGGCCAAGCTGCGGGGTAAAGCACTATCTAAAAATGAAGCCATGCTATATCAATGGAATAAGATGCTAAGGTAAGCAATTGAGGCATGGAGGCAGTATCTTCGCGCATGCTTCGATCAACACTCACAGCGGCCACCCGGGCCGGCGCCGAAGAGATCTTGCGCTTCTTTCAGCGATCGTTTACCGTACACAATAAAGAAGGGATCAACAATTTGGTCACCGAGGCCGATCATGCGGCAGAAAAAGCAATTTTGGCCGTGATCAGAAAAGAGTACCCCGACCACCAGATACTGGCAGAAGAAAGCGGACAACTTGCACAGAACTCCGCTTACAAGTGGATCATCGATCCCATAGACGGAACCGTCAATTTTGCACAGGGCATTCCACTTAACTGTGTTTCGATCGCCATAGAACACGAAGGACGTATCGTAATGGGCGCCGTGTACAACCCGCACATGAACGAATTTTTCTTCGCTGAGAAAGGCCAAGGCGCTACGCTCAATGACAAACCCATTCGGGTGAGCAACAAAACTGAGACCATCAAGTCTTGTCTGGTCACAGGATTTCCGTATACCTATATCAACGAACCCAATGGCCCGCTCGAAGTTTTCGAACGCTTCGTTCGAAAGGGAGTACCAGTCAGAAGACTCGGATCGGCCGCTATCGATCTGTGCTGGGTAGCTTGTGGTCGCTTTGACGGATTCTTCGAACAAAAACTCGAACCCTGGGACAGTGCCGCGGGATATCTGATCGTTGAAGAGGCCGGCGGAAAAGTTACCGACTTTACCGGGCAAGAATTTTCTGTATATCAACACAAAGTACTCGCAACAAATGGCAAGATCCACGACGAGATGCTGCAAGTAATACTGGGTCAAAAAGAACTTCAACTCTAACCTATGAGCAACGAACGTACCGAGATCAGTTCACTGGGAGAATTTGGACTCATTGAACACCTTACGCGCAATATCGAATTGCAACAAGCCTCTTCGATCGTAGGGGTGGGAGACGATGCTGCCGTTATCGATCACTTCGGTAAACAAACCGTCATTACCACCGATCTGTTGCTGGAAGGTGTACACTTTGACCTTATGTATACCCCGCTCAAACATTTGGGATACAAGGCAGCGGTGGTCAACTTCAGCGATATCTACGCCATGAACGCCATCCCCACACAACTATTGGTAAGTATTGGTATCAGCAACCGCTTTAGCGTAGAGGCCGTCAGTGAGATCTACGAAGGAATTTATGCTGCCTGCCATAAATACGGCGTTGACCTGGTCGGTGGCGATACCAGCTCTTCGCAAAAAGGATTGGTGCTATCGGTTAGCGCCATCGGCGAAGTAGCGCCCGATGCGTTCGTTAAGAGAAATACGGCCCAAAAGGGAGACCTGCTTTGTGTAAGCGGAGACCTTGGTGCTGCCTATGTAGGATTGCTATTCTTGGAAAGAGAAAAAAAGATCTTTCTGGAAAGTCCGCAGGTACAGCCCGATCTCGAAGGAGAACAATATGTGATCGGCAAGCTGCTCAAGCCCGAAGCACGCAAAGACATCGTTACGTTCTTGAGCGACGCCGGCATTAAACCCACTGCCATGATGGATATCAGCGATGGGTTGAGCTCCGAGATATTACACATCTGCAAACAAAGTCAATTGGGCTGTGTCTTGTACGAAGAAAAGATCCCTGTTGCAGAAGCTACCCGGCTCGCTGCTTATAAATTCGAGATCGATCCCACCGCTTGTGCACTGAGCGGCGGCGAGGACTACGAACTGCTCTTTACACTACCGGCTGCCGACTACGACAAACTGGTGCTCAATGAACAGATCAGTGTCATCGGCTACATGACCGAGGCAGAACAGGGAGCGCGCATCATTACCAAAGGAGGATCGACCCATCCACTTACCGCACAGGGATGGAATCATATGAAAGGATAGATCAGGTCAACAGATCGAAGGCATCGGCATCTCGCAAAAAAGGAAGCTGTCGACGAATCGCCTGAAGATGCTCCTTATTAATGGTTACGGTATGCGTACAAGGTGTATCCTTTTGTGTAAATAAGATCTCGCCCAACGGATCGATGACCATCGAATCGCCGCTATGATAAATTTGATGGCCGTCTTCGCCCACCCGGTTTACTCCGATCACATAACATTGATTTTCGATAGCGCGTGCCTGTAGCAGACTCATCCAGGCCACCCGGCGACGCTCCGGCCAATTGGCCACATAGACCAGCACATCATATTCGGGCTGCCCGTCTTTCGATTGTTGACGGGCCCAGACCGGAAAGCGCAGATCGTAACAGATCTGTAAGTTGATCCTAAAGCCGTTGACCGAAGCGATAAGTCTTTTGAAACCGCGTTGGTAATGGCGGTCCTCGCCGGCATAGGCAAATAGATGTCGCTTATCGTACTGCCCTAGCTCTCCGTTGGGCAATACCCATAGTAATCGGTTAAAATGATCGCCATTTTCTTTGATGATCACACTGCCGGTAATGATCAGCTGCAGCTGTTTGGCCATGGTACGCATCCACTGAACGGTTGGGCCGTCGATTGTTTCGGCCAGCTTATCGGCTTGCATGCTAAAGCCGGTACTGAACAACTCAGGTAATATGACCACCTGCGTCTTGCCCTTTAGCGATAGCAATTGCGCTTCGAAATGGCGAAGATTGGCCTCCTTGTCTTCCCAAGAAAGGGCCGATTGAACCAATGAAATCGTTAGCTCAGACATGGTGTATCATTTAGTTTCCGCGCGGCAGTCGGCAAGGGCCGCTCTGACCAACTCAGGCTCAAAACCCCTGGCGATCAGATAATCGGTGGTTTTTTTAATTCGAACAATGTACTGGTGATCGGACAAGGAGTGATATTTATCGGCCGTTAGCCGAGACAATACAGAAAGGTAGTCCTCTTCTTCGATCTCCTGAAGGGCTTTTTTGATGCAATAGTCACTGACCTTTTTTTGTTTAAGCTCAAAGCGGATCCGGTTACGGCCCCAGCGCTTGGTGCGCCACTTGCCGCCGGCAAAGGCCAGGGCAAAGCGCTCTTCGTTCAAATAATCATCTTCGATCAGGCTCGAGATAATGGCATCGTGCTCTTTTTTCGCACAGGCCAGCTGCTGTAATTTCTCACGCACATCCTGGTGAGAACGCTCCTGATAAGCGCAGTAATGCCTGAGCTTTTGCAGCGCCTGCTGGGGGGTCAATGCCTTTTTGTACATCTCTCCAAAACTACCCAAAAAATCAGTAGTTTCGCTCGTAACCCTCAATAGAGATTGTATGAAATTCATTGCGAATTCTTCATTGCTGCTCAAACAACTTCAGCACATTTCGGGCGTCATCAACACCAATACGGTGCTGCCCATTTTGGAAGACTTTCTGTTTGAGATCGAAAAAAATAAATTGACCGTAGTGGCCACCGACCTCGAGACGGTCATGCGTGTACAACTCGATATCGAAGCAAAGGATGCGGGCAAGGTTTGTATCCCTGCGCGGATCTTGATGGACTCGCTCAAAAACATCGGGGACCAGCCGCTGACCTTTACCATCGACAAGAACTTTGCCATCGAGATCACCAGCGATAACGGAAAGTATAAGGTGATGGGAGAGAATCCTGATAATTTTCCCAAAGAACCCGCCGCAGACGATACCACTTCTTTTTCCATGACCGCTGCTGCACTGCTGACCGCCATCAATAAAACCATCTTTGCTACCAGCAACGACGATTTGCGTCCTGCTATGACGGGCGTATTTTTTGAGCTCGATAAAAAAGGAATGCAGTGCGTGGCCACCGATGCACACCGTTTGGTTCGTTACAAGCGCACCGACGTAAAATGCCCCAAGGCCGATTCGTTCATTGTGCCCCGCAAGCCGCTCAACCTGGTCAAAGCCGCCATTCCGGTAAGCGACGAAGAAGTAACGCTCAGTTACAACAGCAATCACTTGTTTATTCGCTACGGTACTACTCAAATGAGTTGCCGACTCATCGATGCTCGTTTTCCGGATTACAAAGTGGTGATCCCTGCCGAGAATCCTTATCGCTTAACGGTCAATACCGCCGATTTTCAAAGTGCGCTGCGTCGGGTGAGTATCTTCAGTAACAAAAGCACCAACCAGGTAGCATTGAATATTTCGGGTAGCGAGTTACAAATGGCCGCACAAGATGTGGACTTTAGTTTTGAAGGAAACGAGAGAATGAAGTGCCAATACTCCGGCGAAGACCTGCTGATCGCTTTCAACGCAAAATTCTTAATTGAAATGCTGGGCGCCGCCGACAGCGAAGAGGTCGACCTTGAACTTTCTACTCCCACCAAGGCCGGACTGCTTAAGCCACGCGATAAAAACGACAGCGAAGAATTGCTCATGCTGGTCATGCCGCTGATGCTAAACCAGTAAGCGGACTTGGGCAAGAAGTGATTACAAAAGCGACCCCATGAATAATTGGTCATCTGTGATCGACTACTTTCAAGACCTTGAGCAACGACCGCTCGAGAGAATGGCCATTTTGGTAGGAGGACTTTTGTTCTTCTGGATATTGGAAGGAGCCCTCCCTGTTTTTCCGCTTCGCTATCGCACGACCAAACTAAGCCACGCGGGCGTCAATTTCGCCTTTACCGTTATTCATCTGATCATACATAGCATACTGGCCATCTTTATCGTTTGGTTATCGGATTGGTGCCAGCAACATGCCTTCGGTCTCGTGCATTGGACGAAGGCAGGCATTGCTTGGTCTGTGCTGATCGGTGTGCTGGCACTTGATTTTAGCAGCTGGTGGGTGCATTGGGTCATGCATCAACAAAAATTTCTGTGGCGTTTTCACCTGATCCATCACAGCGATACCAAGGTCGATGTGACCACGGGCCTGAGACATCATCCGGGCGATAGTTTGCTCAGAGGACTGTTCTTTATATTGCTCATCTTTTTATCGGGGGCGCCCATGTATGCGGTCATGATCTACCAAACCCTGGTCGTCGCGTTCACGGCCTTTACACACGCCAATATTGCATTGCCCGAAAGCATCGACAAGGCGCTAAGCTATTTGGTCATCTCGCCCAATATGCACAAGGTGCACCACCACCGCAATCAACCTTATACCGATACCAATTATGGTGCCGTTCTCTCCATCTGGGATCGGCTGTTCGGTACCTTCTCGGTTCTCAACATCAAAGATGTCAAGTACGGATTGGACCGGTATTATCCTGCCGAAAAAGATGAGGAACTGGCCACCTTACTAAAAAAACCCTTTCTCCGCTCGCAAGACTAATTAAATTTGGGTATGAAGGCCATTGCCATGATCCCCGCCCGCTACGAAGCGTCTCGCTTTCCGGGCAAACTAATGCAGCTACTCGGCGATAAGACCGTTATAAGAAGAACCTACGAAGCAGCATGCGCAACCAACCTGTTCGACCAGGTGTATGTGGTTACAGACAGCGATGCAATAGAAGAAGAGATCGTGCGTATCGGGGGCAAGGTCATCAGAAGCCGGCAAGCACACGAAAGTGGCACCGACCGAGTGGCCGAGGCGGCCCGCGAGATGAACGTTGATGTTATTGTGAATGTACAAGGCGACAGCCCTTTCATTAAAAAAGAACCCCTGCAACAACTTTTGCAAGAGTTCAACGATCCCATCGTGCAGGTAGGATCGCTGATGCGACCTCTTAGCAACCCCAATGATATTCAAAATCCCAATGTGGTAAAGGTCGTGGTCAACAAAAAAAACGATTCGATCTTTTTTAGCCGCAGCGTTATTCCCTACCCGAGAGACCCGAAACAAGCGGCGCCCTACTATGAGCACGTGGGCGTTTATGCCTTTCGAAAAGATATGCTGCTCGCGTTCAGCGCCTGGCCCTTGACGCCGCTTGAAGCCACCGAAAAATTGGAATGCCTGCGCCTACTGGAGCACGGTGTTCCTATTCGCATGGTCATCACACCCGAAAAGGGAGTAGAGATCGATACACCCGAAGATCTGGCGCGCGCCCAAGCATTACTGAAATCTCAATAACGAAGCGAAAGCAGACCTTCAAAAGTTCCGTTAGTTAATTCGCACGTCACGCATTTCGCGCTGCATAAAGCGTGGCATGCCGGGCATACCTTGAGGTTGTGTGGCATTTTTACCACCCATCCGGTTCAAGTTAAATAAGAAGCTGACCATAAAGTAGCGGCGCAGCACCATGCTTCGGGTATCTTGCAAGAAGTTATCGCCGGCGTTCCGTGTGATGCTCTCGTTTTGATTAAGCAGGTCATTGACCGAAAATTTCAGTTCGCCATTCTTCTTCTTGAACATCAATTTGCTCAGGCTGGCATTCCACAACGGTATACTTTGATTAAAGCCCTCCGCACGACCGGTATTAATCAGATAATCGAAATTGGTAGCAAGCAAGATCCCTTTGGGGAATGTAAACGTTACATCGGCATTATAGGTCTGTGTCCAGAAGTCTTCGTTAAGTTGTGTATTGATGCTATAATTAAGATTTGTATAGGTTAAGTTGGCGCGCAGTCCAAAGTCTATTTTTTCTTTGTTGATGCTGACCCCGGCACCCTGCGTCAGCGAAAGCGTCTTGGTAACATTTTCTCGTTTGTTGACCAAACTGATATCCCGCAGATAAAGCATGGTGTTGGTCAGACTGATATTAGATCCTTTCAGCTTGGGATTTTTAAAAGGCAGCCCCAGCGTAAAGAAAGAAAAGGCGCGCAGGTATCCGTTTACATTTTCGTATGTGGTGGTCTGAACCGGACCCCGGACCGAAATACTGTTGACGATACGGTTTTGTGTAGTAGCAATATTAAAGTTGGCTGCTACAAATCGGAAGGTGGCCAGATTAAACGTATTGTATCCTATGTTAAAGCTGTGATTGAATTCCTGCTTGAGGTTAGGATTACCGATCCGCACATTGAGTGTATCGGTTACATCCGGCACATTTTGCAATTGACTTACCGTCGGCTGGTTCGTACGGCCGTTGTACGCGATCCGCAAATTCTTACTTCGGCTGGGGGTAAAATTAAAGTTGGCCGTAGGAAACAGGTTCGTGAACGTTTGGCGACTGATTGAATCTTTATTGGTCAGCGCCTGGTAGCTATGATTTTCGAGACTGGCCTGTTGTACGCCCACGCCAAACTGGTAATTATACTTTTTCTCTTGCAAGCGGTAATTGACACCCACACGATGAGCCAAGAAAATATTCTTGAATTCATTGGTCTGAAGCAAATTGGGGTTATCGTACTTGCCGTTACTGCTGTTATAGTTGAAGGTCTCCTTTTCGCTGCGACTAAAATTATTGGTATAGGCATAATTAAACTCCAGTAACTTGTTCAGTCCCAGTGGTTCGGTATAAGAAGTACTCACCACATTGTTGCGGGTTTTAGTTTGCTGGTTGTACTGCTGGTTTTGTGAAAAATTCAATCCCACCGTTCCATTGGGCCTAAAGAAGATATTGTTAGCGATGGTCTTGCCGTCTGCTTCGCTGCCACCGATAGTATTGTTCAGACCAATGGTAAGCGTTCTGCCGACTTTAGTAAACTTTCTTCTGAATAAAATATTGTTGTTGATATTGTATCCGTCGCGCACATTGGTATTTTCCGTATTCGTCTGGATGGCCAAGAAAGAAGCCAGTGGGGTTTTAGATAAGGTGCTACTGCTATCCATGTTATAGTTATCGGAGTGCTGCAAGGTAACAGAAGGCGTATACAAGATCGAGGTAAGCGAATCGAACTGGTGCTCGAAGCGAATATTGATGCGATGATTTTGATTGATGTTGTCCGAGCGACTGCTACGATTTTGATTAGCCGATGAGTCATTGGCAAAAAATGTTTGACGCAACACGGTCTGCTCTTGCAAGGGTCTGTTATCGGAGAAAAAATAACTGCCGGTGAACTTGGTCTTGCCGGCTCCCCATTCATTAGATAAATTGAGACCGGTAGAAAGCGATCTGATGATTCCTGTGTTGCCGCCTCCACCGCCGCCGAAGCCGCCACCACCACCTCTTCCCATGCTTATCATTGGGGCGCCTCCTCCTCCTCCACCGAATCCGCCACCTCCTCCACCGCCACCACTGCCCATAGTGATCATTACACCACCACCACCGCCTCCACCGCCGCCGAAGCCGCTAAATCCTCCCATGGCGCTGATAATATCATTAAAAGAAAACCCTTGCTTATTAATGTTATTGCCATTAAAGAGAACCGAGACGCGGTTGTTGCCGTTAAACTTATTGAAACTAAGATTGCCTTCGTAGCGATCTTTGCTTCCATAACCCGCCAGTGCTCTTCCAAAAAATCCCTTGTTACGATCTTTTTTCAATTTTATGTTGATGGTCTTGCTGCGACTGCCATCATCGATCTTGGTAAACTTAGCTTGTTCGCTCATATCGTCAAACACCTGTACACTCTCTACCATATCGGCCGTTAAATTTTTGGTCGCCAGCTTGGGGTCGTTTCCAAAAAATTCTTTGCCATCTACTAAGATGCGCTGTACTTGTTCGCCCTGCGCTTTTACGCCTCCCTCTTTATCAACTTCCATACCGGGAATTTTTTTCAGCAGGTCTTCTACCGTGGCGTTGGGTATCGTTTTAAATCCACTGGCATTGAACTGAACCGTATCATTCTTTACCACGATCGGCGATTCGCTGGTAATGGTAACACCTTCGAGCATCTTGTAGTCTTTGGTCATGACCAGCGTAGCGACATCAACAAGTTTGGTATCAGTGGTAATTGAAAATGGTTTACGAATTTCCTGAAGCCCCTTGCTGCTCACGACCAGCTTATAATTGCCGGGCAATAGATTTTTGATTTCGAAGAGGCCCAGTTTAGAAGAGAGCGTAAAGCTGGCGAGTGAAGAATCGCCGGCACTGATCACAGAGACCGTAGCATCTACCACGGGCTGTTTGGTTGTAGAATCAATGAGTTTTCCCTTTATGCTGCCATCGGCCCGCTGGGCTAGAACAGGTTCAAGAGACAATAAAGAGAGCAGCAGTACAATTAGGGATATTCTCATAGTTATGTAAATGGTGCGCAAAGATAGACGCAAACCGGGTCAAAGACTTGCTAAAACGATGGTAAATAGGCCGATTTAATTGATAGACAGGGCCGAAAGGGCCCAAAGAAGGATAAATGGATGTTTAGCTGAACAGGTATTCCACATCTTCGCGCGTAAGCGTTTTCACAAATCCCTGGTCGTCGGCAATAATGTCTTTGGCCAGGTTGCGTTTTCTTTCTTGAAGCTGCAGAATTTTATCCTCGATAGTATCCTTACAGATCATCCGGTACGCAAAAATATTTTTGGTCTGTCCTATGCGATGCGTACGGTCAATAGCCTGCTGTTCTACGGCCGGATTCCACCAGGGATCCATTATGTACACATAGTCGGCCGCGGTAAGATTAAGACCCACGCCCCCTGCTTTCAATGAAATTAAAAACACTCTTACCGAATCGTCTTGTTGAAAACGTTGAATGGCTTTTTCCCTGTCGGGAGCCGATGTGCTTCCATCAAAATATACATAGGAAATGCCCAACTCATCGAGCTTACTCCTGATCAACGATAGCATGCCCAAAAACTGCGAGAACACAAGGGCCTTGTGCGAGCTAATGCCCTCGCTCAATTCTCTAGATAATTCGTCTAGCTTAATGGAATGATTGGGAAATTTCTCTGCCTCGTTCAAGATGGCCGGAGAATCACAGATCTGACGAAGCTTCATCAAGCCTTGTAGGATAGTTAATTGTGACTTCTGAATTCCCATCGACTCTATGGACCCAAGTATCTGATTTCTAAAATCATTACGATATGCGTCGTAGATATTTCGTTGCTCTTCTTCCATCTCGCAGAAAAGAACCATCTCTTGTTTTTCGGGCAGATCCTTTGCAACCTGCTCCTTGGTGCGACGAAGAATAAAAGGAAAGAGCAGCTTGCGAAGATGTTCCTTTCGGTCTTGCTCGCCCAGCTTGTCGATGGGAATGGCAAACTCTTGGCGGAAGAACTCTACCGAGCCCAACATGCCCGGGTTCAGAAAATTCATCTGCGCATAGATATCGAAGGTGTTATTCTGCAGCGGCGTTCCGCTCATGCAAAGTCGGTGACGCGCCTGTAATAAAGAAGCGGCCTTGGTCACTTTACTCGAAGGATTCTTAATGGCCTGCGACTCATCTAAGATGGCATAATCAAGTGCGATCTGGCTTAGCAGTTTAATATCGCTTCGCAACGTACCGTAGGTCGTAATGGTAATGTCGTGATCTTCGAGCTCCTCTTTTTTTCGGGTGCGCGACGCGCCATGATGAATCCGAAAACTCAAAGAAGGGGTAAACTTTCTGATCTCGTTCTCCCAATTATAGATCAGTGTAGTAGGGCAGACCACCAATGCTTTTAATTTTCCTTCGGTCCGCTTGTAATACTCCATAAAAGAGAGCGCCTGTACTGTTTTACCAAGTCCCATGTCATCCGCTAAAATTCCACCCCAGTTGATGCCACGCAGATAGTTGAGCCATTGATAGCCTGCTACCTGGTAAGGTCGTAACACTTCGGTAAGTGGCCCGGTAAGGGCGATCGACTCGATTTTATCGAAGCGACGAAGTTGCTCATATTTTTCTTCGAGCTGTAACTCGAGGTCTTGCTCTTGTCGGTTTGCATAGAGCTCATCGACCACGCCCAGATGATAGCGCGACAGCTTTAACGTGTCGGTCTTGCCTTCTCCCACCCTGAACAACAGGGCGTATTTCTTTAACCACTCCTCAGGAAGTACGCCCAGCGAACCATCCGACAGCTGTACATAAGGTTGCTTGTTGGCCAATGCCTTTTTTACATCGGCCACCGTTACCTGCTGATCACCGAAGACAATGTTCACCTTGGCATCGAACCAATCGGTATGGCTGCTTATAAAGATGCGCGTCTGCGGCTTGGCCGTATTAAAACGATAATGCTTGAGCAACTCAAATCCAAACACGGGAGTTTTGGCTTCCTTCATGGCATCGACAAACAAAAAGAACCAATTGTTACGAAGCACATCGGTACCTTTTAAAGCAAGTGTTCCATCTTCTTTATTATACACAAACCCGGAGTGTAGGCTTTGCAGCTTTTGCAAAAAAGCATTTTCTTTTTCGGTTTGTCGCTGGATGATCAGCACACCATCCCCCTGCGGTACCAGCACACGCTGCCCATCCTTGAACCCCGCCTCGTAACCCTGATACAAAAAACGGGGCGTAAAGACCAGGTAGTCTCCTTTCTCGCTCAACAGCACGCGTGGCTCGGGCGATGTGTCTTTGATCTCTTTGGTCAGCGACTTATCAAATTGCACCGAATGATCTTTAGACAACGGAAGGATCATCTCTTGCAGTTGTTGTTTCCAGTTGGTCGAATTGATGACCATTTTTCCGGTGGGGCGAAACTGTTCGATCAGCAAGATCGTCTCTTTGTTCTTCCAACAAAATCCCTGGTGATTATAAAAGAACAGTAGCGGTGTCGGTGCTTCGTTATCGGCCAGATCGAGTTCGGTAATACCGGCCTTTACTTTACAGTGCACAGCGTAGTGACTGTTCTTTTTTATAAGGAACAACGGATAGGCCTCCGTGGTTTGTAACTGCAGCGGCTGCAACTGCGCCGTCTTAAAAGCCTTCCCGCTCGCTAAGGTATAGACCAGCGCTTGCGAGCCAAACTCCTGAAAAAGGCGATGCAGCTTGGGTTGAAGGTATTCGGTAATAAGATCTTTGGTCTCTTCGGGCAGATCATCAGCTTCGTGATGCAAGATGTTTTCCCAAATACCCGAGAAGGGAGAATTGCGGTTTACATACTTATTGATCTCGGCATCCTGCAATTTTCGCAGCAGTTGCAATAGTGCCGCATCCGAATCGTTGAACGTATCGGTATTGACGAACCGGGCAATATCGAGTTTCTCCACATTACCTGCAAAGCCATCATTTTCTTCGTTAGGTTCACCTATGACAGCATCGACCGAAAAACGCGGAAATGATTTTTTATTGAAATTAAAAACCACGCCCAGCCGCTGCTCGGGCAATGATACGGCAGGTGCAATAGGTACTTCGGGTAGTGAAGGGGCGGGAGTCGGAAACGTTCGCAAGGCCTGGCGCGCCGAAGGCACTGGGGTGGCCACTCGCTTAATGGTAGCGTCCAGTACACGCAAAAAAGGCTTTCCTTCTTGGTAGGTAAATTCAAATTTTCCTTTCAGATCATCCTTTAGCGAATAGCCGTAGGCCTCAAGAAGCTTATTCTTTTCTTTATCCCAATTGCGAATACTATCGAAATAACCAGCGCCGTACGTGTTGAGCAGTTGCAAGAATACAATCACCTTTGGTAAGCAAAGAGGATGATCGCTGTCTTCGTATTCACAACTCGTATCGAAATTGCGTTCTTCGTTCTTTTTGATCAATACATCGTAAACTTCTCCCTCGAGTGTTACCTGGGCTTTGACCGTTTCGTTCTCGGCATACTCAATAAAGGCCTTATGGGTGCGCAAAAATGTTTCGGCCTGCACCAGCGTCTCGGCCGCACAGAGCAAACGAAGATGCTTTAAGTCGATCGACTTCATCTTTACTACCGTGTGGCGCTGGTCATAGCGAATATGTCCGGTTTGCAGATGACCCCGATCGAGCAACTCCTGCAGTTGAAAAAGGGCCGCAGCCTCGTGGCGACAGATATCACCCAGATTATAAGGACAGCCGCAGCGAAGTGATGTCGCTTTGGGGTCCCTGAAATGATGAATGTAGACCTTATAGAATGTACTGTAGCTATCATCCTTTACACGAAAGGTAGCGGTACCAAACAACTCGTCGTATTCGACCAATTCCACATACCCGATGGCATGGATCTTTTTACCTCGCTTGATGACCTCATCGGTTCCGTGCGTATAAACGTATTTGACTAAATGGGGTAATGCCAAGGTCCGGGTGCGTTAAAAGAGAATCAAGTTTAAAAAATGGATAACCTACAAATCTAAAGGAATGTGCATCGTATTTCCATCAAGTAGAAAAGAAAAAAATTGATGGGGCCGATCAAGACGACCGGTCAAAAAATTTCGTATCTTGAACGATTTTATTTTTTTATGACCAGCTTCCCGTTCTCATAGTAGGGCAGCACGTTCGCCGAATCGGGCGTAAGACAAAAATTGATATCCTCGATCAAACCAAATCGTTGCACCAGCCGGTGATAATGCGTAAGCCGGGGTGCAAATCCCAGCAGATCGTCTTTGTGCTGTTGGTAAAGCGATACAGCCATCAAGGAGCTGTCGCAATGAATGGTAAACTGATCTTGCAGTCGATCGATGACCGCTCCGGCAAACAGGGTGTCTTCGAGATTGAACCGGTCTTTCCAACCCGCACAACCCAGTACCACGTTTTTATTTTGTGCCTGCAAATAATCACAAACGGCACTCAGGTTTGGAAAACTGCCGGAGACAATGGTAGCCGCATTGCGATCGAGGGCCATCTGCAATAACCTTGTGCCATTGGTCGTGGTCAACACCAGTGTGCGTCCGCCAATAAATTCGGGAGTATACTCAAGGGGAGAATTGCCATGCTGCAACCCCTCGGCGATCATTCCATCGCGCTCGCCGGCCGCCACACCATCTATGTTCTTGCTCATCTCGATGGCTTTGGGAACAGAGTCGACCGGAATTACGGCACGAGCGCCGTTACGTAAAGCAGAGGCGATGGTAGAAGTGGCCCTGAACACGTCTATGATCACCACTACACTGTCAGAGAGGTCATAGAGATGCAATAGGGCGGGAGAAAGAGAGGTGAAAAGCGAAGGTTTGGTACTCATGTAAAAAATTCTCTACTTATTTAATTAAGATCTTTTTCCAACGGTCGGTCTCGGCAAATCGCTTGATGGTCTCGTTGCGCCGATGCAAAAGAGATTCCATATAACGGGTAAAGTACAACGAGTTGAACCAGCGACCTATTCTGCCATAGGGCACCTCAAAATCGAGCAGGTCGATCAGCAACATCCCGTTATCGATCGATTTAAAATGATGTTCGTGTCGCATGCTGGTCAGATCGCCCTGCAGTTGCACTTCGACGATCACATCGGGGCGTTGCAGCTCTACATATTTAACGCGTTGCAGCCTTTCTTTGAATAACTGGTGCGAGCGCCAGGTAACGGTATCGCCTTGTTCGATCAGACCAAAGCGGGTACCGGCAACAGCCTCCAACTTATATGGAGCCATCGACTCTTTATACACCGTAATATGCCGGCTCAGGTCAAAAACCACCTGCGATGACGCCGCTATATATGTGGTAAGATGAATCGTGGGCATGGTCGTTGTTATACAAAAGGAAATTTTACAACCTGGGCTTTTAATTGCTTGTCGCGCACTTGTACATAGATCGTGTTGTCGAGTTGTGCCTGCGCCGTCTGCACATACCCCATTCCGATAGCCTTTCCAAGGGTGGGAGACTGTGTACCCGACGTTACCACGCCGATCGTCTGGCCAGAGGCATCTTTAATGTCGTAGCCATGACGGGGTATTCCTTTGTCGATCATCTCGAACCCGACGAGTTTTCGAGCAAGCCCCTCTGCCTTTTGCCGGGCAAACAATGCAGAAGAGGTAAACTCTTTGGTAAACTTGGTGATCCAACCCAACCCCGCTTCGAGTGGAGAAGTGGTGTCATCAATATCGTTGCCATACAAACAAAATCCCATCTCCAGACGCAACGTATCGCGAGCGCCCAACCCAATCGGCTTTAATCCTTGTGGGCCTCCGATAGAAAAGATAGCGTCCCAGATTAGATCGGCATTGCCGTTGTTGTCTTCGAAGTAGATCTCAACACCACCGGCACCGGTGTATCCTGTAGCACTGATCAACACATTATCAAGACCGGCAAATTTTCCTTTTACAAAAGTGTAATAGGCCAAGTTCACCAGGTCCATATCGGTAAGCGGTTGCAACATACGAGCCGCTTGTGGCCCCTGCACCGCAAGCAAACAGGTCTTCTCAGAGATGTTGTGCATCTCTACTCCCTTGTGATTATGCTGCTGGATCCAATTCCAGTCCTTCTCGATATTAGATGCATTGACCACCAGCATATAGGACTTGTTCTCTTCGAGACAATAGACCAACAGATCGTCCACAATGCCTCCCTTGTCGTTGGGCAAACAACTGTATTGCACCTTGCCGGCATGCAACTTGGCCGCATCATTGCTGGTAACCCGTTGTATCAGGTCAAGAGCATCGGGCCCCTTTAACACAAACTCTCCCATGTGGCTTACATCGAACACTCCTGCGTTTTTACGAACCGAGGCGTGCTCGTCATTGATGCCAGAGTAAGAAATGGGCATCTCGTATCCGGCAAAAGGAGCCATTTTTGCCCCTAGGGCAAGATGCTTTTTATAGAACGGGGTTTGTTTTACGGACATGTGCTTTTTTTGAAAGCACAAATGTACGTGAATCACCCATAGACACTAGCCTAAAAATAGAAACAGAAAAGAGGGAAGCGGCAGAATATGGTGCAATCGTTGCGTACGAAGTTGCGCGGGAGTGGCGGAGGGCAACGAAGGCACTTCCTCATCACTTTCTTTATTGTACACAGGGTCCTCCTCGACCCCATCGGCCCTTCGTAACGTACCGTCGGGCATCATCTTATATTCTACTCCGCCCCGATAGGGAAAGGTCACATCCTCCCACAAAAATTCGCTGACCCGGCCCCTTTTGTTATAACGAATTTGCAGTTCACTGCCGTTAAGTTTTTCTTTTATTGACCGATCGAACAAAATGTTCTTTCCGGCCGGTACCTGCACCACCACTTTTACTTGCTGGGCCCGAAACTTATCTTTTGCTGCAATGGCATATCCGCTCGGCAGATCAATAACAGAGACCAAAGAAGCGGTCGCACTACGCTTGGTCGTATCGGTATACTCCCGCACCGGATACAATAGTGACTCGGCCCTCAACAGGGCCTGATCGGCCGTTCGACCAAAGGCCGTTCTGATCACCTTTACATGATAAGAGCTATCCGGGCTGAGTGCAGCTTCAATGACCACGTTCGATAACTTCAGTGAGTCTTGGGTAAGGTCCCAGCCCACCATGTCATCACCGTCTTCATGGATCCAGGGAACACTGTTAGAATAGGAAAGTGCCGGCTGAGAAACAGTAAGCAGCAACATAGCAGGCTGAGGAGCGGAGACCGATACCGGGGTAACGGTCTCTTGCTTTATTGAAAACTCTTTACCAATACTGGTGAAAAACAGAAACAACAGCACCCATCCAAGCGTCCAGAGTGAGAAAAAGCTGTAACGCAATACTGCACTCTTGGTCTTTATACCCAAAATGCGTCTGATCAACCAGATGATAAAAGCAAGAATCGGTACCAACACAAAAAAGATCACACTAGCCCAGGCCAGCAGTTGCTGCGAGTTGTTTCCCCAGATAAAACCCTGATAGGGCCAGGTAACCGCACCCGCAAAACAAATAGCCAACAAAGCTGCAAGCAATGAAAAAGCAATAACACCGAACAAAAAGGCAAAAAAGACCTTGAATAAAAGGCCAACAACATACAACAGCCGGCTCAGAAGAGTAGGTTTGCTCCCGCTGAATTTTTCTTGCACTCTTTCGCTGACCTCGCTGGCAAACTTTTCGGCCTTTGCCGGTAATTCATTGGCCACCGTCTCCACTTCTTTTTCCCAACTCTTTACTTTTTCCTTTAGCTGCTCGGCTCCCTGGTTTACTTGTTTACGAATAGAGGCCAGATCGATCTTCTCGCCGCGCATCTCCATTTTTTGATAGGGCGTAATGGCCTTGGGCAAGATGACCCATAGGGTTACGTATAAGATAATAGAAAAGCCCACAAGTGATCCGGCACTGAGGGTAAAGACGAGAATGGTTAATTCATCATTGCCTACTTCAAGGATCCAAAAGAGAATTTGTAATAAGAGGGGAGCCAAAAAGATCAACCGGATCGTTTTGGCGGGTTTATCAAAATAAGCTGCAAGACCACTGGCCACGCCACCCAATATCTTATCGTCGGGATTTCTGTAAAAACGCTTGCCCTTGTACGACTCCATAAGAGCAGCCGGAATAAAGATCCACATCAATACATATGCAAAGGCGGCCAATCCAAAACTAGAAAAGGCCAAGATCACGAACAGCACGCGCACAATGGCTGGGTCAATTCCCAGATAAGCCGCAAGACCGCCGGCTACACCCCCTATGATCTTATTGTTCTCATCGCGACAGAGTTGTCTTTTTTCATGACCGGTCGATGAAGAATTTTCTGATCCGGATTGTGCGGAACTGGTACCGGAAGGTTCCTCATCCATAGGTGCCTCTTGTGCCAGCTCTTCTGGACGGCCCATCAGGCCGATCAACTCATGAACATCGGTCTCTGTAATGCAGTCGCTTCCTTTTTTGATCTTATCGTACATCAATTCCGCGAATCGTCCTTCTATATCGTTGATGATCTCATCGCGCCCCTGCTCGGACGAAAAGAAATTTCTGAGCGTGCCGATATAAGACTGCAGTTGTTCGTAAGCGGGCTCTTCGATCGGAAGAATGCGTCCACTCAGATTAATATTGATGATCTTTTTCATATTGATGCTGATTAAGATTATTGTAGATGAAACAATGAGGAGGCAGGTTAGAGATTGGTGGGTTTGGGTGAAGTGGCTTTATTGACAGCCTCCGAAAGTTCTTTCCAGGTTTTTTCGAGTTCCGCATAAAAGAGTTGCCCCTTCTCGGTAAGCGAGAAATACTTTCGGGGGGGTCCCGATGGACTCTCAACCCAGCGGTAGGTCAGCATCTCGGCATTTTTAAGACGGGTAAGCAAGGGGTAGAGGGTCCCTTCGAAAAGGTGCAAACCAGCCGAGCGCATCTCGTCTACGATATCGCCGGGGTAGGCTTCGCCCCTTTTTATGGCCGAAAGGATGCAGAACTCCAAGATGCCCTTCCTCATTTGACTTTGTGTATTATCTATATTCATAAATAGTATTGATCGTTAAACACAACAAAGATAGGGAGAAATTATAGTACTATGCAAAACATAGTACCTTTTTTTATAAAATTATTTTCCCTTTCTGACATTATATTTTTAAGAAGAAGTCCAAATTGCCATATTTTTTACCGATTTTTAACCATTATGAGCCCAAAAAAAGCAATTTTGACCCTTTTTGCCCCGATTTTGATCATTTCCGGGTGTGCCGATAAGTACCAATCCTACCGATCCCTTTACCCCTTTAAAAGTCCGACGGGCCAGCCGGACTATGCCAACTTAGACTACTGGGCTGCCCATCCTGGTAAAAAAGATCCATCAGACAGCGTTCCCCGTCCGCTTGGCGCAGAGACCCGAGACACCTTGGCCGATGTGTTCTTTATTCATCCCACCACCTTTACTGATAAAAAAGATGCGGCTCGCTCCAATGCAGCCATCGATGATGATTATATCAATGCCAAGACCGATTACTCGACCATTCTTTTACAGGCCAGCGCTTTCAATCAGCAAAGTCGTGTCTTTAGTCCTCGCTACCGACAAGCGCATATCGGAAATTTTTATGGCGTCGATTCCTCATTAGCCACGCAGTCCCTGCAATTGGCCTACTCCGATGTACGCAATGCATTTCGATATTACCTGCAACATTACAATAACCAACGACCCGTCATTATTGCATCGCATAGCCAAGGAGCGATCATGGCCATAGAATTATTAAAAGAATTTTTCGATAACAAGCCACTGCAAAAGCAATTGGTAGTAGCGTATATAGTAGGGTGGCCGCTCGAAACAAAAAACTTTGTGTCACTGCGCGCCTGTGCGCAACCTGCACAAACAAATTGCGTATGCAGCTGGCGAACGTTCAAGATGGGATATGAAGCCCCCTGGGTTAAAAAAGAAAAAGAGAGAGGCGCTTCGCTGATCGTTACCAATCCGCTTAGCTGGACCACCGACACCGGCTTTGTTTCGCGACAAGCCAACAAAGGATCGGTGCTGACCCGTTTTAACACGATCTATAAAAAAACCGCCGATGCGCAGATCAAAAATGGTGTGCTGTACTCGTACCGTCCACAGTTTCCGGGTAGCTTTCTGTACCGAACCGACAATTATCATATTGGAGATATCAACCTGTACTATATTAATATCAGAGAGAATGTTCGCGATAGGATAGCCGCCTACTTACAGACGACAGCCAAGAGTCATTCCCCTCAATGACATCGGTCATAGACAACGCGTTGCTATGCGATTATCTTTAAGACAAACGCATAGCCCATGAGAACTATTCTTGTACCCACCGACTTTTCAGCCATTGCCACCAATGCGCTACACTATGCCATTGAGATGGCCAACACGATCAAGGCGAACCTTATGTTGTTGCATGTTTACCAAGTACCGGTCAGCTATACCGATGCGCCCATTGTAATGGTCTCGGTAGACGAACTAAGACATGCTGCAGAAAAAAGAATGGAGCAGTTAAAAGAAATGGTGAGAAAAATAGTTCGCCCCGAACAAAAGATCTATACCGAAACCAGATTGGGCAATATCACCGATGAGCTAGAATCGATCTGTGAAAAGATCAAACCCTTTGCGGTCGTGATGGGCACCAAGGGAGCCTCTGCGTTTGAACGCGTTGTTTTCGGTAGCAATACCTTAAGCGCCATTCGGCATTTGCACGTTCCGGTTATTTGTGTGCCGCCGGGCAAGACCTTTGGCAAAGGGATCAAGAAGATCGGTTTTGCCTGCGACTGCAAAGAAGTAGTGGCCACCACACCCACGCGCATCATACGAGACCTCGTCAAGAACTTCGATGCCGAACTGCATGTACTCAACGTCAATACCGATGGAAAGCGAGAAGAAGAAAAACCCGAACAGACCGTTTTACTCGAAACACTGCTAAGTGACCTGCATCCCGAATATCATTTTCTTGAGCACACCGATATTGAGGATGCCATTAATGAGTTTGCAGAAAAAAACAATCTTGATCTGGTAATCAGCATTCCAAAGCAACACAAACTGGTAGAAAAGATTTTCAGAAAAAGCTCAACGCGGCAACTGGTCTATGAAAGCCATGTACCCGTTATGTGCATACACGAAGAGTAAGCGTTAGAACTCGGCAGAGCCCGGTGTACGAGGAAAGGCGATCACATCGCGAATATTGCCCATTCCGGTCACAAACTGTACCATACGCTCAAAGCCCAGACCAAAACCGGCGTGGGGTACGGTACCAAAGCGCCGCGTATCAAGATACCACCAAAGATCCTCTTCGGCAATTCCCATATCGGCCATCTTTCGCTGCAGGCGATCCAGTCTCTCCTCACGCTGCGAGCCGCCCACAATTTCGCCAATACCGGGCGCCAAGATATCCATGGCCGCCACTGTTTTGCCGTCGTCGTTTTGGCGCATATAAAAGGCCTTGATGGCCGCGGGATAATTATATAAGATCACCGGCTTTTTAAAATGTTTCTCTACCAAATAACGCTCATGCTCGCTTTGCAGGTCCATGCCCCATCCCGTGATCTCGTATTGAAATTTCTTTTTCTTGTTGTAGTTGCTCTCGCGTAAAATATCGATGGCTTCGGTATACGATAAGCGCTCAAACTTATTGTCGGTAACAAAACGCAGTTTTTGAAGTAATCCCATTTCACTGCGCTTGTCTTGTGGCAATTGTTTTTCTTCGTCGGCCAGACGCTGGTCCAAAAATTGCAGATCGTCGGCGCAATGCTCCATGGCATAGCGAATAATATAACCGATGAACTCTTCGGCCAGGTTCATGTTGTCTTCCAGATCATAAAAGGCCATCTCGGGTTCTATCATCCAGAACTCCGCCAAATGGCGGGCCGTGTTGCTGTTCTCGGCGCGAAAAGTTGGACCAAACGTGTAGATCTCACCAAATGCGGTTGCACCCAGTTCTCCCTCTAATTGCCCACTCACCGTTAAGTGAGTCGAACGTCCAAAAAAATCTTCTTTATAGTTGATCTGCCCATCCTCGTTTCGCGGAGCCGTACCATCAAGGGGAAGTGAGGTAACACGAAACATTTCTCCGGCACCCTCCGCATCGCTGGCGGTGATGATGGGTGTATGCAGATATAAAAATCCTTTTTGATTAAAAAACTGATGGACCGCAAAAGATAACGCATGACGCACGCGAAAAATAGCGGCAAACGTGTTCGTGCGAAAACGCAGATGGGCCTTTTCGCGCAAAAACTCGAGGCTGTGTTTTTTAGGCTGCAGCGGATATTTTTCTGCATCGGAATCTCCCAGTATGTCTACTGTGGTAGCTTGCAGATCCATTTTTTGTCCCTTGCCCAGCGAAGGGACCACCTTGCCGGTTACCCGGATGGAGGCCGAAGTGGTGATTCGCGATAACAAACTATCGGGGAACTGCCCGAGTGTCAGCACCACCTGTAAATGTTGATTGGTACTGCCGTCGTTGAGGGCCACAAACTGGTTGTTGCGAAACGTACGCACCCAGCCCATGACCGTTACTTCTTGGCCGGCGGGGTCTTGCAGCAGCAACTCCTTAATCTTGATTCTATTGTTGAACATGAACAGGTGCTTAGGGTAGCAAAGGTAAGTCCTGCGCCCCGAGGAGCTAGCAGCAAGCGATTGAAAAAATTTTCGAAATTGTCATATTTATAGTAGTATTGCAATTGAAAGAGGCTCATTCGGCCCGGATCCCATTCAGTTTTTCTCGTTTGCCGCCTCTTTAATCTGGTTAACACTCAAATCCTCAATTTTCAAGTCGGGTTGTTTTTATCTGAACACCTGATCAATTTTCATTCATGTACGATATTTTACAACTGAACGACATGCTCGTTCCCGAGTTGCTCGATATAGCCGAGCGGCTCAAGATTCCCCAGGCCAAGCGGCTCAGCAAACAAGATCTTATCTATAAGATACTTGACAGCCAGGCCATTGCAGGTGCCAAACAAGTAAAAGGAACCGAACCCGATCATAAAAACAAACGCATCGTAAAAACGAGTACGAGCATTGCCAGCGAAGAAGCCATCGTAGAAAGCGGCGATACGCGTACCCCTCATCCCAAACAACTATCCATGACTGCGAAAAACGAAGACAACAAGCCCAAGAAAAGAGGTAGACCCAAAAAAGAAGAAAAGCCCGAAGCCGGTCCTGTTGGCGAACAAGGCAACGAAAGCGCCGCGCCCGCTCCGAGCAAGACCGACTTGTTGGCCCAGACCATCTTGCAAAACACACCCGAGCCGGGTACACCCGGCGAGCCGCAGGGTGGACAAACGCGTTTTGTTGCCCAAAAGAAAGAGCCGGCATTTACCGTAGAGTTCGATGGGATGATACCCGCAGAAGGGGTATTGGAGATGATGCCCGATGGGTATGGCTTTTTGCGTTCTTCGGATTATAATTATCTCTCTTCGCCCGATGACGTTTACGTTTCTCCTTCTCAGATAAAATTATTTGGACTAAAAAGCGGTGATACCGTTTACGGTTCGGTACGCCCTCCCAAAGAGGGTGAGAAATATTTTGCGCTGCTTAAAGTAGACCTCCTCAATGGAAAAAGCCCCGATGAAGTGCGCGACCGCGTTCCGTTCGATTACCTGACGCCACTTTTTCCCTTCGAAAAACTGAATCTTTTTACCACTCCTTCGGAGTACTCGACCCGAATCATGGACCTTTTTACCCCCATTGGTAAAGGGCAAAGAGGATTGATCGTGGCCCAGCCCAAGACAGGTAAGACCATGCTCTTAAAGTCGGTAGCCAATGCGATCGCTGCCAATCATCCTGAATGTTATCTGATGATCGTACTGGTCGATGAAAGACCAGAGGAAGTAACCGATATGGAGCGCAGCGTAAAAGCAGAAGTGATCGCCTCTACCTTTGATGAGCCTGCAGAAAAACACGTTAAAGTATCTACCATGGCCCTTAACAAAGCCAAGCGATTGGTGGAGTGTGGTCACGATGTGGTGATACTGCTCGACTCCATCACACGTTTGGCGAGAGCGCACAACACCGTAGCACCTGCTTCGGGTAAAGTATTGTCTGGTGGTGTGGAGGCCAATGCCATGCAAAAGCCAAAACAATTTTTTGGCGCTGCTCGTAAGATCGAAAATGGCGGATCGCTTACCATCATCGCTACCGCGCTCGTCGATACCGGCAGTAAGATGGACGAGGTGATCTTTGAAGAATTCAAAGGAACCGGTAATATGGAATTGCAACTCGATCGTAAGCTGGCCAACAAGCGTATCTATCCTGCGGTCGATCTGAATTCTTCTTCTACCCGTCGCGATGATCTGCTGTTAGACGCCGCTGCACTGCAACGCATGAATCTGCTGCGTGTATACCTGGCCGACATGAATACGGAAGAAGCCATGCGCGAGTTGCAGAACCGAATGAAAGGAACCAAGAGCAACGAAGAATTTTTAGCATCAATGAACAGATAATCGCAGAGAGGACTCCGGTCCTCTTTTTTTATTTTCCATATGCCGGTTAAGCGAATAGATATAGACCAATTTCTTTCGTTAGCGGCTTCTCATCCAATTTTGGATGTACGAAGCCCCGGTGAGTACCAGCATGCGCATATACCGGGTGCCATTTCTTTTCCGCTCTTTACCGATGAAGAAAGAAAGATCGTCGGCACCACTTACAAACAGCAGAGTCGAGAAGAGGCCATCAAGATCGGACTTGATTTTTTTGGCCCCACCATGAAAGAAAAAATAATCGCGGCCGAAAAGATCTTGTCTTCGTTTTACAAGACCGAGAACCCGCGTAGCAAAACGCTGCTCGTTCATTGCTGGCGCGGTGGCATGCGCAGTGCCGCCATTGCCTGGCTGCTCGATCTGTATGGATTTACGGTGTACACTCTCGCGGGCGGATATAAACGCTATCGTAACTGGGTATTGGAACAAGTAGGTAAGCCCTATTCGTTACGAGTAGTGGGTGGATATACGGGTTCAGGAAAAACAGAGTTATTGCAAGCGCTGGCAGCAGCCGGCCAGCCCGTGATTGATCTCGAAAAGATCGCCTCGCATAAAGGATCGGCCTTTGGAAGCATCGGCCTACCGAAACAACCCGGGCAAGAGCAGTTCGAAAATTTGTTGGCGCAGTCGCTACACTCACTGCTTGAAACATTTTCGGGAGTAAATCAAGAATCCCGCTCACCCGAAAACACACTACCCATTTGGATCGAAGACGAATCGCAACGCATCGGCTCGGTAAATCTGCCAGGATCTTTCTGGACCACCATGCGCAACGCGCCCGTTTATTTTTTAGAGATCCCTTTTGAAGAAAGGCTCTCGCATATCGAAGAAGAATATGGGGCGCTCGATAAAACCGCCCTGACCGATGCCACCATTCGCATCACAAAAAAACTCGGACATCAACAGGCTCGTGTTGTTACAGATCTGCTCGCAGAAAACAATATTCGTGCCGCCTTCGAAATTCTACTTCTTTACTACGACAAACTCTACGCCAAGTCATTGCAAAATCGTAGCGCCCTCGCTTCGCAGCTCACCGTTATTTCGTCGGATAAGACCGGGGCAGCAAACATCGGCCTACTGAAGTAAATTCACTTAGATCTTGGAAAGACCCTGAAACATACACCCCATGACACAACCTCTTCTCACCGAATTCTCCAAAGGCGGCGGCTGCAGCTGCAAGATCGCACCGCGCGTGCTTGAAGAGATCTTACATTCTTCGATCAGTCGCCCCACAGATGCCGCACTTTTAGTCGGAAACGAATCGAACGACGATGCCGCGGTCTACGATCTGGGCAACGGAACGGCACTGATCTCGAGTACCGATTTTTTTTCGCCGCTGGTCAACGATGCGTTTACGTTCGGCAAGATCGCCGCAGCCAATGCGATCAGTGATGTCTATGCCATGGGGGGAAAGCCCTTGGTGGCCATTGCCATTTTAGGATGGCCGGTCGAAAAGCTACCCACCGCCATGGCGCAACAAGTTATTGAAGGAGGAAGAACGATCTGTGAACAAGCCGGAATTGTTCTGGCCGGAGGGCATAGCATCGATAATCCGGAGCCGATCTTCGGCCTAGCGGTAACAGGGATCGTTTCCATAGAAAATTTAAAACGAAACAATACGGCACAAGTGGGCGATTGGCTTTTATTGACCAAGCCGTTGGGCACGGGGGTGCTAGCTAGTGCAGAAAAAAAAGGGCTACTTAACGGCGCGCAGCAAACAATGCTCTTCGATGCACTTTGTTCACTGAATAGCATTGGTGCCTCGCTGGGCGCGATCAATGGTGTTCATGCCATGACAGACATAACCGGCTTTGGCCTTATGGGACATTTGGTCGAAGTAGTTAAGGGGAGTAATGCAAGCGCCGCTATCTACTACGACCGGCTTCCGGTTTTTGCGAATGTAAAAGAGCTGATCACGCAACGCGTGTTTCCCGATGCCACTACGCGCAACTGGAGTGGCTACCAAGATAAGATCCGATTCGAAAAGGGGGTGAACGTAATGGAAGCCTTTACGCTGCTTCCCGATCCACAGACCAACGGAGGATTGCTGATCAGCGTGGCACCCGAATCGTTAGAAACGGTACAGGAGTTATTAAAGAAAGAAGGATACGAGGCGCATGTCGAACCGATAGGTCGAATTGTGGAAGCCGAAGAAAAGACATTGATCATTTACCCTACCGCATAATTTTTTCCTTACGCGACCAAGTACTACTTAAAGATAAGGTTGGCGGAGTTTTACTCGTTATCAAAATACCAGGTTCTCTTTGTTGCGCACCTGGTCTTGCGGTAACTCGGCGACCAGCTGCACGGCCGCAATGCTTCGGATAATTTGAATGGTTTGCTGCATCGAGGCATCGCTTACCTCATCTTCTTTCATCAACCATAAAAAATCGAGGTGCTTGAACTCGGGCAGTAAAAATTCGCCGTCGAACTTATTGTTGTAGATGTAATGCTCCAACGATCCGGTTGGCTCGCGGTACTCATAGACCGAGAAAAAATATTCGCGCTTTTTATAGATGCGTTTGATCTCGAGTTCGTTGATCCGAAAATCGAGTCCGATCGCGTTGTTAAGATGCCAACAGAATTGATACCCGCGAATGGGGGCTACAATACCCAAGAGTCTTGTTCCATCGAAGAATGCTTCGGTGATGAGCGAATTATCCAGGACCAGTTTATTGACCCGTTCTGCCATAGGTTGGTAGATACAAGGTACAAATTATCATCATTAGAACTGTATGTCGGCCGTCAGTTGTTCGCCACCTCGCTGGTACACTACTTTTACGCGGTCTCCCTTTTTGAACTTACCGAGCGTTTGCATGTAGCTTTCCATCGAGCTGACCTTGTAATCACCGATCTGTAAAACGATATCACCCGTACGAAGACCTGCTTTTTGTGCGGGGCGCCCTTCGCTTACCCCATCGGCCCTTACGCCATTACCACTATAGGTATAATCGGGCATGATCCCCATCGAAACACTAAAGCGCGCCGACGTGGTGGTCTGTGTTTCGCGTGTTTTCAAAAACGCAAGCCTGCCGCCCTTGTCTGTCTGCTCAACGAGCTGCTCGATATGACGCAAAATGGTTACCATGCCTTTGTAATTGATGCGACCGGCATCGTCGCTGGGCTTATGATAGTCGGAGTGTAACCCGGTAAAGTAAAATAGTACAGGAATGTCCTTGCGATAAAAAGAAGTATGATCGCTCGGCCCCGATCCGCTCGAATCGATCTTTACCAGAAAACTTCCCTTACCGGTGCTGTTAATAACAGAAGACCAATAGGGAGACGTGCCGTATCCGCCAATGGTCACCGTTTTGGTGCTGTCGTTCAATCGGCCTACCATGTCCATATTGATCATATAATTGACCGACCGAATGTCGATGGTTGGATTTTCAACGAAATGCTTGGACCCGTAGAGGCCCAGCTCTTCGCCCGAAAATGCGATCAACAGATAATTGTTAGAACGGGCGTTTGATTTTTTTAATACTGAACCCAAGGCCATCAGCGTTGCCGTTCCGCTGGCATTGTCGTCGGCCCCGTTATGAATGGCCGCCTCTTTCTTTTCGTAGCGAGAATTTCCGTCTTCTCCGTATCCAAGATGATCGAAGTGGGCACCGAGCACCACCGTGGTAGGGGCCCCATTATCGATATAGCCGACCACATTCGATCCGTTTCTGATCTGATCTGAAAGCGACGCGCGCGCGTCGATCTCTAGCGAAGCGACTTCTTGGTTGGTAAATTTTGCGACGGCCGAGTTCTTTAAATAAAAAACAGGAATGCTTACGACAGGCAGTTTATCTTTTGAATTAAAGCTCAGCTTATCTTCTATGGTCCCGCTGTTGTACCAAAGCAGTGCGGCAGCTCCTTTTTCTTTGGCTTTGGCGCTGAACTCATATACATAACCGGGCAGATCAAAATGAGGATTGGTCTTATTGTCTTCTAACACATCGCGCAGGTCGACCAACCAAGGAGCCCCCATCTCGCGCAGACCGGGTGTTAAGGGTGCTGTGATCTTTCCGGAAGCGCTATAAGGAAAAACGAAAAAATCTTTTTCGGGTGCCAATACGCTGTTGCCGATGACCATCTTGCAATCGTCTCCCATTTTCTTTCCTTCGTTGACCGAAAAAGGCTGATAAAAGCCATCTGTTCCCTTTGGAGCCAGCCCTGCCTGGCGAAACTGCTCAGCGATGTATTGCATGGCCAGCTTTTCGCCGGCGGTCCCGGTACGACGACCTTCGAGACGATCATCGGCCAAGAACGTAACATGATTGACCAGTGTGGTTTGGAGTGAGTTGTTTTGCCGCTTCAGATTCTGGGGCAGAGAGCAGGCACTAAGAACAACCAATAAAAGCAAGGAGGCACTTCTTGTATACACCTTCATACAGAAAAAATTATCTGGCTGCAAAGTTACCGACTACAAAGATGCTTTACGCAACAAAATGAGATTTAGTGATTCGTTTTGCCCCTCAGTGTCTACTTTTGCAACCAATCATTAACAAGTTGAGCCACTCCGGAGTTCATATAGCGTTGGTGGGAAATCCCAACAGTGGAAAAAGTTCGCTTTTTAACTGTCTTACCGGGCTGCAACAAAAGGTGGGCAACTTTCCGGGTGTAACGGTAGATAAAAAGTCAGGGGCCGCTACCATCGGTTCGCTCTCGGCAGAAATGATCGATCTGCCCGGTACCTATAGTTTATATCCGCGCAGGCTGGATGAATGGGTCACCTATCGGGTGGTGATGAAAGAAGACGAAGAGATCGACCCCGATCTGCTCGTAGTAGTGGTCGATGCCAGTAACTTAAAAAGAAATCTGCTTTTTTGCACCCAGCTGCTCGACCTGAAACAACCCGTGGTGGTGGCGCTGACCATGATGGACCTGGCCCGTCAGCGTGGCATCAAGATCGACATCCCCGCACTGGAGCGCGAATTAGGCGTTGCTGTAGTCGCGGTAGACGCGCGAAAAAGAAAGGGGGTCCAGGAACTAAAGAAAGCCATTGAACTTACATTGCAAGGTGCTTATAAGGTACCCGCCAGAGATTTCATAGACAACTACAGCTTAGCGCCCATCGCCATTCAAAAACTAAAAGAGACCTTATCTGACATAAGCGATTACAAGGCCATTCACCTGCTTACCCATCAACGTTCTTTTCAACTACCCGAGCAGGCAAGACAACAAATCGAATCGATCGAAAAAGAAGGAAGGTTCAACCCCACCAAAACGCAGGCCGAAGAGATCTTACAGCGCTATGCTCGTATCAGACAGGTCATGCAACAAGCCGTATCGGAACCCGATCCACTACAACGAACCTTACGCACCGAAAAACTCGACGCGGTCTTGTTACATCGTCGGTGGGGATATCTGATCTTACTGACCGTGCTGTTCTTGCTTTTTCAAAGCGTGTTCTTGTTGGCCCAGTATCCCATGGATTGGATAGAGATGGCTTTTGGACAACTAGGGGGATGGCTAGGCGAACAACTTCCTGCTGGCAAAGCAAACGATCTGCTCGTTAATGGTGTGCTGGCAGGACTGGGAGGAATTTTAATTTTCGTTCCGCAGATCATGATCTTGTTCGGAATCATTACGCTGCTCGAAGATTCAGGCTATATGGCGCGCATTAGTTTTTTATCCGACAGACTTATGCGCAGCGTGGGTCTCAACGGAAAAAGCGTGATGCCGATGATCAGTGGATTTGCCTGCGCCGTTCCGGCCATTATGAGTGCACGCAATATCGAGAACAGAAAGGAGCGCTTGTTGACCATTCTCATCACACCCTTAATGAGTTGTTCGGCGCGTCTGCCGGTATATACCACTATTACCGGGCTGATCATTCCCAATACGTACCTCTTTGGGTTTCTCAGCCTGCAGGGATTAGTGTTGTTGGCGTTGTACCTGATGGGCATCATAATGGCCATGGTGGTTTCGTATGTGGCCAATCTCTTTATTCGAATTCAAGAAAAAAGTTTCTTTATTCTGGAGTTACCGGCCTATCGGGCTCCTCGCTGGGCTAATATTGTTCCTACCATGATCAGCAAGGCCAAGATCTTTGTTCTCGACGCAGGAAAGGTCATCATGATCATATCGCTCATTTTATGGGGGCTCAGTTCTTTTGGTCCTGCCGATACGATGCAGAAGGCACAGCTTCAATTTGAAAGCGCGCAACGAAGTGGTATTCCACCAGACCAGGCAGAAAGAGAGTACCAGACGGCCAAACTCGAGAACTCTTATGCCGGACTACTTGGCAAAACCATTGAACCCGCTATTGCGCCGCTGGGGTTTGATTGGAAGATCGGCGTTGCGCTGATTACCTCTTTTGCGGCCCGCGAAGTTTTCGTAGGGACCATGGCTACGCTTTACAGCGTTGGTGACGAAGGAAGTCACCTGCTCAACGAAAAGATGAAAGCGGCTCTTCGCCCCGACGGAACGCCTGTGTTTACATTGGCCACCGGACTATCACTGATGATATTCTATGTATTTGCCATGCAGTGCATGAGCACACTGGCCGTTGTAAAAAGAGAAACCAAGTCTTGGAAATGGCCCGTGATCCAACTGGTATATATGACGAGCTTGGCCTATTTGCTTAGTTGGGCCTGTTATCTGCTTTTTCGTTGACGGGTGGTACCCAGTTATCTTGGGGCTCAAAATAATTCCACAACATCGTAGCCATTTTTCTGGCCAGTGACCAAGCTTCGTTATCGTGCGTCCAACGCTGGTCTTGATTGTTCTTGGTAAAAATGCAAAACACAAAGGGTCTGTGCGGAGCGTTCACGATCATGGCTTCGCTGCGAGACGCATTTACACATCCATTCTTGCTAAAGACTTCGACATACGGCGGAAAACATCCTATCGATTCGTCTTCGTCCCAAAAATTTCGACCCATGGCCCTTAGCATCTTCTCGCTTGCATAAGAAGAGAAAACTTCTTTTCTATAGATCTTCTCTAACAAAAAGCCCATTTCTTGTGGTGTGGTTTGCCCCCAACCATGCTGCGCGCGATTCGCCTCTCTGCCAACTGTTCGAGAATTGACAAAGGTCGACGACAAACCCTGTTCTTTCAGCAGGGCGTTGATGCGTTGCCCGCCTCCGGCCAGCGATTGCAACCACAGGCTCGCCGTATTGTCGCTGGTGGTCATCATCAACATAATTATTTTTTTAAGCGCGATCTTTTCTCCGTCCTTAAAAGATCCCAAAATGTCTTCGCCCGCATAGAACAACGAATCGCGATAAGTATGATTGCTGTCGTAGGCGAGTTGTCCGTTCTGGACCGCGGCCGTAATGCCCAGCAAAATGGGCACTTTAACGATGCTGGCCGTAGGAAAGATCGTATCGGCATGATAGGTCGATACCCTGCCGCTGCGCAGGTCTTTTACATAAACCCCTACTTCGCCTTTAAATCCTTGTACAATGCTTTTAATGCGTGCCTCTAGCTTTTTATCGTGCGACTGGGCTAAAGGAGTTTGCATATCGATCAGCCAAAACAAAAAGAGGAAGCTCGTAAAGCGAATCCGCATATTTTACTTTTTGGCAGCTCGCATATAATCAAATACCAGCGCACAGAATGTTTTGATACCGGCGGGCATACCGCTGTTATCAACATAAAAATCGGGCGTATGATGTGGCGCTGCTTTACTTGCATCGTTTCCTTTTGGCATTCCGCCCAACGAGAAAAAGAAAGAAGGAGCCTTGGTGCCATAGTACGAAAAATCTTCTGCACCCGTTACCCAATTGGTCTCACCCACGTTCGAAGCACCCAGTGTGCGCTCAATGGTCGGCACCATTTGTTTTACCAGCTCGGGGGTGTTGTACGTGACCAGCGTTTTGGTTTCGATCATTACTTCGGCCGTGGCACCGCTTGCGGCCGCGATCATGGTCGCGGTTTGTTTTATTTTCTCGTGAACGATCTTTTGCATTTCACTGTCGAGCGTTCGAATGGTTCCTTGCATTATACAAGACTCCGAAATTATGTTTTGCCGAACTCCGCCGTTGATCATTCCAACAGTAATTACCACCGGGGCTTTGGTCAATTCCATTTGCCGGCTTACGATGCTTTGCAGTCCATCGATAATTTGGGCGGAGATCTGTATTGGGTCGACACCTCTCCAAGGCTGTGAACCATGACTGCCTTTTCCTTTTACTTTTATAGAGAACCAATCGGCCGCTGCCATAAAAGCGCCTGGCTTATAGAGCACTTTTCCTACTTCAAGTTCAGAAGAGATATGAAGCCCAAAGACAACATCCACCTTTGGATTGTCCATGACCCCCTCTTTTACCATCAGTGGTGCGCCACCCTCTTCGCCCTCGGGTGCGCCCTCTTCTGCCGGTTGAAAAATAAATTTAACGCTGCCCTGCAGCTGGTCTTTCATAGAGGCCAACACTTCGGCCGCTGCCATTAGAATGGCAACATGTGTGTCGTGTCCGCAAGCGTGCATCACACCCACTTCGTTACCGTTGTATACCGCTCGCTCTTTCGAAGCATACGAAAGAGGCGCCCGCTCTGTAATGGGCAGGGCGTCCATATCGGCTCGCAGCCCTATACAAGGACCGGGCTTGGCGCCCCGCAACAATCCTACCACACCGGTTTTGGCTACTCCTTCCGTGACCTCGATTCCTAGTGAACGCAGATGGTCGGCTACCAACCGGGCTGTCTTTACTTCTCGGTTGCCCAACTCCGGATAGCGGTGAATTTGCTCTCTCCAGGCGTTGGTCTTTTGTTGTAACAACTCTGCTTTGGCAAAAGCGATGCTACTTAGGTCTGCGGGTTTTTGTGCCAGTCCCACGATGGTGGTCAGCATCAGACAAAACAAAAAGGGGGGTTTCTTCACGGTGAGGATATTTGGTATGAAAATACAGCAATTGTATCTACCCGTAGCTTGGGGGCGGCGCAGAATATTTTATATTTTTAAAGTACCATCATGTTGCTTAGACACCTTCCTTTTCTACGCGCTGTTTTTTGGCACAGCATCACCGCCTTTGGCGGCCCGCAGGCCCATTTGGGAATGATGCTTAAAACCTTTGTGCAAAAAACCCCTTATGTAACCGAAGAAGAGCTGATGGAGTACAACGCTTTTTGTCAGCTGCTGCCCGGCGCCTCTTCGACCCAGACGCTGGCATTGATCGGATACAAAAGAGGTGGTGTGTTATTAGCCTCGCTAACGCTGTTGATCTGGATCTTGCCCGCCAGCGCACTGATGGGAGCGCTATCGTTTTTGCTGGTCAATATAGAGCAGCATCCGGGCGAGGCAAACGTGTTTCGTTTTATCGCGCCCATGGCCGCCGGGTTTTTGGCTTTTGCCATTTTGAGGATCTTTCCGCTAGCCATCAAAAACACCATTACGTGGGCGATCATGTTGGTAAGCGCTGTGGCCACGGGTTATTTATTCGGGAGGCCCTGGCTGGTTCCGTTACTTATTTTCGCAGGGGGTATTGCCACCAACTTTAGCACCAAGAGAATTCCGCAAGGGGCCGACAAACCCAAGGCCATACGGTGGTGGAACTTTTGGCTTTTTGGCATCATCTTTATTGCAGCCGGTATTTTGAGCGAAGCGGCACGAACCAATAATTGGCCCGAACGTAAACCCATCAACCTTTTTGAGAACACCTATCGAATGGGCAGCCTGGTCTTTGGCGGCGGACAAGTATTGTTGCCCATGATGTACGAACAATGGAGCGTAAGACCATCGACCGTAAAAGAAAACAACCCCAATGCCATTCAGATCGATCAAGATAAGTTATATACCGGTATGGGAATCGTGCAAGCGGTTCCGGGTCCTGTATTTTCTTTCGCCGCCTTTACCGGAGGGTTGGCACTAAGAGACCAGGGCGCATCGATGCAGTTACTGGGTTGTATAATAGGAATGATCGCAATTTTTTTACCCAGCGCCCTGCTTGTGCTTTTCTTTTTTCCCATTTGGCACAACCTTAAAAAATACGCCGTCGTCTATCGCTCGCTCGAAGGAATCAATGCAGCGGTGGTGGGGATTATGATCGCCTCTACTTTTTACATTTCGCGCGACATCTCGTTGATCGATGGCAATGTGGTCAGCAGCATTAATCTGCTGGTGATCGTGGCCACCGTGTTGCTGCTTCGCTTTACGAAAGTTTTTTCTGTGCTGATCGTGCTGCTTTGTCTGGCGCTGGGCTATTTCTTATAGTATCCACCCCTTTCTATTTCTTCTACCACCGGATCGGGCAACATATATCGAACCGATTTTCCTTTTGCAATACACTCTCTTATATAGGTAGAGGAAAGTTGCAACAGTGGCGCATCTATCATTTGTGCTTTTGCGCCAAGCGGATTGTCTGTTTTATATCCGGGCCTCGGATACACCACGATCTCGTATTCGTTGATAAGGGTCTGGTAGTTTTTCCAGCGAGAGAGATTTTGAAAACTATCGGCGCCCATGATGATGCAGAATTCGTGCTGCGGATATTTTTCTTTCAGATATAATAGTGTGTCGATCGTATAAGAAGGTCGAGGCAGCGAAAACTCAATATCAGTGGGTTTGATCCTGTTGTCTTGTTCGGTAGCCAACGTAGCCAGGTGCAGGCGATGATACTCGTTAAGAAGGGTGTTCTCTTTTTTAAGAGGGTTTTGCGGCGATACCACCAGCCAGATCTTTTCTATGTCGGTCTCGTTCAAAACATAGTTGGCAACGATCAGGTGCCCGTTGTGAATAGGATTAAAGGACCCGAAATAAAGCCCGATTTTCATCTTAACTATATGACTATCAATTGTTTATCTCAACAAAAATAGTGTCTGCCTCATTCAGGCGCAGGCTCAAATGATAGCCCGAGACCGAAATAGAAAGCGGATCTCCCAATGGGGCAACCTGCTCTACCAGTATCGTTTCTCCCGGAACACAGCCCATTTCCATGAGCTTTAGAAAGATGTCGTTGTTCTGAAACTCCTTTATTACACCCGTTTGCCCAGGCTTTAACTCAGAGAGACGCAGCACCATGATGGAAATATTATTTTACAAAGCTACCCTTGTTGAGTGGTATTTCTTTACGATTTTTGATAATTATGAGCTCAGAATCAAAAGTTTATTTTTTCTACGAAAAGAAGGGATTCTCCCTTAGAAACAGGGGTGCTCTCAAAGATTTTATTGAAAAGATCTTCAAGAAAGAAAAAAACCTCCTGGGCTCAATTAATTACATCTTCTGTTCCGATAAAAAACTGCTGGAGATTAACAAAACCTATCTCAAACACAACTTTTACACCGATATCATCAGTTTTGACCTCTCCTCCGGACCTAAAAAGATCGCAGAGATCTATATTAGTGTGGATAGGGTCAGAGAAAACGCCAAATCCCTCGGTGTGTCACTTAATAATGAACTGCACCGGGTAATTTTTCATGGCGCGCTCCACATCTGTGGGTATAAAGACAAAACAAATAAAGATCGAGCGGTGATGCGCTCAAAAGAAGACCACTACTTGTCGGGTTTTGGGCTTTGATCTTCCCTTGGGGTGTTTCACGTGAAACGGCTCTAACGCATAGAAAAATGTCAAATCAAAAGTTTTTCCAGATCTCCCTGCTTGTAAAAGACTACGACGAAGCGATCGATTTTTACACCAATAAGCTGTTTTTCAAGCTTTTAGAAGATACTCCGCTCTCGGAAACCAAACGCTGGGTGGTCGTCGCCCCTCAGGGTGGCGAAGGAGCGCAGTTATTACTGGCCAAGGCCGCCAACGCAGAACAGCTCAGCCTCGTAGGAAACCAGACCGGGGGAAGAGTCTTTCTTTTTATGTACACCGACAATCTCAAAGAAGACTTGGACCGCCTAAACCAACACCAAATAAAGATTGTTAGGGGGCCCGTGACCGAGCCATTTGGAGATGTAGTAGTTTTTGAAGACCTATATGGAAACCAATGGGACTTGATCGAAAGGAAACAGCCCTAATAGGGGGCGCCGCCCTATCCTGAAACGCGGCCCCCTGTTTCACGTGAAACACCACACTGCTTCGAAAATATAAATGCGTCCACCCTTTCGCCCTATTCGCGCTATCTTTGCAGCGCATGTTTAAAAACTATGACGTAATTGTGGTAGGAGCCGGCCATGCCGGCTGTGAAGCGGCGGCTGCGGCGGCCAATATGGGCTCTTCTACCCTATTGGTTACCATGAACATGCAAACAATAGCCCAAATGAGCTGCAATCCGGCTATGGGGGGCATCGCCAAAGGGCAAATCGTACGGGAAATCGACGCCCTGGGTGGATATTCCGGCATAGTCACCGACCTATCGACCATTCAGTTTCGAATGCTCAATCGCAGCAAGGGTCCGGCCATGTGGAGCCCAAGAGCCCAAAACGATAGAATGCTTTTCCACCTTAAGTGGAGAGAACTGTTGGAGAACACCCCCAACCTTGACTTTTACCAAGACACGGTCGTTGGGCTTTTGATAAAGAATGGTGTTTGTTACGGGGTAAAAACCGGTCTTGGGCACGAGATCACCGCTAAGTCTGTTGTGCTAACCAATGGCACTTTTCTCAATGGGGTCGTACACATTGGCGAAAAGAACTTTGGGGGCGGGAGAATGGCGGAAAAGGCTGCCACTGGAATTACAGAACAGCTTGTTAATCAGGGGTTTGAAAGCGACAGGCTGAAAACGGGCACCCCTCCCAGAATTGATGGAAGAAGCCTTGATTATTCAAAAATGGAAGAGCAGCCGGGCGATGAAATCATCACCGGATTCTCTTATACCGATACCCCAAAACCTTCGAAGCAAAGAAGTTGCTGGATCGCATACACCAACAATTCGGTCCACGATACCCTAAAGTCCGGATTTGACCGCAGCCCAATGTTCGCTGGCAGAATTGACGGGGTTGGACCAAGGTATTGCCCCAGTATCGAAGACAAAATCAACCGCTTTGCGGAAAGAGACAGACACCAGCTCTTTATTGAGCCCGAGGGGTGGAATACGGTAGAAATATACGTAAACGGGTTTTCAACCTCCCTTCCCGAAGAAGTTCAATACGAATCTCTTCGTAAAATAGAAGGCTTTGAGAACGTTAAAATGTTTAGGCCCGGCTATGCAATAGAATACGACTTCTTTCCGCCAACCCAGCTAAACTACTCGCTAGAAACCAAGCTCGTTAAAAATCTGTTTTTTGCCGGGCAAATTAACGGCACGACCGGATACGAAGAGGCTGCTTGCCAAGGTCTGATGGCGGGCATAAACGCATATCGTGCCGCATTTGACCTGGAGCCCGTTGTGCTAAAGAGAAGCGAAGCCTATATCGGTGTGCTCATTGACGATCTTATCAGCAAGGGCACGCAAGAGCCGTATCGCATGTTCACCTCTCGTGCAGAATTCAGAACGCTGTTAAGACAAGACAATGCAGACTTGCGTTTAACAGGAATAAGCAATGGTTGGGGATTGGCAACGAAAGAAAGATTCGCTCGCGTGCAAGCGAAAAAAGAAGAAGTTGATGCCATAAAAAAAATATTGTCGTCTCTTTCTCTCGAACCGCAAGAAGTAAATGGCTGGTTGCTTTCAAAGACAGCTTCGCCTATTGCCGAAAAACAAAAAGCACAGAAGATCTTGTTACGCCCCGATGTTGCGCTAGACGACTTTGCACGCTCGATACAAAAAGTGGGAGATGCTCTAAGCGCTTTTCAGCAAGAAAGCATTGAGCAAGCGTCGATACAGATCAAATACGAAGTCTATATAGAAAAAGAAAGAGAGTTGGTGCAGCGAATGTCTCAACTAGAAGAGTTGGAGATTCCCGACAGCTTCGATTATCTAAAGCTCTCATCGCTCGGAAACGAAGCGAGGGAAAAACTAATTAAGATAAAGCCGAGAACGCTCGGCCAAGCCAGCCGAATTTCGGGTATCAACCCAAGTGATGTTCAGATACTGATGGTGTACATGGGCCGCTAATCCGCCACTACTATTTTTTTTCTCTTCGCTGCTGCTCTCGCGCAGTGAGTGTGTTGCCCTCGGGGCCGCTGATGGTACCACGACATTTTTGGCTTCCACATTTGCAAGTAAAAGGCTCCATTCGTGGGTCAAGAAAAGTGGCGTAATCTAGCGTGAGCTCTTCGTGCTGCGCAACGGGTCGGGTAGTGCACACATTAAGTCCGTCAAAAACTGTATTGGCGTCACAGCTGTGGTTTTGCGGTGCCCAGGTGCTGGGGTCTTCGTCCCAGAGCGCGAACACCTCTTCGCTAATGGGATAAGCATAGCGGCGAAACTGCAGTTGCTGTGGCTCGCTCCATTGTGTGTCGATATAGCGTTTGGTTACCAGCCGCTGCGCTCTTTCTTCTCCTACATAAATAATTTCTCCTTGGGCCAGCGCTCTGTTGGCATATATCCCATAGCCTGCAATGGAATCACCTTTTACACAGTAGGGTTTTTGTTTTCGCTGGTGGCGTGCTATGCCCTCGTTGATGATCTGCTCTAAAAATCCTCTTTTGCCCGCAGGGTCATATTTAAGTATATAATCTGCCGACCCTTCATATCCATCCTCATAAAAAACCGAACAGGTCAGGTTCATCTCTAAAAAAAACACTTCTCCCTTGTCGTTGACCCTAAAATCAAGTCGTCCATATCCCACCGCTGCAGCCGTAATAAAAATTTTTTCGCTTGCGGTGCGCAATTGGGCCTCAAGCACCGGATCGTCACAAGGAATATTCGACGATGGGTGTAACGATGATGTTTTAAGCGCATAGGTCTTAAACGCATCGCCCTCGGGAAAAATATACTCCACGGGTTTATAGGTAGTACAGGTTCCGGGCGCAAGGCCTGCAGCGACCAGCACGGTAAACTCGCGTCCCTCTATGTATTCCTCTACCAACAGTCTGTCGAACTCGTCAAGAAGGGTCTTACACTTTTTTTCGAGCGCCCCTTTGTCTCGCACCAGCGAGTCGCGGCCAACGCCCAGACTATCGCCCGCATAGGCGGGTTTAACAAATAATGGAAACTGCAACGAAGATGAAACCTCTTCTAGGTCGGCAAGGCTCGTAACAGCTCGAAAAGCCGGTGTGCGCACATCTTCGCAATACGAAACGTACTTCATTAACTCTTTAGGAAGATCGTAAATACGAGAGGGTGGGCCGGTAAAGGGAAGGTTAAGCGTTTCGAGCGCATAGATAACATCTACGCCAGGCACCTCCCAATCGGGATAACCCTCGCACAGATTAACAAAGATGTCGTATCCTTTTTTTGATAAGGCCCTTAGTTGTCGGTGTGTGGTCAGCTTGTTAAGAAACACATGGTCAACCGTTGCCCCGGGAAGCAACGACGAAAGGTTGCGGGGCGGATCATAGTTCTTATAATCTACGCCGGTCGTAGAATAATCGGGCTGCAACACACAAACTCTCACTATACTGCTTTTGCTTTTTTTCGTTTGGTGACCTGGGGCACTTCGGCTCTTGCGATGGCATCGAGTAAGATCGCCTCAATGACCTTGCTGTATTTAACGTTTGAGGCCTTTATGATGGCGCCGATCGACGTGTAGTCTTCGTCTTCGCTTAGCCCACATTGCGCGTTAGCCTCTAACACATACAACTGTCCCGTGTCTATGTCTTGTCGAATATCGATGCGGGTATATCCCCTTCCACCCAATGCGAAATACGCCTCGAGGCTCAGTTGCTGCAGTTTTTTTCGCAGCTTGGCTGAAACCGGTCCATACTCATAAAAGTTTTCGTTTTGCGGCATGGGGGTTTCGTCTTCATAGATCTCCCACAAGCGGTCGAACGAAAGAAAGCGCTCGTTGTCGGGAAGCGATGGGTGAAAAAGCCTTTCAACCGGTTCGTACACCAGGCATTGGTCGGGATTAGTTGATGAGCCGGTAATGAAGGTTGTAAACTCGGGCCCCTTGATGTATTTTTCTACGAACAGACCATCGGCAAGCAGGTTCCACCCCCGGTATCCAGACGCAAGCTCCTTTACACGAAGCATTAACTCCTCTTCGTTGTTAACCACATTCTTTACCGATACACCCATGCTGCCTCCCGAGACGGCGGGCTTTATGATCATTGGTGTGCCCACCTGCTCGCAAACCCCTTTTAGCGAAGAGGGGCGGCCGCTGATAAGCTTCCACGGGGCTGTCGATACGCCGGCCTTATCGAAGGCCTTCTTCATAGGAATTTTAGAGGTGGTAATATTATAAAAATGTTGGTCCGATCCGGTATAGACCAATCCTTCCTCTTGTAACGCATCTATTACCGATACGCCGGGGGCGCCATTTACTTCGTCTCCGTCGCACAGATTAAGCACAAGGGGTTGCTGTCCGTTGTTGGTGTTGGCGATCTTGCGAATGGTCTCACGAAAGTTTTGCATGGTTACGGGCGTCCAGGTCCAGCCAATGCCCAACTCCGAAAAAACGGTCTTATACTCTTTTATGCTGTGAGTAAAGTCGTAGTAATGAGAAAGGTTAGGGTCGTTGGTTTCAAGTTCGGGAGCCAATACCCAAACATGATACGAAGAGAGGTTGGCGATCGTGTGATTGCTCTTCATGTGGTCAGGCCACTTTTTTTCTGGCCTTTCGGGTCAGCCGCTGAGTAATGTAATCTGTAAAACGGTAGTGTGCCACTTGCTCTCTGTTCAAGTGCGCCGCACCCTTCACCTCTCCAATACAAGAGGGGGTTCCGCAAAAACATTGAAAGGGTTGTTGCATGTCCCATTCGGTAGAGGGATAAAAAAACCCGAGCTCTTCGCCCGCGCCAATATCTTGTAGCGCGATCACCTTCATGGTGGTGGTGTCGAAAAAACAATTGGGCTCGCAACTGTGGTTGATGTATTGCAAAAAAGACGGCTGAAGCATGATGTGTTTGTTCGTTGCCACCTGCACCGTCAAATATGTTGGGGTAGAAGAAATACTTCCGGAATTAAAAGAAGAGATCTCTTCTCCTTTTTTGAATGCTTGTTTTGTAAAGAAGCAGAGTTGTTGGTTGCTTTCGTTTAGCCTGGTTTCGGCAAAACCGTGATCGGCAACCGTTCGGTAGCGGGTGGTGGTTTCAGCTGTCATGGGTTAGTAATCTATAGGAAAGATAGACAGCGATTACCTTGTTTGGTGCGGGGCTATACTAATGTGAATAAGTCAACAATAACCCTATCGGGGTTTTTTATAAACCGGTACAGTGCTGCAGGGCTCACCATACATCAGGGTCTTTACCAGCGGAAGGAGTCTCTTGCTGATCTCTATATAGGCGAACTCTCCAATGGGGATGTCGCCGCAACCCTTTACAATAACGCGCTGGTCTTTATAAGAAGAGAGGTCGGCTGCATCAATATTCTTTAAAAAAAGGTGTTTTAAGAGCTCTTGCTCTGTTCCCATATAGAGTTCGGCGCTTACCGGTTGCAGGTAGCTAGCCAGTAACATGTAGGCCCACACAGGAATAATGGCATCCGCAGAACAGGTAATGGCCACGGCCTTGTCCTTATAGATCGACCAATCGGTTTGCTTGAGCGACTCGCGAAATTCTTTCTCTTTAATGATCATCCCCATGAACAACTGGTCCTTAATATCGAAGGTTGCTATTTGCTGCCTGGGATACCACTGCTCGAGATCCAGTGATATAAGGCCGCTTTCTGCCACCTTGTTGACTATAAGATCAGACATGAGGCATTTGTGGTTAGTAGCGGGCTTGGCGCTTATCTTTTATGGTAGCGGCCGACCGCAATACAGAAATGGGGTTGTTGGGACTATATTGGTTGCTATAGGCTTGCAGCGCTTGTTGATAGCGGCTTTGGCGAATGCTATTGACGTCTCCCTGTACCACGGGGGTGGTACCAACGTTTTCTACCTTAATTACAAACACCCCGCTAAGACCCTCGATGGGTTCAGACACAACCTTTCCTTTGTTGTTGGGGTTAAAGGCGGCTCCGGTAACCCGGGGCTCATAACCAAATGCGCCCGTTAACGCGCCGGTCATTCTGATACTGTCGGCCACCTCGATGGTTTTTCCGCCCAATACAGAGGCCGCCGCCTCTAGGGTGCTAATTTTTCCAAGTTTTTTTGCGAGCAACTCGGCCTTCTTTTTGTTTCTTAAGACGGGATCCACCGATGCCCTCACGGCGTTGACCGAAGCGGTTCCCTCGTTAATTACATCAGAGATAACAGCAACCACATAGTTGTTATCGATGCGCTCTGGTTTTAAAACATCGCCCTTGTCGGCCTCATAAATGGCACGAACGAAAGAACGAGAAGCGCCTACGCCCCTTACCTCAAAAGAAACGGGGGCAATATCAGAAGCGGTGCCCCTGGTCATCCCCTGTGGTTTTAATTTTTGTTCGTAGTTCTTTTCGAAAGAGGCCAGGTCTTTGCTGTCTCCCGCAAATTCGTTGGCTTTATTAAGTGCCGCGTTGTCTGTCTCTTGGCTTACCACGATCTCTCTTGGCAAATAGGCCACCTTGTAGGCGGGCCCCGACCCCTTTTGCGACAGCACCTCTATATAGTGAAACCCAAAGTCTGTCTTTACGATTCCTTTGCTTCCGGCCGAGCGCAAAAAGATAAAATCGTTAAAAGGCCCTACCATTTGTCCGGAAGGAACATTTTCGTATTTACCTCCGGTTGCCTTGCTTCCGGGGTCGTCAGAAAATTTAGCCACCAACGAATCGAAGATCGCTCCGCCGGCTACGGCTTTTTGCAAACTGTCGCACAGATTATACGCCGTGGCGGAATCTCGGTTTTGCGTGCTAATTAGAATATGTCTTACGCTTACCGTATCGGGCATGTTGACCTTTCCTACCATACGGGCTAAAACATAGGTTCCGGCATCAAGATAGGGGCCATACACTTCGCCGACCGCCGTCTTAAATATAGAGTCCTTCATTTGTTGTTGGATGGCCTTCGCACTTACATATCCGTTATAATATTGTGCGCCCTCGCCGGCCAAAAACTGCTCGAGGTTATCGGCGGTCTTAAAACGCTCTTTGAGGTTGGTCACCTCTCTCAGTGTGGTGGCACTATCTGATGAAGAGGGGGCGGCGCTAAAAGCGACATAATATATACTGCGGCTTTCTTGCTGCTTGAATTGGCTCTTGTACTTGTTGATATACTTCTCGATCTCCGCGTCGGTAACGGTTACTGCGGAGTCTGGAATATTTGTGTAAAGTTCTCTAACCAACGAGATGCGGGCCAGTTGGCTATTCTCTGCGTTTTGTTTCTCAACGATCCAGCGAGGATAGTTGGTGCTATTGGCGAAAAGAGAATTGTATTTTTCAGACATCCGCATATTGGCCAGCGCATTTATATAATTACCAATGCTGGTCTTTTGCTCTGGTGTACCCGACTTTAATAATTGATCGATATTTTGTTTGGCAAGCGTACCATTATAGACGCCGGTCTTGGGGTCGCGAAACTGGTTTTGCAGATCCTGTGGGGCGTTTACTCCATATAATATATCTCCCAGCTCCTTTTTCTCTACTTCAATTCCTAAGATATCGAGCTCAGAGCCAAGAAGGGTCTCGCTTACCTTCTGATTCCAGGCCTGCTCAAGTGCTTGCTGGGTCATCGCTGCATTTTGCGGATACCCCTGCGCCTTCATATTCTCTTCGGCCTGAATCACCATGGGGTTTAGTTCGTCGAAACTAATAGACTTTCCATTGACCGACCCAACGGAGCTTTCCATTTGACCGCCCATACGGCTTTTGCCGGCGAAATAATCAGTTAATATAAAACCCAGTAGGGCTAATGCTACCAACACCACGGTTACCTTGGCGTACTTATCTCTGATATCCTGTATAATAGACATAAAACTTAATTAAAGGATGGCAAAAATAGGGGAAAAACTGTGGAAAAACCATTGCCCTACCCCAGTCTTTTGACGATGTAGAACCATGCTTTTAGAGCCCAAGAAAAGCGGGTTTTTTTAAACAATGCTTGTTGATTTTGTATACTTTTTTGTGGATAACCCATCGTGAAACGTGAGAATGGAACAGGATAAAAAGACAGCACTTTAGTACCCGTATTGAGCGTAAGAAATCAATGTTAAAAGAAGATGAGTAATCCACAGAAAACAAACAGGGGTCTGTTTAATAAATAACTAACATTTATAAAAAACTTATCAACTAAGCTTTGTGAATATTGTTGTATTCTAATAATAATCAAGGTTCTATAAATAATCCAAAATAGGTTTGTTTGTTAATATCGATTTCATAAACCAGTTAAGTAGTTGGTTTATCAACATTTCAACACCTGTAATAATAATAGACTTTTATATAAAAAATATATACTAATACTATTACAGTGTTAACAAGAACGACAGCTTTTTGTATTTGAAAGTTAGCGCCGAAAAATTGAATATTGTGGCATGGAAAATTTGTTAACGGCTGGCTTTGTAGATATTCCGGTTGATGCTTCTTTGGATCTGTTCGAAGAAATTAAAATACTAAAAAAAGAAAAGAATGCAATTATTCTGGCCCACTATTACCAAGATTCCGATATTCAAGAAATTGCGGATTTTATAGGAGATAGCCTGGGTTTAGCTAGAAAAGCCGAGCAAACCAAAGCTGAAATGATCGTTTTTGCAGGCGTTCATTTTATGGCCGAAACGGCAAAAATCTTAAACCCAACCAGAAAGGTCGTGATTCCTGATCTGTTGGCTGGTTGTTCATTGAGCGATAGTTGTCCTCCAGCACTATTTAAAAAGTTTAAAGAAAAACACCCCGATTATCAGGTGGTTAGCTATATCAACTGTAGCGCAGAGATAAAAGCACTGAGTGATGTTATTTGTACGAGTTCAAATGCGGTATCGATCGTTAATAGTTTTGCTGCCGATCAACCATTAATTTTTGCCCCAGATAAAAACCTTGGTAGGTACGTTAATAAAAAAACAAACCGAAATATGTTGTTGTGGGATGGGGCCTGTATGGTACACGAAATATTTAGTCTCGAAAAAATTACCAAACTAAAAAACAGAAACCCAAAAGCAAAAATAATCGCACACCCGGAGTGTGAAGACGATGTGTTACAGATTGCTGATATGATCGGTTCTACTACCGAGCTTTTAAAATATTCCCAACAAGATGCAGCCACAGAATTTATTGTAGCAACCGAAGCGGGCATATTACATCAAATGATCAAAGCCTCTCCACAAAAAAAATTCATTGCGGCCCCACCCAACAATAACTGTGCGTGTAACGAGTGCCCCCACATGAAAAGAAATACACTAGAAAAAATATACAACTGTATGAAATACGAGCTACCCTCCATTGAAATGGAAGAGGGGCTACGGCTCGCCGCAAAAAAACCAATCGATAAAATGTTAGAGATAAGCAAGGCGGCAGGATTGTAAACAATCAATCACAAATTGATGGCCGTCATCCAAAACACACAACCCACAATACTATATTTGTTCTATGATGCTTCTTTGATAGGTCGGTCAGCAAAAAATCAGATATATCGGTTTAAAAGACCGTAAACTGATTGGCCGGTTGGCAGCAAAAAAAGGCTGCGCCTGACCAAGACGATTATCGATGCAGATAGATGGTTGCAGAATAACCGCCGTAAAAAGCGCTACACTGTGATGATCGCCGGCAGGGCTGAGTTTTACGATTCGGCCCTGCTTTTTTTATTTCTTACCACCTTTATCAACTCGACGATTAATAGAAAAAAGAGACTCGAAAAAAACGAGACCATACAAACACTCCAACCAGGAATCGCAACCCTAAAAAGATCACGAAGAAAGGGGATCGAAAAAATAAGCAATAAAAGCAGAAGGGCGGCCGATATAAACAAAACGGCCACACGGTTTTTAAAAAAAGAAGAAAAGAACGGCTCAGAAAAAGAAAGCAACGAAGAGATCAAAAAGAGATTCCCCAACACCAATGTGGCAAACGCCGCGCCGCGAGAGGCGGGCTCGCTTTGCCCAACGTTTATACAATATATATAAACGCACAAAACTACCAAGAACAGTAAGAGGCCGTGCATGGCGCTTGTCATAAAAAAACGATCAGAAAAAAACAAGGCATCTTTTTTTCGGGGGGGCCGCATCATTACACCCGACTCAGCGGGCTGTGACTCAAACGCAACAGAGCATACAGGGTCGATGATCAACTCTAAAAAGACAATCTGTACAGGGAGCATAAGAATAGGAAGGGTTGGCCACAGTGCAGGCACCAGCACAAGACCCACGATCGGCACGTGAATAGAAAGAATATAAAGCATCGCCTTTTGTAGGTTATCGTATATTCTTCTTCCTAAGGCGATCGCTCCTACCACAGAATAGAAGTTATCATCGAGCAGCACCAGGTCTGCGGCTTCGCGTGCCACATCGGTTCCTCGCCTTCCCATCGCAACCCCTATGTCGGCGGCCTTTAGTGCCGGGGCGTCGTTTACCCCATCACCCATCATGGCCACCACTTCTCCGTTAACATGAAAGGCGCGCACCAGACGAAGTTTTTGATCAGGTAAAATGCGGGCAAAAACTTTTTCTTTTTTAACCAGCGCAGCCAACGAAGAGTCGTCTAACAAAGCGATCTCACCCCCTGTAACCACACGGCCGGCTCCCAAACCGATCTGCTCTGCAATTTGTTTTGCTGTGGCCGGGTGATCACCCGTAATCATAACCACCCTCACCCCTGCGCTTCGACAACTGTTCATAGCCTCCGTCATTTCTGGTCTGATCGGATCTTCAAAACCAAGAAGCCCAACAAACGAAAAAGAAAAGCCTGCCTGGTGAGATGGAAAACCGCCATCGTTTTCAACAGAAGCTTTCGCCACACCAAGCACACGAAAACCTCTTTCGGCCATCGTATGAAGCGCCTGGAGAATAGCGGCTTCTTTTTCTTTTGACAGACCACAAAGACGAAAAATTGTTTCCGGCGCCCCTTTCGCCGCTACCACCAGAGCACCCCCCTCACCGGTATCCAACACGCGAGTAACAGCCAACAAATCGTCTTGCAAAGGATATTCTTTGACTAGCGAAAGCGCGAAGTCGCCGCCAGACCAGGAGTTATAAAAATTAATTATCGCTGAGTCCATCGGGTCTACCGACGTGGCTTCTGAGGCTTGTCGAGACACATAAACAAGCTCATTAAAAGAAGGGGGGCGATTATTAAAAGAAGAGCGCTCCAGCCAATCGGACCCATTATACAGCAAGGCCAGCTCCATTTTGTTTTGGGTAATGGTGCCCGTTTTGTCTGCACAAAGCACCGTTGCTGCACCCAGCGATTCAATAGCAGAGGGGTTTCTCGTTAATACATTGCTTTGCGAAATTCGCCAGGCGCCGATCGCAAAAAAAACCGTCAACACAACAGGAAACTCTTCTGGTAAAATAGCCATCGACGCCGATAATCCAGTAAGCAACGCGTTTAAAAAACCACCCCTAGTCAGATAGAAGGCCAGCACCACCACCACACTAAGAAAGAGCCCCGCCCACAACAGGCGCCTTGTCAGCAAGGCAGAGGCAAGCTGCAACCCGGTTTTGCGTGGCACGATCGCCTGCACAGAGCCGCCGATCTTTCCTAAAAGAGAAAGGCCTCCCGTAGCGGAGACCACCGCAACACCCTTACCAGACACAATCATCGATCCTGCAAAGAGCCGCTTGTCGCCCAACAAGTCTTTGTGTACTGCGGCAGACTCTCCCGAGAGTAACGATTCGTCGGCGTGCAACCCCGAAGACTCAAGCAGTGTTGCGTCGGCCGCAACGCGATCGCCAGCCGACAGGATAAGCCAATCTCCCGGCACCACTTCTTTGCCCGCAATCCGTTCGGGCCGGTTGTCGCGAAGCACAAGCGCCCTTGGTGAAGAAAGTTTTTTTAAAGCCGCCAATGCCCGCGAAGATTTTTGTTTTTGAAAAAAAGTAATAGCGATTATCAACACCATTGCCAAAGACAAAACCAACCCTTCTTTGTAGTTTCCTAGCAGTACGTAGAGGCCCGCTGCGCTCAGCAGTAAAAAGAACATGGGCTCACTAAAAACGGTGGCCAAAAAGGCAAAGACCCCTCGCTCCTTTTTTTCCGCCAACTCATTATAGCCAACCTGTTGCAGAACCCGCTGCGCCTCTTCTTTGCTTAGTCCACCCATAAGGGCAATGTAGGCAGCCCTAAAAAAATTTCTTACATTGTATGGTCATCACCCCGCTAATTCTGATAACTATGAAGACTGTTCTGGTTTTTATTTTTGCGCTCACCCTGCTAAGGCAAGCCGCCGCGCAAGGGTTTACCCCCACCAACCTGGGCGGCCCCGCAATGAAGTACCAAGGATTAAGAGACACCGACCTGGTGCCCGATGCCGAATTACGAGAAAAGGGATTAAAGGAGTGGAGGGCAAAGCGAGACACCACGCTAGAAAAGGCCAAAAAGCTGCTCGAAGAAAAAAACTATGTGGCCGTAAACCAGCTTCTGTTTCCTTACGATTATCTAGAGCCCGAAGACCCCCTCTTCTACGAATACCTCGGCAAAAGCTATTTCTATTCGGGTCTGCACCAACCCGCCCTCGACTGTTTTATGATATCGTATGAACAAAAGAAACAGACCGATCTTTTATTTTTTATAGGCCAATGCCACGAGAAGACCGGAAACGAGAAAGAGGCCACCAAGTATTACAAGAAGGGCGCCAAAGAAGGAAACGCCGCATGCAAGGCCCAGCTGGAAGAGTAGGAGGATGAGCGCCAATAAAATAAGATATTTGAACAACGAAACACACACTATGAAAAAGACGCTGCTTTTGACCGCGACCCTGTTTGCGGTAGTTTCTCTTTTTGCACAAAACAAAAGATCATCGGCCCCCGCCCAGCCGGAGCGGATGGGCACAGAATTACTTGACCAGGTAAAGTATCGCCTCATCGGCCCGTTCAGGGGAGGAAGAAGCGCGGCTGTAACAGCGAGCTATAAATCGCGCAATACTTTTTATTTCGGAGCCACGGGCGGAGGTGTTTGGAAAACCACCGATGCCGGCGCTACTTGGAAAAATAGTAGCGATAAGTTTTTTGGTGGAACGATCGGCGCCATCGAAGTAGCCCCCTCGAACGAGAACATCCTTTATGTTGGAGAGGGAGAGAATACGATGCGCGGAAATGTATCAGAAGGGTTGGGCGGAATGTGGAAGAGCACCGATGGTGGAAAAACCTGGAAACAAATCGGGTTGATCGATGGAAGACATATCACCAACATCGTCATTCACCCTACCGACCCTCAAATAGTTTGGGCGGGAGTAATGGGCCACCTTTTTGGTCCAAACACCGAACGCGGTGTTTATAAAACAACAGACGGTGGACAAAGCTGGAAGAGGGTATTATATATAAATGAACAAACGGGCTGTAGTGATCTGGTCATGGAGCCCGGCAATCCCGCGGTCCTCTATGCAGGCACTTGGCGCGTAATTAGAACACCGCATAGTTTGGAGAGCGGAGGAGAAGGAAGCGGTCTTTGGAAGAGTACCGATGGCGGTGAGACCTGGACCAATATTTCTACGGCAAAAGGACTACCCAAAGGGGTGTGGGGAATCGTGGGAGTTGCGGTGGCCCCCTCCAACACCGACAAGGTATACGCCATCGTTGAAAATGAAAAAGGTGGACTTTATGTGAGCGCCGACGGTGGACAAACCTGGACGCTACAAAGCAGCGATAATAATATTCGTCAGCGCGCATGGTACTATACCAAGGTCTTCGTTGATCCAAAGAACGAAAATGTCGTTTACTGTCCAAATGTGAACTTTATGAAAAGTCGCGATGGTGGCAAGACTTTTCAGTCGCTACGAACACCACATGGAGATCACCACGACCTGTGGATCGACCCGGAGGATGGTAAAAGAATGATCGTTGCAGACGATGGCGGCGCACAGGTAAGCTTCGACGAAGGAAACACATGGAGCACCTACATGAACCAACCCACCGCACAACTTTATCGTGTTAGTACAGACAACGCCTTTCCGTATCGCGTACTGGTGGCACAACAAGACAATTCTACGCTTCGTATTCGGTCATCTACCTATGGCTCTTACATTGGCGAACAAGATTGGGAGCCCACTGCCGGATCAGAGAGCGGCTATGTGGTGGCCGACCCTACTAATCCCAATATTGTGTACGGAGGAAACTACGGAGGCTATCTCTCGCGCTATGATCATACGACAGGAGAAAACCGCGCCATCACGGTGTGGCCCGATAATCCCATGGGGGCCGGGGCCGATGCACTGAAGTATCGTTTTCAGTGGAACTTTCCCATCTTTTTCTCTCCCCACGATCCCAAGAAATTGTATTGTGCGGGTAACGCGCTCTTTGTTACCGAAAACGAGGGGGCCAGTTGGACACAGATCTCTCCTGACCTGACCACCAACGACAAAACAAAACAATTTTCGAGCGGTGGTCCCATTACCAAAGACAATACGTCGGTAGAATATTATTGTACCATCTTTACCGCCATAGAGAGTCCGCTCGAAAAGGATTGTATTTGGACGGGCAGTGACGATGGACTGGTTCATATAAGCCGAGACGGCGGTAAAACATGGAACAATGTAACTCCCGCCAATGCGCCCGCGCTCATGATGTGGAATGCAATAGAAGCCGACCCCTTTAAAAAAGGGGCCGCATACATTACCGGAACACGCTACAAGCTTGACGACTACACCCCCTATATATATAAGACAGAGGATTATGGCAAGAACTGGAAGCTCATTACCGCCGGTATCGACAAAATGCATTTTACCCGGGTGGCGCGCGCTGACCAAAAAAGAAAAGGATTGTTGTATGCCGGCACCGAGTTTGGCATGTACATTAGCTACGATGACGGAAGCAGCTGGCAGCGCTTTCAACAAAACCTTCCTGTAACACCTATTACCGATCTGACCATTAAGAATAATGATCTGGTGGTAGCCACACAAGGACGATCTGTTTGGATCATCGATGACCTTTCGATGGTGCAGCAAATAGACAACAGCATCACTACAAAAAAATTACACGTTTATCAACCTACCGCCTCATATCGCGTTGCGCCTTCGCAAAGTCGCTGGGGCGGAGCGGTTTCATTGCCGTCAACAGCGGCAGCGAATCCGCCCAAGGGGGCCGTTATTAATTTCTATAGCAACGGCGTTACGGATTCTAGTAAAGCATCGGTTGCCATACTCGATGCCACCGGAAAAGAGATCGCCCGGTTTACCACCGAGTCAAAAACAAATCCTCTAACGCTGACCAAGGGACACAATCGTTTTATCTGGGACCTGCAATACCCGGGCGCAGAGAAAGTAGAGGATCTCATCTTGTGGAATGGGGTACCTGGCACCATTACCGCACCCCCCGGATCGTACCAAGCAACAGTACGAATCGATAACGATTCTGTTCGCGTTCCCATACAATTGCTGGCCGACCCGAACTATCGCTGCTCGCAAGGCGACTACGAAGCACAGTTCGCCTTCTTACAACAAGTACAGGGAACCTTTAATGAAACCATGAAGGCCATCAAGAATATTCGCCAGGCCCGCAGCCAGCTAAAGGAGTTTGTACAACGGCAAGGAAAGACCTGCCCCAAAGAACTAAGTACACTATCCGATAGCTTGGTAAAAGCGATGACTGCGATCGAAGAGCAACTGCACCAGACCAAAGCAAAAAGCGGACAAGACGTGCTTAACTATCCTATCCGCCTTGATGATAAATTGAGCGGCGTATTTGATATGGCCAATAGTGGAAATATGGCCCCGCCGCAACAAGCGCGTGATGTGTATGGCGTACTGTCTCAGCAAGTGAGATCAGCCACACAGCAACTGGAGCAACTGCTCGATGGCGGCATCAAGGCGTTTAATGCCATGGTCAAAGAAAAAGGATTACCGGTGATCGTGTTGTAAAGAGAAACCCAACACCTTTTCTTTTATCCAAGCTGTACCAAATAGAAGTATAGCGGAAAGCCAAGTGTGATGTTCAGCGGAAAGGTGACCCCGAGTGCCATGGGAATGTATAGCCCCGGATCAGAGTTGGGAGCTGCCAGTCGCATCGCAGCCGGAACGGCAATGTAAGAGGCGCTGGCGGCCAGGATGGCGAAAATAAAACGCGTTCCTGCCACATCACTAATAAACTGACTGAGCAACGCAACGACACAGCCATTGAAAAGAGGCATTAGGACCGCAAACAGAAATACATAAAGTCCATGCTTTTTAAAACTCGAGAATCGTTTTACGGTAATCATTCCCATTTCTAATAAGAAGATGGCGAGAAACCCCTTAAAAATATCGGTTGTAAACGGCTTGATACCTTCTGCTTGTTTTGAATCGGCAACAATACCAATGATCAGGCTACCCACTATCATCAATACACTACCATTGGATATGGCGTGCTTTAGGATTGTTCCCATATCAACAGAGCGGTCCCGGGCCTTATCGTATTTCATGATCAATACAAACCCCATAATGATGGCCGGAAATTCCATCAGCGCCATTACTGCGATCATATGTGCCCCGTAGGGTTGGCCTTGGATCTCTAAAAAACTTACTGCCGATACAAAGGTGACGGCACTGACCGAACCATATGAAGCCGCAATGGCCCCCGCGTTGCTGATGCCGACCTTGTTTTTGAGTAGGTAAAAAGAATAAATCGGAATCAGCGTTGCAATAGCCGCACCAAACAGAATCGAATACCAGATCTCTGCGCTCGATCCCCCGTGCTCTAACTCTTGTCCGCCCTTGAACCCAATTGAAAAAAGCAAATAGAGCGAAATGAACTTGATGGAGGTGGTCGGAATTTCAAGATCGCTTTTCAGGAGTGCAGCAACGATCCCCAATAAAAAAAACAGAAGGGTAGGATTGGTCAGGTTAGAAACCAAGATCTCGAAGCTGCTATTATCCATTAGATAAAATTTATCGAAGCTTACTAAATGTTAACCGCATGCCCTTTTTTTCTTCGCTGATACTGTTTTCACTAAACACGAGATGTCCATTAACCAGCACAGATCTGATCTTGCTTCTTACCGTGTTGCCACTAAGTGGAGACCAGCCACACTTGTAACGCAAGTTCTCGTCGGTGATCTTCCAGGGGCTATTCAGATCGACCAGTACCAGGTCTGCAAAATAACCCTCTCTGATATAACCCCGCTCTTTTATTTTATACACTTCGGCCACTTGGTGGCTGGTTTTCGATACGACCTGCGGAAGGGTGAGCTTATTATCGTGAACAAACTCCAGCAGCATGAGCAGGGAGTGCTGTATCATCGGCCCACCCGGTTTGACCTGGTCATAGAGGCCTTGTTTTTCGCTCCAGCCATGTGGCGCATGATCGGTGGCGACCATATCGATATGGTTATCCAATAGGCTCTGCAGCAAAACATCAGGATTGCCTTTTGGCTTGACCGACGGGTTCCACTTGATCTTATTGCCCAGCCTTTCATAGTCGTCGGTGGTAAATATCAGATGGTGTACGCATACCTCCGATGTAATTCTTTTTACCGCTGTGGCCGCCTGTTGGTCGAATAACAGCGCCTCAGCCCCCGTCGATACGTGCAAAACGTGTAAACGGTTGTTGAATTTATTGGCCAAGGCAATAAGGCTTTTGGTAGAAGATACACAGGCGCGTTCGTCTCGGATTATACTATGATAGTGCGGTGGAATATTTTCGCCGAACGCCTCTCTTGCGCTGTTATAGTTCTCGGCCATGATAGCCTCATCCTCAGAATGCAGAGCCACCAGGTGCCCTGTTCTGGAAAAAAGTTTTTCCAGATAAGGATGATTGTTACAAAGCAGAGAATGGTTTTCGTCGAAATATAATCCGTCGTCTGTGAGGCCACAGACGTTTTCGGTACCAACCTTTAAGGCTTCTTCGAGGTTGTCGCGGGTGAGCCCCATAAAAAACGAATAATTGGCCACCGAAGCGTTGGCCGCCAATCTATACTTCTCCTCGAGCGCCTCTACCGTTACTGTATTGGGAACGGTGTTGGGCATATCCATAAAGGAGGTGGTGCCCCCCGCCACGGCCGCGCGCGATTCCGAGGCAATGTCTCCTTTGTACGTTAATCCGGGTTCTCTGAAATGAACATGCGCATCGATAACGCCGGGCATGAGCACAGCCCCTGCCGCATCAATTTCTTGATAGCGCAGTTGCGGGTCGAGTGCAATTTGACGATCAATTTTAGCGATACGCTGATCTTGAATATGTACATCACCAGCAAAGTCGAGGCCTTCGTTAATGATGCGCGCGTTTTTTATAAGAATATGGCTCATAGTTATGGATTACAATGATCACAGTACATGGGGTCTTCCATTTGTTTTCCGTTGGGGAACTGCTCTTTTTTGGTAAACGAGCAGTGTTGACAACGGTAAATATAAGAAAGGGTCGATCGGGTGGGCATCTCACATAGTTGACAGGGCAGGCCTGCCACCACATCGGTCACCGCAAATCCGGGAAAGTTGCATTGGGGGCAGTGCGAACAAAGCTTTGCGATCAGCTGTTCGGCGGCCTTGCCAATTACTTTCATTCGGCTGGGGTTATACAATGCGCGCATATCGGTCTCTACATAAGCCTGTCCCTGTTTTTCGAACAACTCGTTACAACGATCTTCTAGTTGTTTCCAAGAAGAAACCCCCTTGCTGATATGGGTCGTGCCCTTTTCCGATTCACGAACAATAAGGGCATGTGAGGGAAATTGCACCCTTCTTGCAAATTCGCGCAGCTCATCTAGGTTGCTAACAAGGCATCCGCTAAAATTCGTCTCTGCGCTAAGAGATCGCCCTATTACTTCTAGATTATTCTTTTTATCTATGAATAAGACCAACTCGTCGTTGGCAGGAACAAATACAAGCGAAGGGTGTGGTCCAAAAGACCCTTCGGAGGCTACGGCCAGGTCGCAACCGGTCAGCTCCATGCCCCGCTCAATTTTTTTTCGGGCGGTAGTTAGTGGATCGTCAATGCGCTCAACTTCTCCGGTAAAGGTGCCCAGTAAATCAGTATCAAGCCGGTCATCAGTAAAACATTGCACAGCGAGCGCTTTTTCGAGTAGCGGCGACAGCACCATCTCTTTTTTGTGTTTGGTGGCGACCAAGAGTCTGCGACCCGTAAACAAGATGTCTTGATTTAATGGAGAAAACAATATCGAAACTCGGCTGTAAAGGTACGAAATTCGCTAGCTTCTGTTTCGCTTGAGTTTTTGGTAGTCGAGAAAGTAAATAAGGCGGGCAGTCAACTCTTTACCCTGTGGCATACGAAACACCTCGGCCAGATTTTGTCCGTACTTGCTAAAGCGGATTCCATCGATGGCGCGGTCAAGGGGCATCCAGTTCTTCCAACCAACGACCAAGCGGCTTCCGTACATAAAATCCCACGTGTAGAAGAGGTCAAGATTATAGGCGTTGTAATTATTGTCATTGCCAGCAATGAATGCACGGTCAATCCAATAACCATTTGCATCTACGTTAAAATACTTTTCATATTTCACACCGCTCCAGTAATGTCTGGCACGAAGTGTTAAAAACATACGGGGGGTAAAATTATAAAGACCCGAAACCAGTGTGGTGAACTGTTTTACATCTCTCCACCCGACAATGGGATCGCCATTAGCCTCTCTTCTAAAAGCATATCCCACATTACCATTGTCTGTGCTGCCCTCACCGGACCACTCTATGCTAAGACGGTCGTTGAACCGAAAGCGAAGCGATAGTTCGTAGTTAATGAATTCTGCATCGCGAAAAGAGGGGGATTGTGCCAGCCCTGCCTTAAACTCCACATACAACCTCTTTCTGCTGTCTGAGCTTCCATTGAAGCCAACATAATGCCAAGGCATCATTCGGATCATCCGACCCGGGGTGCGCAACTCGAAATAGTCGTGCTGCCAGGCCGGCTTTGATTCGTAGTTGAGCGAGAGGTCCCAAAAATTTTTGAAGAAATGAAATATCGAGGCCCCTATTTGTACCTCTTGCCATACGAAAGGTTTATAAAGCTGGCGGTTGGTAACACGAAGCATATAGCGATAACTCAAAAAATTCTTGGTGGGCGTAAACTGATTATAGCTAACCTGTGCGGTAGTCGTTACTTCGTTGGGCGCTTGTAAAAAGCCCAAATCGTTGGGATCATAGCGATCTGACTCGATGTTGTTGGTAGCGTTGAACTGGATCTTGCCGCTTACTTTTCGAAGGCTTAGTGTGGTGTTGAACCCATCATAGGGATTCGCCCCCATAATTTTACTATAGCGCCCGGTCCCAATAATGGCGTAGTTGTTGTTTTTATCGTAAAGGGCAAAGTCGAGGGCAGAAACATTCGCATCTCTTGCGAGACCACTACGCACTACGTTGGTGTTGGTAAAGGTTACAGACGATCTGCCCTTGAGGGCCTGGTCAATTACGACCAGACTGTAATTGGTAAGGGGTTCGGTCTCTATTTTTTCGGTGTCGCCCGTGGTTTTATTCAAAATAGAGGCGACCATGGGGGCACCCACCGCATTAAATACACCAATACCCAGATTGTTTTTGTTTCTTCCGGAGAACTTCGATGCATTGATCAGTTGCGTAATGCCAGGGTTTTTGACGATTTCCAAGGTAGGGTCAGCCGCTACTCGATTTTTTACCTGCCAGTATCCGGAGGGAGTCAAACCGATACGACGACTATAAAAAAGACCGGCCTTATTAAACAGCTCTGTCCCTTCTGTAAAAAAGGGTCTGTTCTCTTGAAAGCGGACCTCGAATGGAGAAAGGTTCAAGATCACATTATCAGAAATTACCTGCCCAAAATCGGGTACCAGCGTTGCGTCGAACGTAAAGCTTTCGTTGACTCCCCACTTTACATCCATCCCTCCGTTGCGAAGCCATTCCTTTACTACGCCACGCGTAGTAGGCGTATTTCTGAAGCCGGAGGTAACATAGGGTAAAAAAGAAAGGCGAAGTGCGGGTTCTATGTTGCTCACACCGAGCAGATCGCCAAACTGATTAACAAACCCTGCAATGTTGGGATCGACCGGATTCCAGAAACTGCTTTCGTTTTGCTTTCTGCTAAACCGCTGAAAATTGATGCCCCAGCGCTGCTGCTCGCTTTTAGAAAAACGAAGTGATATATAGGGAATACGCATTTCTAGCGTCCAGCCGTCTGGGGTAATAGCTACATTGCTTTCCCATACCGCGTCCCAGCTATAATCGCTGGGTAAGCCGAACATCGATTGAATTGCGGGCGAAATTCTGGCATCCGACTGAACGTTACGGCTTGTTACCACAAACTGAAATCCGTTTTGGTCATCATTGTACGTATCTACAAAAAAAGAAAAATAGTCGACGTCTTGTCGTTGTTCACCATCGCGAGCCGTAAGTTGTTTTCTGATCGATGCGGGATTGTCATAATTTTTAGCCGCCACATACATGGCTTCGTCATCATATAGTAACCAAACCTCGGTGCGAAGCGACGCGGGTTGCCCGTAGTTGGGCGAGTTGATAATAAAATCCGAAGCGGGTTGTGCTTGTAGCCAAACGCTGTCTTTGAGCAGACCATCTATTTTGGGAGCTACCGCAGTGCGGATGGCGGTGATGTTTTTTAGGGGTTGCTGCGTTGGTGATTGGGACCAAAGAGCAAGCGACCAACAAAAAAGAGCCAGACAAAGGAGTTGCTTCATTGCAGGCGCAAAATTCAACTAATCTTTTGTAACCAGCTAAAGTTTCTATAGCAGAGGACCATAGGCAGGCTTAGCGGTCAAAGCTGACCATTACCAGCCTATTCCATAGTCTTCTCCGTGATTACTCGATCCACCCCACAGCGAACCGTGTTTCCAATCAAAAAAGATGGCATTGATAGGTCCAGAGGTGCGATCGTCGTAGCTGATCTTGTATCCCATTTTTTGCAGTGCATTGCGAACCGCTTCTGGCGTTTTGTCGTGCAGCAAAATATTACCCGGCTTAGGCCTTCTTTCTTTAATAGCGTTGCCGCCCAGCGATAGCCAGAGCTGGTTACTGTTGATATTGGCAGCTTCGCAGGCTTGTTGTACGGTCATGTTGAACTCAACCATATTTAAAAAAAACTGTAACAGGTTTTGATCTTGCGTATCGCCGCCTTGTACCGCAAAAGATAAAAAGGGTTTGCCATCCTTAAGCGCAAAACTCGGCGTAAGCGTAACCCTTGGCCTTTTGCCGGGGGCCACCACGTTAAACGGGTTCAATACAGAATCTAGCACAAAGCTCTGCAAGCGCTGGCTCATTCCGACGCCGGTATGACCGGCGATCACGGCCGGAATCCATCCGCCGCTGGGAGTAATAGATACGACCCATCCTTCTTTGTCGGCTGCTTCTACCGATGTGGTTCCCCGCCATAGTCTGTCTTGGTATTCGGATGTAGCCAGTGCAATGGAGCCACTATCGTGAGTGGGCACAAAATTGCGCGCGCTGCTATCGTTCAGGTCAAAGGCCCTTTTTTCTAGCAGTAATGCATAGGGATTTTTTTCTTGCTGAAAGGGATAAGGATCACCCGGACCCACCAGCGCATCATTGCTAAGCTTATTCAGTTGACCAGCTCGTTGTTTTGCATATTCTTTGCTAAGCAATCCGCGTATGGGCTCGCTGGGTGCAAAGGCGGGATCACCATAATAAAAATCGCGGTCGGCAAATGCCATGTTCATCGTCTGATAAAGCGTATGAATGTACTCGGCACTGTTATATCCCATTTTTTTGAGGTCAAAATTTTCGAGAATGTTGAGCGCCTGTAGCATGACCGGACCTTGTGTCCACTGCTGCAGTTTATAAACTTCAATTCCTTTGTAATTCACCATCATCGGCTCTTCCCACTTGGGCGTCCAGTTGGCCAGATCGTTCTTGGTAATGAGTCCCCCTTGTTCTTGACAACCCCTTACAAACTCGTCGGCAATATCGCCTTTGTAAAAACGGTCGTAGGCCGCCATGATGGCTTCTTTTCGTGACGCCCCTTTTTTTAACGCCTTTTGCTCAGCCTCTATCATTTTGGTGAGCGTTGCCAGTAGCTCTTGCTGAACGAAGATCTCTCCGGCTCGCGGCGCTTCGCGTTGTTGTCCGAGGTGAGGTAGCAAAATATTTTTACTATAGGGCCAATCTTTAATGCGTTGTTTGTTTCGCTCAATGCTATTGGCCGTTTGCGCATCGATCGGATAGCCTGCGGCCAGCTCCATAGCCGGGGTTAGTACTTCGCGCAAACTTTTGGTACCATATTCTGCCAGCATGTAACAAATTCCGCCCGGCGTACCCGGTGTTGTTGCAGCCAGTGGTCCGTACTCGGGAGGAAATTCATACCCCTTTGATCTAAAAAAGGCTGCTGTTGCACCCGTGGGAGCAACACCCATCGCATTGAGCGCAATTACTTTTTTTGTCGTGGGATTATAGATCAGCGCCTGCGTCTCGCCTCCCCAGCTGAGCACATCCCACATGGTACAAGTAGCTGCCAGCATGGCACAAGCGGCATCCACAGCGTTTCCTCCTTGCTGAAACAGCGTAGCCCCGGCGGTGGCCGCCAACGGTTTTCCGGTAATGGCCATCCAGTTCTTTGCATGTAAGGGTGGCTTTTGCGTTTGCTGACTATTTACTGCTGCAATCGGCAGGCAGCAAAAGAGGAGACAGAAGAATTTTTTCATGGCAGATAACTTGTCTATATTCAAATGTAATATCTATTGCGCTTATTCTGTAGTATGGTCAAAGCCGGGATCGATATAGTTTTAGCTACAACACCGTCGTGGAAAAAAAAGCGAATCGGGTTGCTGACCAATGATGCGGCTCTTACTTCTCGGGGCGTTCCCTCCCGAAAGGCATTGCATGATGCAGGCTTTAATTTAATAAAGATCTTTTCGCCCGAACATGGGTTGACCGCCACAGGAGCCGACGGCGCCCCTATGCAAGATCAGCAGGACCCGCTTACCCGCCTTCCTGTAATTAGTTTGTATGGAGAAAAGCTCGCCCCCCGTGTTGCGGATCTCTCCGACCTTGATCTTTTACTTTTTGATATTCCTGATGCAGGGTCACGCTTTTATACTTATCTCTGGACCCTGACCTATTGCTTGGAGGTCTGTGCATTGAATGGCACGAAATTGCTTGTTCTTGACAGGCCCAATCCACTCTCCGGTCTGCTATCTCTTGCGTCGGGACCCTTTTTGGACGAAGAAAAATGCGGCTCCTTCATTGGCCGCTGGAGCATTCCCATTAGACATAGTTGCACTTTGGGAGAGTTAGCCAACTATTTTAATGTTGAAAAAAAGATCGGTTGTTCACTTGAAGTGATTTGTTGCGAAAACTGGCATCGGCATTATTTCTTTACAGATACCGGGTGGATGTTTACTCCTCCCTCACCTGCGTTGCAGCGTTTTGAGAATATCTTGTTTTATCCGGGCACCTGTTTGCTTGAGGCCGCCAACTTGCATGAGGGTCGCGGTACTGACAATGCTTTTTCATTGGTGGCAGCGCCTTGGCTTATTCCCAAACAATTGCGCAGCAACTTACTTTTATCAAGTGCACAGGGCATTTCCTATCACGAAACCGACCTTGTCTCTACCACCGTGCGCTATTTTAATGAGCGTTGTTATGGACTTGGTTTTTCTGTGAGCGATATAAGATCGTTCGATCCCCTGCCGTTTGGTTTTTTGCTGATAAAGAGCATAAAGGACCTTTTTCCGTCTTTTCTTTGGGACGTTTATCCTACAGCCGTCAACCCAACCGGTCAACTACATTTGGATAGGTTGGTAGGAGTGAGCAACGCGGCAGAGTGGTTTGAGCTGCCAATGGCAGAATTTCAGCAGGTGATTAAGGAACAATGTGCCGTAGCCGAACGCTGGTCAGAAAAGGTGTCTCCTTTTTTATTGTATCGCTAACGATTCAGGTATTAACTGAGGGAATACAGCCATCCATAAAGTAATTCACCGGCTTTATAAGCTACTCCCAGCAGCATTGGGTAGGCGAAAAATAGCCAAACATAATCAGCAAAACGAAGTGTGTCGAATGTATTTGACCCTTTTTGTATCAGCATATTGATAAAATCATACCAGCCCACAAGGCCCAACTTTGCAACAATGCCATTTAGTAAAATGGCCGACAGTAGTATGATCCACCCGATTAAAAAAAGTTTCAGCATAATAGAAAGATAAATAAAAAATAGTTTGATCTAGGATGAGACTACTCTTTTTTGTTCTTGTTCATTCTGCAGCGATCACTGCAATAGCGAACGTCTTGCCAATTTTTTTCCCATTTCTTTCGCCAGGTAAAAGGACGATCACAAACGAGACAGATTTTTTGAGGAAGATGCTCTTTTTTGATCGTTTTTTTCATGCGCGCCCGTTGGCCTTACTTTATTTCGCTACTGGTCGAATCGAGAAGATTAAGATGGATAGTACCACCAACGCCCCCATAGCCAACGCCGTGTAGGCGATCGATGAGACATCCACGATGCGCTTTACATATACACCGTAAAACGCCCAGGTAACCGCAATGGCCAAAAAGGGGTTGTTGAGTTTTTTCATGAGCCAGGCCACAATAATCGCTGCAATAATCAGAATCGCGAGTGTAGCAAAGACCTGCCCCGAAAAAGGAATCGAGATGTTTAACGAGATCAACCAGGTAGTAACGTTAGCGATCGTTGCAATGCAGATCCAACCAAGGTATATGCCAAACACGATTTTGGGTAGTAATAAATTTTCGGCGTCTGCTTGTCGATTGATGTAAGCAAGCGAAGCGAGTAGTCCCAACATTATCAATAAAGAAAGCCCGATCATTTCGAACTGCCAGGCAACGATCCACCCCGCGTTTAAGATACAGCTTATCAAAAAAAGGTAGCTGTTGCCAAAACGAGTATCCTTGTACCTTGGAAAGAACTGCGCGATCAAAAAAATAAATACAAGCGAATAGATCAGACTCCAGATCGCAAAAGTTTGATTGGATGGTGTAAATAAATTAGCATATTTATCGGAAAGCTCGCGTATCGATCTTCCTCCCATGCGAGTTACTACCGATAAATAGTTTACATAAAGTGCTGCGGCAAAGCCTGCCAGGTTCACTATTTTAATGCTCGTTTCTTTTTTCATGCGCTGGCCAACAGAGGCCTTGTAAAAGTAATCGATAAATTTGAAGTAATTTTATGGCCTTCTTCAAACCTTTTATTCGGTTCGCATGGTAAAGCAGCTGTTCGTTCGGATGGGCTTTGTGTTGATGTCGGTTTGGTGTGTATGCCCCGCCCTTGGGCAGTATACCGATCTGGGCAGCTGGAACATCTTTAATGTTAAATACACAGAAAATAGCCGCCTTAGTTTTTTTGCGGAGGCACAACTTCGTTCGCTGCGATTTTATGATCATTTTCATTATTACGAATACAAGGGCGGCACTAATTGGAAGGTGAACAAGGGGCTTCAGCTTACGCTGGGTCTCGGCAGCTATCAAACTTATCGCGAGGGGGGTAATTTTAAACTTCCCAAGAACAACAATGAGTTCAGGCTTTGGCCACAGGTTGTCTTGTATCAGCAGCTCTTTCAACTTAAAATCGAGCAACGCTATCGGGCCGAACTGCGCTGGACCAGCAGCGGCTATCGAAATCGTTTTCGTTACCGCCTTGGTACCTTTTATCCGTTCGGAAAGGAGCGAAACGGATATAAACCTTTTCAGCTAAGCTTTAGCAATGAATTGTTCTTTACCGACAAAGAACCCTATTTTGAGCGCAATCGTTTGCAAGCCGCATTTAATTATAAACCTGCCCGAAATGCAACCTTACAGATCGGCTATCTCCATCAATTCGATTACCGGATCAATGACGAGATCGGTCGTGACTTTTTGGTGATCGGCTATTACATTGAGCTCTTTAAAAAAACAGCTACCTCTCGCGTACCGGATGCCGGTATCAGAGAAGACTAACGTTTTTGATCAGTGCCGGGCTTGTTTTTCTTTTTAAGCGATAGCATATAATCGGTCACCTCTTCGATCTGCTTTGTGGTCAGCATATTTTCCCATGCCATCATTGCTGTATTGGCAACCCCTTTTTTTATCGTTTGAATAACGGCCTTTTTGGTTTCACCATGCTTCCATTTACCCGAAAGCAGTGAAGGGGCTTGCCCTCCTTCGAGTTTTTTTCCATGGCAAGCGCTGCAGTAATTCATGTAGATCTCTTGTCCGCTCTGCGCCGATAGTGACATTGTACCAAATAGAAATGCGCCTGTTAAAATCAAAATCTGTTTCATGTTACTCGACTTGACAAGTTATTTTGCTTTGACCCCTAATTTTTCGGGAGTGATCGGAAGGTCCTTTACTCTTTTTCCGGTTGCATTGAATACGGCGTTTGAAACGGCTGCAGCAAATCCGATAAGGGCAATTTCGCCGAGCCCCTTTGCTCCAATGGGATTAATGATAGGATCGGGTTTATTAACGAACCATACCGTGGTCTTTGGGATATCGGTATGAAGCGGAACGCGGTATCCTGCAAAATTCGCATTGGTGATCTGCCCGGTACTATGATCGAACTTGAGCTCCTCTTTCAATGCCATTCCGATACCGCCCACTACTCCTCCCAACATCTGGCTTCTTGCCGTATTCTCGCTGATGATCTTTCCTGCATCGGCGGTGGTAACCACTTCTTTGATCTTTACCTCCATGGTCTTGGGATGCACATGCACTTTTACAAAGTGGCAAGAGAAAGAGTTAGTCGCGTGCTTTAATTCTTGTGCACTGGTGCCCTGCGAGTCTTTGGTGATTTCGATGGAAGGCTTTTGGGCTTTAGCCAAGAGCACATCAACTCCTACAAGGCGATCTCCTACTGCCACACCACCATTTTTTATCTCAATGGTCTTGCTGTCGGCTCCTTTAAATTCGTCGAGATGTGCAACGGCTAGTTCTTGCAGCGATTTTTTAAGGGCTTCGCACACCGTGTACACCGCAGTACCCAATGTAGAGGTAGTTGTTGATCCACCCTGCGTTGGGCCCGGGGGGAGGTCTGAATCACCTAATGTGAATTTAATTTTCTCTAAGGGCCATTGCAGATTTTCTGCGGCAATCTTTGTCATGGCCGTAGTGGTGCCGGGGCCCATATCGCTTACCGCACTTTGCAGTGTAATAGTGCCGTTTGCTTGTAAAATGATCCGGGCAGAAGCTTGTCCTCTTCCTGCACCAAATACTCCATTGGCCATGCCATATCCTACGAGCATGCCCTCTTCTTTTTTGGTACCGGGTACAAGGGGCCGGTTATTCCAACCGATCAACTCTTTGCCTTTCTCGTAACATTCTTTGAGATAGTTCGACGACCACGGAAGCTTCGACTCCGGATTTACATCAGGAAAATTCTTTAGCCGCAGCGCGACCGGGTCCATCTTTAGGGTATGTGCCAATTCATCGATCGTACTCTCTAGTGCAAAACAGCCTGTGGCCTCGCCCGGTCCACGCATCCAAGTGGGCACACTTACATCGAGGGGCAATAACTTATAATTGGTTTGTACATGGTCGCAGGCGTACAAAAATCTCGATGCATTTACGATGCCTTCTCTGAAATCTTCGTAGCGAGAGGTTGTGCTGATGGCCTGGTGTGCAATTCCAACAAATTTTCCGTCGGTATCGGCCCCCACCGTTATCTGTTGCCATGATTGAGGACGATAACCGGTCAAATTGAACATTTGCGGGCGTGTGAGAACTACCTTAACCGGGCGCTTTAATTTTTTGGCCGCAATGCATGCAGCAGGTACGTTATGCCATCCTCTGAGTGCGTTACCAAATGCTCCTCCAACATAGTTGACGATTACCCTTACGTTCTTGTCGGGGATGGCAAACAGCCTCGCCAAGGTGCCCTGCATCGATTTAGGTCCTTGTGTTTTATCGTACACCGTTAGTTTATCATCACCCTCCCATACGGCAATGGTGGCTTGCAATTCCATGGGGCTGTGGACTTCGGTTGGAATGGTAAACTCGCCTTCTACTTTTACGGCCGCCCCCTCTAGTGTTGCCGCATTGCCTCTCGAATAGGTCCCACTGGATTTTAATTTCGAAGGATCTTTTCTCGCTTTGTGAAAGTCGGTTTCAAAAGCCTCGCTTTGATACTGTACCGTAAGAAGCTGCGCAGCTGCGTTCGCATTTTCGAGACTATCGGCCACCACTAAGGCTACAGGTTGTCCATAAAATCTTACCGCATTATCGTAGAGCACCTTTAATCCCCACCACTGTCTTGGATTTTTACTTCCGTCGGGTAGCAGCGGTTCGTAGCCCGGTGTGGCCGGGCAGTTTTTATAAGAGATGATATCTAATACACCATCAGCCGCCCTTGCGGCACCTTCTTCTATCGAGAGAATGGTCCCTTTGGCGATGGTGCTGCAAACAAAAACGCCATAGGCTACATTTTCGATGCGGTGCTCCGCGGCATACTTTGCCCTTCCGGTCACTTTTTCTACCGCATCTGCCCTGGGGCTATCGTTTTCTAGTACTACGTTTTTTTCCATGGTTGTCGAATAAGGCAATAAGTTTAAACGGCTTTTCCAGAAGCTTGTACAGATGCAATAGCATCTACTATGTTTTGATAGGCTCCACAGCGGCAAATATTGCCCGCCATGTAGCGTTGAATATCCTCTCTGCTGCCGGCACGTTTTTCTCTGATGCAGGCAATACCCGACATGATCTGGCCCGGCGTGCAGTAGCCACATTGCATGGCATCGTTTACCACAAAGGCTTCCTGCAACGGATGTAGCTCATCTCCTTTGGCAAGTCCTTCGATCGTTGTAACGCTTTTTCCATTGTTGAACATGGCCAGCGATAAGCAGCTGTTCATTCTCTTTCCGTCAATGTGTACGATGCAAGCACCACACTGGCCCATGGCACAGCCTTTTTTCGTACCCGTTAGCCCAAGCTGTTCGCGCAAAAAGTCGAGCAGCGTCATTCTGCTGTCTACCTCGGCGCTGCGCTCCACGCCATTTATGACCAATTTGATCTTTTCTTTGGGAACCGGAAGCGGAATCGCCTTTTCTATCGGAAAGGCATTCACTAAAACGGTGGGTGCCAGATATAACGCAGCCAATGTACCCGACTTACGCAAAAAGTCGCGACGGCTACTCTGGTAACAGTACTTTTCCATAGCGTATGATTGGTATGAAGATAACAAAAAGCTTGCGTGTGTCTTGTAAGGAATTAGAATTTTGTTCTATATTTAATCAACCATTATCAGAACCAAAATCAACAAATTTTTATGTCTAACAACATCCCTTATTTCAAAAACGAGCCTATCGTTGTCTTACTACTGGGTTTTCTCACCTGTGGGTTATACTTAATTTATTGGAATATAAAGACCGCCGAGGTGCTCAACGCCGTAGCGGGTAAAGAGGTGATCTCTCAGCCCGTAGCGATATTTGCCGGCTGTTGCATGCCCGTGAACCTCTACTTCTATTATCTCGCTGGCAAAGAAGCCCTTCCCCGCGTATATGAGCAGATCGGCATTGTCAAAAAAGATGAGACCGTTTTGCTTCTCGTTCTGGGACTTATTTTTCCAATGGTTGCCGCAATGATCGTTCAAGGTGATATCAACAAGTTATATAAGTAAGCGGGATGCAAGAAAGTTGCTCGGCATAGCTGCCGCCGCATTGACGCTTCTTATTCCCTACCTCATCGATGTCTTTGGTCATGGCGATATTGAGCATGCGCAGTCGTTGTGTCCGTTCAAAATGTTGACCGGGCTGCCTTGTCCAGGCTGTGGCATTACCAAGTCGTTGATCTTTTTCTATCAGGGGGATCTTTATAAAAGTGTGTGGTACCACTTATTCGGACCACCACTTGTTTTATTCTGTATTTTTTTGTTGCTGTTATTAACAATAGAATTGATCACAAAGCGTGATTACTTACACTCAGTTTTTTACAGTCGATGGCTTGCTTATGGCCTAGCCTTGTCGCTCGCACTCTATCATATTGTAAGGCTTTGGTATTTTCTTTCTAGCAACAGCCTAGATGCTATCATTAAAGGATCTATTTGGCAGTAGCAGCTAGAGGGGTTAGTAAAAGAAGAAGAAAAAATAAAGCACCGCTTCAATTCTTCGTACGCCCTCAAAGTAGCCGAATGTTGATCCGGAAGAAGACTTTACTCGTCCGTCGTCGACATACCCAATCGTGCTTCCACTGCTATTTTTAACTCGGCCGTCTTCGAAATAGCCGATCGTTGAGCCACTGCTGTTTCGAATACGCTCCATGTCGTAGTATCCGATGGTAGCACCGCTGCCGTTCTTTACTCGTCCGTCTTCTATATACCCAATCGTGCTTCCGCTGCTATTTTTAACCCTTCCATTTTCGATGTAACCGATCGTTGAGCCGCTGCTACTTTTAAGCCGTTGGGCTTCTGTGGGCATGTTAGCGAGGGTGAGAAGCAGGGCGATCGCCAGTAGTTTAATGCTTTTCATAGTTATTGATAATTTGTGTAGCATGATGTTTACCGTGCCAGGCGTAAATCAATAGCATCGTCCAAAGGGTCATCGTACGCTGTTGCTCGGGATGATACAAAGTTCGCGACAAGTCTTCTTTTGTAAGCGAAGTCAAAAGTTTATACCAACGGCGATGCAATGCGTGCAGCAGTGTAATTGAAACATTGACAGGCATATCGGCCACATCGATAGTGTTGGCCCATTGTTTTTCGTCGTAGGGCTTAATGGTCGGCTGCTCTTCAGTTAGGGCGAGTTTAAAACGAATAAAGGCGTTCATGTGAGAGTCGGCCAAGTGATGCACGATCTGGTTGGGGGTCCACCCCCCTTCTCTGTATGGGGTGTGCAGCTGTACCTCATCGAGGTTTTGTACCGCATAGTCCAATAGGTCGGGTAAGGCTTGAATCTCTTGGAGGCAGCGTAACCGCTGTTCATCACTGTACTCTACCATTTGTACACGGCCGATGGGGTAGCGGATGTCTTGTTCCATTTTTTATAAATTGATAATCAGTAAAATAAGTAGAGTATAAAAATTATACGCCTTTTTATAATATTAAAATTAATAATTATCTTTCAACTAATTAAACCAATCAACTATGAAAAGCAACCTACTGCTAGCCCTACCTCTATGCCTAATTTTTTTAAGCACTTCTTGTAAAAGCAACAAAGAGCAATCTACTCCCACACAAGACACAAGTACAACTACCAATAACAGCTCATCTGCGTCGGGTAGTTCCAACTCATCTTGCGATGATTTTTTAAATGAATATGAACAATTTACCAATGATTATTTGAATGCAGTTAGGCAATACTCAAATGACCCTACAAACGCCTCATTACTGAGCGCTGTAACTGACTATTCTCAAAAAACGCAAACTTGGGTATCCAGATGGACTGCCATTTCTCAAGACTGTGCCTCTGACCCATCCTTTGCACAAAAATATTTAGATATTACTAACCGAATTACCGCTGCAGCTAGTGACATGTATAAATAGCTTTAGTCGATTTATTCAATTCCCCTTATCTACGGGATACCTTATAGTGGATAAGAAAGACAATTTTTTCATCTTATAATTAAAAACATAAACCATTAAAAACAACTCACATGAAAAATCCAAATTACATTGCTGTTGTTGCAGCCGTAATCGCTGCAATATCTGTTTTTTTACCCTGGGTAGAAGCGTCAAGTTCTGCAACTTTCATGGGTCAAAGTGCAAGTTTTAGCACTGGTGGCATTTCAGGAATTAGCTTAGGAGGTGGGGGGCTTTTTGGGCTCTTGCTAGCCCTTGCCGGAGGTTTTATGGCTTTCAAGGGTATAAAGTGGACATTCCTCACCGGCGCCGTAAATGCATTGAATGGACTTGGGTATATGTTGGGCTGGTTTGGAACTAGCAGCGGGGCTTCTTATAGCTCCTCTTACGGTAGTGCAAAGGCAAGTGTAGATCCTCAGTTTGGTCTTTATATTTTTCTCTTGTCTTCAATTATTTTAGCTGTCTCTAGTATCAAAAACTTTAAAGATTAATCTTAAACTATAATTCTATGAAAAAATTTTTAAGCTCTCTTGAGGAGCGTTTTGTATTTCCCATTGGGAGAAGAACTTGGCAGATCTTGTCACTTCTTGGTTTGCTTGTCTTGCTACTCAGTGCCCTCTATTTTTTACTGAATTCTACTCCAACGGGAAAAGATTCTGTTTCGGTTAGCAAAACCGAAGTAATCGAAAACCGCATTGATACTACCACTTCTGAAAAAGTGACAGCAGCTACATGTGAATTGAGCGAGTATGCGGCATGGTTAGATACTATTAAAGCTGATTTGCCTAACTCCGAGTGGGCAAATCTTGGTGATTCTTCAGAGCCATATGAAACATATGTATGGGATGGTGAAGGCGATTATACTTTACAAACTCGTAGAGATTTTACTCCAAATCCCTTGGCTATTCCCAATGTTCTTGATGGTATTTATTTGAGCAAAGGGTATGATAGCTCCTCTGTATGTGGTAAAATAAGTATTCTAAAGACGCTGCATGCATTGAATCAAATTACCGAGAAGCTCTATTTAAAAGAAAGTGGTATTTTTTTGTATGCTGAGCTTATTGGGAACTATTCAATAGATCTTGCCATTGTAAAACAATCGGTAGATCTATATAGTGCTATTCAAAACAAATCGCCTAGAGTAGAAGACGCTTCCTCTTATAACTCTTTCATGAACTATGTAGGGTATCTCTCGCGAAATAAGCCTAGCGATAAGCGAATCAATTTAGTCAAAGATTTACTAGGCGCTCATAAAAAACTGAGTAATCCTAAGTATAAGAGTAGCGACTACTTTGATATTGCTGAAATCATCTTCGATTCTCGCTTGGCAGATGAAGAGTTAAGTTCTGCTACGTCGGATTTTATAACCGATATTTCTTTTTATGATGAAAACGGTTTAAAAAACACGTTTAAAAAGTACCTCAATCTTTATCAGGAGAAGTTAGAAAGAGCTGCACAAGAACAACTTGTTAAAAAGGCCCAAAAAGCTGCTAATCGAACCATGTCACTAACGGCAGCCGGGGCTGCTTTTTTGTCTATTGTATCGATAGCGACTATTCTTTTGCTTTTCTCTATTCAGTCTTTGTTGAAAAGACATGTTGATAAATAGGTCGATAATATCACTGTGTATAAAAAGGGGCCTCAAGGGCCCCTTTTTTTGTGAAATATCTGCTCATATGATGTTTCGACCATCTTGATGCAGTTTCTTTCTATAATCGCAGCAGTTGATTCGTCTTTGGCATCGTCGAGGTGAGCGGCTTAGTGAGAAGAGCAATTTGTGCTAGTTACAGTTTTGCTTTCTGCGCGTATCGATCACATAATTGATCTTCCATTCACCGTTGAGTTTGACCAGTGTAAAAGAGTTGACACCGCAGTGGCTGAATTTTCCATTAAAGATAAATCGGTATGGCGTCCACACCATGGCGAGATCATCGTCTACTTTGACCGTTTCAAAAACGATTTGTTCATCTGCCGCTCCTTTCGGCAATCTGCCAATGGATGAGACAAAGTTTGTGACCGCATCTTCTTGTATTGTAGTCTTACCGTCTTTGTCGATCGTAATCGTTTGCATTATGGCCTTAGGCGTGAATACCGATAAAATAGCAACGGAATCTCCAGCACGCATCCCATCAAAGAGTCGTTGTATAACGACTTTGACAGCTACTTCTTCTTGCTGTGCCTTCAGTTGATGGCAAAAAGTAAAAAATAAAAAAAACAGCAAATACGACTTTTTCATATGCAACTACTTATCGTTCTTTTTTATTTTAGGTATCGGCCAAACCATTCCAAGTGCTTGTTATGTCTATGAATGATGTAGCTGGGAACCCTAATGCCATGATGTTGGTTGGGATAGATGACAAGTTCGGTTGGAATTCCTGTAGACTTGAACGCTTGATACATTTGTTCCGCACCAATAACCGGTACATTGAAGTCGTCTTCACTGGCCATAAAGAGTGTAGGAGTGCGAATCGACTCTACCTTAAAGAACGGATAAGACAGATCGAGCCATTTCTTAGGATTTTTCCAAGGCTTGCCTAGTTCTTCTTCGTATTGTTTGATGTACTGGTCAGAGCCATACATGGAGAGTTGCAGTGAACTACCGGCCCCACTGACCGCCGCCTTAAAACGTTTATCTGTTGCAATGGTATAGTTGGTGAGGATGCCCCCATAGCTCCAACCGGAAATACCCAGCTTTTCAGGATCAACATAGCCCTCACGAATAAGATAGTCCGTTACCGCGATAATATCCTTTACCTCTTTGTTTCCCCAGTCACCGGCAATGCTTTTTGTATACGCCATTCCTCTTCCACTGCTTCCCCTGTAGTTTACGGCCGCCACGGCATATCCTGCCGCCGACATGATCTGGCGGGTCATATCAAAGCCATAGTCGTCTTGTGCAACGGGACCGCCATGGATGTAGAGGATGAGAGGAAGTTTACGGGCAGCACTATCGGGCAAGTAGAGAATGCCCGTGACTGTATTTTTATCTACCGACTGACAACTAAAACCCTTTACATACGAAAGTTTTAGCGGAGCCAGAAACGCTGTGCTGAAAGTAGAAACTTTTGTAAACGTTCCATTAGTGTTGGTGTAAATTTCGTTCGGGGTAGTAGAGTTGCTGTATAAAGCAACCATTCGCCCGTCTTTACCTATATCAAGCGAGCTAAAAGCGCCTTCTTTATCCGTAATGTAGTCGGATGCCCCCGTGTTGATGTCAAAGCGAAGAATATTTCTCTTTCTATCATCCTCGATAATAGAATAGATAAAACGACCATCAGCAGACCAATTTACGCTACCCACTGAACGATCGATGTTTTCGGAAAGACAACGAGCGGTGTTCGCCTTTAGATCGTAAACCCAAAGCCGAGACTGGTCATACATGTTGAAACCACTCTCCGTGGTGGATTGGGTATAGGATAAATAGCGACCATCAGGGCTAAATCTGGGGGTTCCATTTTCGCCGGCATAGGTTGTGATCTGAAGCGTTGACTTGTTGTCGAGGTCGTACAGAAAAATGTCTGTGTTTTCGTTTCTGTCCGGGTCTTCCGTTATGTTACTTACATATGCAATTTTCTTTCCATCATCGCTTATGGCAGCTCCTGATTCGTTAAAAACGCCCCGGGTGAGGGTATCAAGTTTTTTGGATTCGATATCAAACAAATATAAATGTGTCTTACGCTCATCGAGATAACCTTCGCTATCGTTTTTAAAGGTATATCTGCGGATCTCATACGGTTTTCTGATCTTGGTCTTTGCCGTATCGGCTGTGGAGGGGTCCAGTATCTCCATTAAAATGCTTTTACCATCAGGAAACCATCGGTAAGATGAGATCTCGCCCTTTATCTTGGTAAGTTGAATTGGTTCACCTCCTTTACGATTCATCAAAAAGATCTGTGCGGAGCTCTCTTCTGTTTTACCTTTCGAAAGAAAAGAAATGTATTTATTGTCGGGGCTCCAAGAAGGTTGACCTACTCCTTTCGTTTGCTCGGTCAGCTGTATATTCTCATTCCCGTCAATGCTCATCATGTATAATTTTCCATCGTATCCGTCTTTTATTGAGTCAACTTTGGAATGATTGTACAGGATCCATTGACCATCTGGTGAAATCTTTGGCGACGATACGGAATAGCTTCGCCAGACATCCTCTGGCCGGATTGATCTTTTGCCATTTTGTTGAGCGATACTACTAATGGTAAAACAAACGAAGGCCAGCATCAAACTAACTCGGTTATGCATAAAGGTGGGTTTGGTATGAAACTACGAAATTCAAGATATTTTTTAAGATTTTAGGAAACGTTTTCACCTAGTTCTTGCAGTCTACACTGGCTGAACGGAGGCTATCGATTTCTTTAAAATCGCATCATCGAGCGAATGATTTTGCAGCTTTCCTTTTATGAAATCTTCATAGGCGCTCATATCGAAATGCCCGTGTCCGCAAAGGTTAAAGAGAATGACTCGTTCATCTCCATTCTCATTTGCCTCTTTCGCCTCTCTGATCACCTGCGCTATGGCGTGATTAGCTTCCGGAGCCGGTAATATTCCCTCAGTCTTTGCAAACAAAAGTCCTGCCTCAAAGCACTCCAGCTGTTGAAGGGCAACCGCTTGTATTAGATTGTTTTTTAGTAATTGACTGCATAATGCACTTGCCCCATGGTAGCGAAGACCTCCGGCGTGAAGCCCTGGAGGCATAAAATCATGACCTAAGCTATACATGGGCAGAAGCGGCGTAAAACCTGCTGTATCTCCGTAATCGTATCCAAATACTCCTCGGGTTAATTTAGGACACGACGCTGGCTCAACGGCTATAGCTCTTACCTTCTTGCCTCCTCTTAGCATTTCTCCAACAAACGGAAATGATAAGCCAGCAAAATTCGATCCTCCGCCCAGCGGGGCTATTACCACGTCTGGATAGTCATTGGCAAGTTCAAATTGTTTAATTGCTTCTTGGCCAATCACGGTCTGGTGTAAAAGCACATGGTTAAGTACACTACCTAACGCATAATGTGTTTTTTCGTCTTGCACGGCAACCTCTACGGCTTCGCTTATGGCAATTCCTAATGATCCTAGTGTAGTTGCATCTTTTTCTAGTTGTGTGCGTCCTACTTGTGTTCTATTGCTGGGAGACGGAAATACTTGTGCCCCGAATGTTTCCATAATTGCTTTTCGATATGGTTTCTGGTCATAACTCCCTCTTACCATGTATACTTCGCATGCTAAGCCGAATTGTGCACAAGCAAAGCTGAGCGCTGTGCCCCATTGACCGGCGCCCGTCTCGGTCACAATTTTCTTTATTCCTTCTTGATAATTATAAAATGCTTGTGCAATTGCCGTATTTGTCTTGTGTGATCCGCTGGGGCTGCTTCCCTCATATTTAAAATAAATGCGTGCTTTTGTTTTTAACGCTTGCTTATCTTATTAAGGGTGATCTGTCGCTGTCGAGAGCACCTGAAGCGGTCGATCTCGGGATTTCGTTTCATCTGGTGTTTTTGGCTTATTCCGCTATTTACCCTTTCGCGCCACAGTAGAAAGCTTTTACGTTTGAGATTTTTTCGCATCAGCTCAATCACCTTTGCCTCTGATAGACCGAACTGAATTTCAATCGCTTCGAAAGGGGTACGATCCTCCCAGGCCATTTCAATGATGCGGTCAATGTCAATCAGACTTAGCATGTATAAAAAACAATTTTTTAGAGGAAAGGTTGGTTTATGAAAAGAACTCTAAGATTTTCTTTGAACTTGAGCTAATCATTTGGTACATCTAAAGAACCATAAAATCAACTAACATGCAAGCCCTAGCCATTCGATTTCTAGCCATTTTTATTTTTTCACTGACATCGCTTCTCTCCTATTCTCAGCAGTGGGAGCAAGTAGGAAAAGCCGGTGAATGGGGTACTACCACCGATGTGATCGCCATGACCGCCAGCGATGGATTTATTTGGAGCGTTGAAAATGGGACACTCTTTCGCACTAAGGGCTAGTCAATAGGATCTCATAGCAAAGCCTAAAGTTGATTTTTTAGTGTAAGAAACCAAGTTCGTCCATCAGCAGGCATGGCCCCTGGTCCAGGATAGCCAGAAGCGCGTCTGGTAAAGTACACTGCATTTAAAAGATTATTGACCCCTGTCGATAATGACCACTGTTTGTCAATGGGCATAGAGAGAGTAAGATCTACGATCGAATAAGCAGGTATCCAGCCATTTTGGGCGTTCGCTGTAGCGAAAAAAGTATTGTTAGCATCGCTAAATGTGCCACTCGTGTAGCTTAGCTGCCCTGTGATTTTTATCTGTTTGTACAGTAAAGAGCTTCCGGTTCGTAGCGTGTGCCTAGGAGCATTCTCTACTTGTTTATTTCGCAGGTTCTCCTTTATTATCTGGTTATTTGATACTCTCGTCAGATAAAAATTTCCGTAGCGAGCATCGGTAAAACTATAAGAAATGTACTGACTCCACCGCCATGGTGAATTATATGCTTTAGCAAGCCGCCCCTGGTATTCAGCAAAAAGTTCAATGCCCTTTGCTCGACTACCGCCAATATTTGTTCGTAGGTTATAGCGGTTGCCGACCACATCTTCTTGTAGCAGTGTACCGATTCTGTTTCCGTAGTGCAGGTAGTAAATGCTGACATCAATATAAAGCTGGTTATTTATCTTTCCCCTTACTCCTATGTCTGAATTGTAGCCACGCGCATCATCAAGGGAGGGATCGATTCGATCGGTTGTCGGCGGGGTGCTTAGATCGGCAAATAAAACAGGGCGGTAGGCTTCCGTAATGTTTCCATACAACTCAAGTGATCGTAAAAAATGGTATTCGATCCCGATCCCTCCAAGAAGAAATCCTCTTTTCTTTTGCTGTCGAATTAAACTTACCGGAACGCCATTAACGATCGTATGCTGTCCTGAAGCAGTTCCTCCCAGCCATTCGTAGCGAAATCCGGGTATAATTAAGAGTCGCTTGCCGATACGAATTATATTTTCAGCGAACAACGCGTAATTGATACTGGTAAAGTCAATATCACGCATCCAAGTATTGTTGTCTATTCGAAGCGAATAGTCAACGCCTGCATCTCCCTTGCCATCGCTTACGAGTCTGTTGGTATAACCTGAGAATCGGCGGAGTCCTACTGACAGGGTGTTTTTACTTTTTTTAATACTATAGTCAGCGATCCATTTCCACTCGCCCCCCCAATTGCGATACCTGTCAATATTTACATTTCTGGGATTGTACGTACCGAGGGAGGGGTTGATAGTATCAGCAACGCCAATGCCTGCGGTCGGTAAAAAGCCTACGCTATTTCGATCTCCGATCAACCCGAACAACTTTATATCCATCCGGGATGTTGCGTTGAATTCAAATCGCGATCGCCAGGCCAGCGTAGACCACTCAATGTCCATAAAGTTTCTGTATCTAAGACTTTGGCGATTATTAACGTATAAGGCAGTATCATGTAAGCCTCCTGGTTGCCGGCTTCGAATATGTGAGCGCATTAACTCTAGGGTGGTGGAGATTTTTTTTGTTGGTCGATAGGTAACTGTAAGAAAAGAGGCATTTGTAAAGTAATCACTATTCAGGCGATAGCCATCTGCTTGTCGGCGATCAAAAAATCCATAATAGTTCCATTTTTCAGACTGGCCTCCGGCCCCCAGATAAATGTTCGACAGTCCAAAGCTTCCGACTGTTTGTTGTGTTTCGACTTGAAACGGTTTTTTAAATTCACTGCCATCGCGTAAAATATAATTGATCATTCCGCCAAATTGCGAGCCATATTGAAGGGCCCCATGTCCGCGAATAACTTCTATGCGTTGAACGGCCTGTAATTGTGGATTATAGTATGCTTCTGGATAGCCATAGGGGTCTGCGGCAATATCATATCCATTTTGGCGCACATTGAATTCCCAGCTTCTGTTAGGACTTAGCCCTCTTGTGGCGACCCCAATTTGAATGCCACTACCATCGTTTTCCCATATGTGTATACCAGGAATTTTTGCCATGACCTGTCGCATTACGTTTGTCGTAATGTTACCCTCTACATTCTTTATAACGAGCAGGCTTGATTTTTTTCCTGCATATATTGAGGTGCCGACAATCTCAGGAATTTGTTGCAAATCGGAACGATTCGTTCTTCCTACCAGTGTGATCTCAGCCAGATATTTTATATGAGTGGTATCTGCCCGATAAGTTTCTTGTGCTAGCAATGAGACTTGAATCAAAAGGCATAGTGCTAAGCCCCTACTTTTTATTTTCATCGCCGCAAAGCTATATCGCAATTTTTTTTCTTTCTTAACTAATTGTAAAGCTTTTGTAAATATTCTGCGCTTGTCATGCGATTGTAAATTCTGAGACCGCATCTGCAATTTTACAAACTTGTGATTTAATTTTTTACTGAAAGTTGCACCTTGCGCTTCGAATGCGCATTTATTTTGTTTTTTTCTTGCTTTTGTGCCCTTTGATGCCCTTGTTGGCTCAGCGCGATACTCTTCAAATACTCGACGAAGTGGTTGTTACGGCTACCAGGCAAGAAAGGCGTTTAGGTAATGTGGCTATTCCTGTTCAGCTTATTCAACGCAAACAAATTCAGCAAGCAGGCTCGATGCGCTTACGCGATATTTTACAAGAGCAGCCGGGCCTTCAATTGGTAACCGGGTTTGGCGCAGGGCTACAAATGCAGGGACTTAGCCCTGAGCATACATTAATTCTGCTAGATGGACAGCCGCTTATCGGCAGAACATCTGGCGTACTCGACCTAAGTCGCGTCTCGCTTTCCGGTATTAAGCGAATTGAGATCATCAAAGGTCCATCATCGAGTTTATATGGATCGGAAGCGATGGCCGGCGTTATTAATTTAATTACCGATAATGGTGTCAAACCCCAAGCCGAGATTTCGCTTAGGTACGGGGTTGCCGATACCAAGCGGGGCTGGGGCATTCCCTTTTCGTCACAAAATTTAGAGCATACAGAAGCCGACGCTCAATTTTCTTTTAGAGTGGGTAAGTGGAATGTTAAGCAGAGCAATAATTATTTATATGCCGATGCGATTAGTTACCGCCCCTTTTCGCAAGATCGGGTTCCACGACCGCTTTCTCGTTTTGCTAGTCAATCTGTGGTACAGGGGCTTATTGGTAAAAAAATTGATTTGCGCGTACTGACGCGATTGAGTCAGGATCTTTTTCGACAACAGTTTTCTGTTCAAAACAATGGGGTTACTACTGCATCGTTTGGTAGGGAACGTAATAATGAGGTAGTTTTTCAGCCTGCTCTAACGTACAGGCATTCAGCAAGCCTGACCATTTCTACAAAAGCCTATATCACCAAGTATACAGGAGATCAAGAACTACGTTTTTCTGCGCCTGGCGATAGTATATATAAGGATAGATTCGAACAGCGCTTATATCGTTTAGAAAATCAGTTCGATATAAAAAAGGGAAGTACTAGCATCGTGGCGGGATTGGGTGTTCAGCTCGAACAAGCGAACTCCACTCGTTATGACGACTTTTCAAATAAAAAAGAAAATTCAGTTCGGTATGCTTTTGCGCAGTGGGAGGTTAAGTTGGGACACAAATGGATTAGTGTGTTAGGAGCTCGATTCGATCATCACACTATTTATTCGGCCGCACTCACCCCTAAATGGGCGTTGCGATATCAGCCCAATGCTCGTCTTTCATTTAAGGGGTCCATTGGCCAGGGGTTCAAAGCTCCGGACTTTCGCCAGCTTTTTTTGAATTTCACCAACACAGCTGCGGGGGGCTACTCTGTTTTTGGTGCTGCGCAGGCCATCGATGTAATTAATAGTTTGAACCAACTGGGTCAAATTGCCGAACGCAAGCCTGACTTTTTAAAGCTTAGTGCATTGCGTCCGGAATTCTCTACCGGTGCTAATGTAGAGATCAACTATAGTTTTACTGTTCCTATCACAACACAATTATCTCTCTTTAGAAACGATATCAACTCTCTCATTGATGTTCGCCATGTTGCCACTCGTCTGGATGGCTCCCAGTTATTTAGTTACCTTAATGTAAATCGCGCATTCACCCAAGGAATTGAACTGGGTGTAAGATGGCAACTGTATAAATCGTTATCGTTGAATTTGGGCTACCAATATTTAGAGACAGCCGATAAGGAGGAGCGCAGTCGTATTAATCAGGGTAAGGAGTACATACGCGATGTATCCGGAGCCATTCGTCTTATGACTACTAACGAGTATGCGGGTCTTCCTAATCGAAGCAAACACCAGGCTCAGTTGAAGCTTACATATGAACCAGCCATTGATCGATTTGTCAATCTCCGCCTGTTCTATCGTAGCCGCTGGACCATAGCAAACAGTAATGGGAATACCGTTTATGATCACTATGATGAATTCGCTAATGGATTTTTGCAGGTAAACCTAAGTGGCGGATTTTCGATCAACTCCCATCTTGTCTTTCAGGCAGGCATCGATAACCTACTCAATTATCAGGATATCTTCTATCAGCCCAATTTGCAACCTCGTACTGTTTTTGTATTAGTAAGACTGAAGATGCCAGCCAATCGAACCTCAACTATTCAACAATCTAAAATCTAATATTTATGCGATTTTTCTTAGTGGTCAATGCTATGTTATTATTTTGTTTCGGGTGTAATAAGGAGAAACTACCCGCCAAGGTCGATGGCAGAAGTTTTGCTATTCAGGTTTCGGGCCCTATTACCACAGTCAGAAATTTGCCCGCCGATACCATTATCGGGTTTAATTCAATCGGGCAGCCCGTTGGGTCGGGGCGTTATAGCTTTTTTAGTTTAGAGAGAGGGCAGTGGGTACCCAATGCTGATTCAAATACCAATCGCTGGGACCTGGCTTTTGCAGGTACCGTTATTCGTGTAAACAATCAAACAAGTGGCCCAGGTTTAGGAGGTGCATTTGTGCAAACCGGAACTTTTGAGTCTTTGCTAAGGGTTCCAGCCGATTCGGTATTCAGAGTCGACAATCATCCGGTTTCTTATGCCATTGCGCGCGGCTCTGGCCGTGCTTGGTATACCTACGACGGCCCAACTAATTTGCTGACCCCTATACCGGGCCGTGTTCTTGTTGTGCGTACGGCAACAGGTAAGTTTGCAAAAGTGGAGATCCTAAATTATTATCGAGGAGGAATAACGCCTTCGGCCTCCGCTCCTGACAGTGTAAAAATAAAAGATCAGCGGTTTTTGCATTTTCGCTATACGGTTCAATTAAATGGGTCGGGCGAGTTTTAGTTTATAGCTCGCCAACTCATTAATTAGACGGCTTCGGCAGAAGATTCTTTAGGGTCAGGTCCGTATTCGTTTGTCCCTTTGTTTCCCTCGGTCACCGCCAACACAAGATTGTATATGGGGATCAAGACAAACCAGCCACTCTTACCCACATCGTGCATTCTTCTTACAGCAACCGCAATGCTTGGAGCTAACATGGCTTCTAGCTAGTTTAATCTCGCGCTATAATTCAATATCTTTGCGAATAAATTTGCGGCCGATGCGCCTCTTGATCATCTTACTGTTAGTCACTTCAAATTGCTGTTTTGCGCAACAAAAAATTCCAGCGCCTAAAAGAGTAATTTTTAAGTCACCACCACTGATATCCCAATCAAAAAAATCTACTGTTTATATTAGACCGGATTTTGTGACGATGAAGCAAGGCTATATCTGCAGACAGGAGTGGAAGTTTGAAAAGAAGACAGGCTTACCTGTAAGGCTACGATTAGGGTCACTCGATTACGTCAATAAATTGGAAGGAAAGTAAATAAATTGGCTACCAAGACACCGAGACAATCGGCACCCTTAGCAGTATGAAAATGCTGAAGATCGCAATAAAGATGGCTCCTAGCATAATCGCAAATTTCAATTTTTCTTTGCGAATGACCGAAGTGATACCAAGCATAAACAGGGCAACCGCCAAAAGTGCGGTCAGCATTTGAAGTCTGTCACTGTATTCGCTTGAAATCTCGGATTTATGTAGAGACTCAACCGCTTCTTCGTATCTTTCTTGTTGAGGCAGGTATAATGTATCTATGTATGTTTTGCACTCCGGAAGTTGACTTTTTGGATTTTCTAATAGACAAGGGATAGCTAATTCAAACAGTTCGGCTGAACCGGCTGAGAAGCCTTCCAAAATGTTACCACCATTGCTGAGTATTGTTTGCTTTTCTGCCCAAACAGCCAAGTCGGTTCTGTATTTAAGTTCTGATGTTAAATACATGTTGTTGGCTTCACTAAGCCCCTCCATGTAAATCGACAAAGCCTTATCGGATTCTTCATCATGCAGCGATGATTGGACTCCTGCCCGCAAAAGAAAGACCCTGCACTTTTCAGTACACCCTCTGCGCACTTCTTATTCGGTTGGGCTAGCTAGTAAGAGGGTAATTACCCAGTTCAGGCCTTATTCGGTTTGAGAAAAGGGAGAAATCCCATGTTCCCCAACAAATTTCTACCGCTTGACG
>Ga0208598_1000008_pt1 | contig 102798 bp, 102 predicted proteins | sample LakMenEpi22Jun12_FD_150726 | JGI IMG/M metagenome (GOLD analysis project Ga0208598, IMG submission 150726) | Freshwater microbial communities from Lake Mendota, WI - 22JUN2012 deep hole epilimnion (SPAdes) | ecosystem: Environmental > Aquatic > Freshwater > Lake > Epilimnion/Euphotic zone ... | reverse complement strand
CGAGTCGTAAAAGGGCCAATGGGGGAGGTGCTTTTTTAAATAAATGAATTTCAGCGGGTTGAGAAAGGTTTCTTGTTTTCGGGGCATTTGTTTAAAGTCCTTTGGTGGGACCCTGAAAAATAGCGGATAACTATTTGGCAGATACGGACTTCTCACTTACCTTTGCATCCCCTAAAGAAAATGGGAAAAACTACATGTCGCAGCGAATCAGAATAAAATTGCAGTCTTACGATCACAACTTGGTAGATAAATCTGCCGAGAAGATCGTAAAAACGGTGCGTGGCACCGGTGCCGTGGTAACAGGACCAATTCCTTTGCCTACCCGTCGCAAAATTTTTACCGTACTGCGTTCGCCGCACGTAAACAAAAAGAGTCGTGAGCAATTTCAATTGGCTACGCACAAGCGTTTGCTGGATATCTATACTTCTACCAGCCGCACGGTTGATGCGCTTAGTAAATTGGATCTGCCCAGTGGTGTAGAGGTAGAGATCAAAGCATAGTTCGAAAGAACTATCGTGTAGGGGCTTCGATGTAAGCACATACACAAACCGCGTAACGGGAGGTCGCATCTCCTCAGCTCTTATAAAAAACTTGATACAGAAAATTGGCCATCTCTCAATTGCGCTCGCTTCGTGCGGGTTCAAAAAAAGAGCGCTGGCTTTTTAACATAAAACAAGCCATTCAGGGTTTGTTTACTGCCGGTACTTCCCCAGAAAGGAAAAGGTCGGTGGCAAACGGGGATTGAAGTTCGAACCTTCCTGGTTCGAATTGTCCCAATAACCTTGCAGGCACTAAACCTAAGATCATGAAAGGTATTATTGGGAAAAAGGTCGGAATGACCAGCATCTTCGATCCCACCGGAAAACAAACCGCCTGTACTATCATCGAGGCGGGTCCTTGCGTCGTTACGCAGGTTAAAACCAAAGAGACCGACGGGTACAGCGCCCTGCAACTTTCTTTCGGCGAAAAGAAAGAAAAGAATGCTACCAGCGCTGCCATCAATCACTTCTCCAAAGCACAAACTTCTCCCAAGCGTTTCTCGAAAGAGTTCCGCGATTTTTCATTAGCCAAAAACATCGGCGAGACCGTAACCGTAGACATTTTCTCTGAAGGTGAGACCATCGAAGTGGTCGGCACTACAAAGGGAAAGGGTTTTCAGGGTGTGGTAAAGCGCCATGGATTCAGTGGTGTGGGTCAGCAATCGCACGGTCAACACGACCGCCAGCGTGCACCCGGATCGCTGGGTAACTCTTCTGACGCCAGCCGTGTTATGAAGGGTATGCGCATGGCCGGTCGCATGGGTAACGACCGTGTTAAGATGAAAGGTCTTAAAGTGGTCAAGATTTTCGCCGACAAGAACTACATCCTCGTAAGTGGATCGGTTCCCGGCCACAACGGTTCAATTGTACTCATTCAAAAATAAGTTCGCACCTGCGCGCTGATAAACTGATACGAAAATGAAAATCGAAGTTTTAAATACCAAAGGAAGCGCTACCGGTCGTTCGGTAGAATTACCAGAGGAGATCTTTGGAGCCGCTCCCAATAATCACGTTATTTATCTGGCCGTTAAGCAGTATCTCGCTGCGCAGCGTCAGGGTACGCACAAGGTAAAGACCCGTGCCGAGGTAAAGGGTGCCAGCCGCAAGCTGCACAAGCAAAAAGGTACCGGCGGAAGCCGTAAGGGTAACATTCGTAACCCACTCTACAAAGGCGGTGGTACCATCTTTGGACCCAAGCCTCACAGCTACGACATTAAACTGAACCGCAAGGTGAAGGACCTGGCCAAGATCTCTGCTCTCAGCTATAAGGCACAAGAGAAAGCGATCGTGGTAGTAGAAGATATCAGCATGGAGTCTCCCAAGACCAAGCAGTTCATGGAGATCTTGGGCAACCTGAAAGTAGCCGACAAGAAGACACTTTTCGTCTCTCCTGAGTACAACGACAACGTAGAGCGTTCACTGCGCAACGTTCCCTCTGTACTCGGTGTATTGCTGAGCGACATCAACACCTACGACATCGTGAATTCGGAAGTGTTGGTCATGACCGAGAGCGCCGCCAAGATTTTTGCTGAGGACGAAACCGCCGAAGCGTAATTAACTGTAATAAATTATTTGACATGAAACTTTCTGAAGTACTGATCAAGCCCATCCTGACCGAGAAGGCCAACGCCCAACAGGAAAAGCTGCGTCGTTACGCTTTTAAAGTAGCCCGTAAGGCGAATAAACTCGAGATCAAAAAAGCGGTGGAGAGCTTTTACGGAGTAACCGTAACCAATGTGAATACATCCGTGGTGCCCGGCAAACACAAAAGTCGCTTTACCAAGAGCGGAGTAGTATCGGGTCGCAAGCCCGCTTACAAGAAAGCATTTGTAACCGTTGCAGAAGGAGAGAACATCGACCTGTACGCAACCATCTAATTAAAAAACGAATGGCCTCAACAGCCGCTAATGTTGAATAAAAAAAAGAATCATGGCACTTAAAAAGTTTAAACCGATCACTGCAGGTACTCGCTGGAGAATCGGTAATTCGTATGCTGAGGTAACGACCAACGAGCCAGAGAAAAGTCTGATCGAGGCCAAGCCCCGCACCGGTGGTCGTAACTCTTCGGGACATCTTTCCATGCGTTATCGCGGTGGTGGACACAAGAAGAAGTATCGTATCATCGACTTTAAGCGTAATAAAAAAGGCGTTGCCACAGTCGAATCTATTCAGTACGATCCTAACCGTACCGCATTTATCGCTTTGCTGGTGTACGCCGACGGCGAGAAGCGTTATATCATCGCCCCCCAGGGATTACAGGTGGGTGCCAAGGTAGAGAGTGGTCCTGATGTAGCTCCCGAAGTAGGTAATGCCCTGCCCATGCGCAACATGCCCTTGGGTACCAACGTGCACAATATCGAAATGCAACCCGGACAGGGTGGAAAGCTGGCACGCAGTGCCGGATCTTCTGCTCAGTTGTCGAATAAAGAAGATCGCTATGCGGTGCTGAAAATGCCCAGTGGTGAACTTCGCAAGGTCCTGATCGATTGCTATGCTACGGTAGGGGTGGTCAGCAACAGCGACCACAGCTTGCAGAGCATGGGTAAGGCCGGTCGTAACCGTTGGAGAGGTATCCGCCCCCGCAACCGCGGTGTGGCCATGAACCCTGTCGATCACCCAATGGGTGGTGGTGAGGGTAAGGCCTCCGGTGGTCAGCCTCGCTCTAGGAACGGACAGTACTCACGTGGTCTGAAGACACGTACCGTGGGTAAGTCAAGCGACAAACTGATCATTCAGCGCAAGAATGGTAAAAAGTTGAGCAAATAATATCATTTAAAACACAACGACAATCTATATGGCTCGTTCGATTAAAAAAGGACCTTATATAGCTACCCATCTTGAAAAGAAAGTGGTGGCCATGAATGATGGCAAGACCAAGAAAGGGGTCATCAAGACCTGGAGTCGTCGCTCTACCATCAGTCCTGATTTTGTGGGACACACTTTTGCCGTACACAATGGCAATAAGTTCATCCCCGTCTATGTAACTGAATTTATGGTGGGTCACAAGTTGGGCGAGTTCGCACCGACCCGTCAGTTCAAAGGTCACTCTAAAAAAGAAGCGTAATCCAAGAAACTTATTATCATGGAAGCAGTAGCTAAACTGAGAAATTATCCCACTTCGCCCCGCAAGATGCGCTTGTTGGCCGATATGATCCGTGGCCAAAAGGTAGAGAAAGTGTTGGCTCAATTGGAGCACAACCCCAAGCATCCCGCCGTTCCCTTGCGCAAACTGGTGCTGAGTGCTATCAGCAACTGGAAGCAGAAGAACGATGGTGGCGACGAGAGCGCCCTGGTCATCAAGACCATTTTTGTGGATGGTGCCCGTACGCTCAAGCGTATGCGTCCTGCTCCACAGGGACGTGGTTACAGGGTGCGCAAGCGCAGCAATCACGTTACCGTTATTGTCGATACGACCGAATCTAAATCATCAAACGAATAACCTACACCAAACATGGGTCAGAAAGCAAATCCGATTGGTAATCGTTTAGGCATCATCCGCGGATGGGAGTCTAACTGGTACGGCAACAGAAAAGATTTTGCCGGCAAGCTAATCGAAGATCACAAGATCAGAGCCTATCTCAATGCGCGTATCAACAAAGGCGGTATCTCCAAGATCGTCATTGAGCGCACACTGGGCAAGCTGATCGTTACCATTCACACGTCCAAGCCCGGTATCATCATCGGTAAGGGTGGTGGAGAGGTCGATCGCATCAAGGAAGAGCTAAAGAAGCTCACTGGTAAAGAGGATGTACAGATCAATATTCTTGAGATCCGTCGCCCTGAGCTCGATGCGATGATCGTTGGCGACAACATTGCTCGTCAGATCGAGAACCGTATCAACTTTAAGCGCGCCACCAAGCTTGCCATCGCCTCTGCCCTTCGCATGGGTGCCGAGGGGATCAAGATCAAGTTGAGTGGTCGTTTGGCCGGTGCGGAGATCGCCCGTAGCGAAGAGTTCAAACAAGGTCGTGTGCCGTTGCATACGTTCCGTATGGATATCGACTATGCAAACGTATTCGCTCAAACCGTATATGGAAAGATCGGTATCAAGGTATGGATCTGTAAAGGAGAAGTACTTGCCAAGCGTGACCTTAACCCCAATTTCGTAGGTGGTAAGGCCGAGATGGCTGGAGAGCGTCGTGGTGGTCGCGAAGAAGCCAGAGGCGATCGTCGCGATGACAGAAGAGGCGGTGGAGATCGTGGTGGCCGTGGACCCAGAGAGCGTCGCGGGTAATAAAAATGATTTAAGAAACTTGAAATAGACTATCATGTTACAACCAAAAAGAACCAAGCACAGAAAAATGCAAAAGGGTCGCATGAAGGGTGATGCCAAGCGTGGCGCTACCATTTCGTTCGGATCGTATGCCCTCAAAGCATTGGACCAGCATTGGATTACCGATCGTCAGATCGAGGCGGCCCGTCAGGCGCTGACCCGCGAGATGAAGCGTGAAGGAAACGTATGGATCCGGATCTTCCCTGATAAGCCAATTACCCGCAAGCCTGCCGAGGTGAGGATGGGTAAGGGTAAGGGTAACCTGGAGTTCTGGGCTGCCGTGGTAAAACCCGGTCGTATCATCTTCGAAGTAGACGGGGTCAGTGAACAAGTAGCGCGCGCTTCGCTGTCGCTTGCTGCCGGAAAACTGCCTATCAAAACCAAATTCATTGTACGCCGTGACCTCGTCACTGCCTAACCGATAAACGCTTATTACGATGTCTAAGAAAGCAGAATTTGTAAAGAGTATTCACGGAATGAACGAGCAAGATCTTCGCGCTCGTTTATCCGAAGACCAGCAACGGCTCAAGAAGCTCGAGTTCGCCCATGCGATCTCTCCGCTCGAGAACCCCATGACCATTCGCGGACTGCGTCGTGACATTGCTCGTCTTAAGACCGAAATCAAGTTAAAGCAACAGCAAGCCTGATAAAAACCCAAACATGGAAGCCAGAAATTTAAGAAAGACCAGGATCGGTGTCGTTACCAGCAACAAAATGGCCAAGACCATTACCGTTGCCGTGGAGCGAAAAGTAAAGCACCCCATCTATGGTAAGTTCGTTAAGAAGACCACCAAGTTCCATGCGCATGACGACAAGAACGAATGCAGCATCGGAGATGTGGTAAAGATCATGGAGACCCGCCCGCTGAGCAAGACCAAGCGTTGGCGCCTGATCGAAGTGGTAGAAAAAGTGAAGTAATACCTCATTGGAACGTTAATTAAAAAAATCGTTAAGCATGATACAACAAGAAAGCCGATTGAACGTAGCCGATAACAGCGGTGCCAAAGAGGTACTCTGTATTCGTGTTCTCGGCAACAGCGGACAGCGTTATGCCAGAATAGGAGACAAGATCGTGGTGACCGTAAAGGACGCATTACCTGCCGGCGGTATCAAGAAAGGAACTGTTGCCAAGGCCGTCATTGTTCGCACCACCAATAAGCTGCGTCGTAAGGATGGTTCTTACATCCGTTTCGATGACAACGCCGTGGTGATCCTGAACCAATCTGACGAGCCACGCGGCACGAGGATCTTCGGACCTGTTGCCCGTGAACTGCGCGACAAAGGATACATGAAAATTATTTCACTGGCCCCTGAGGTCCTTTAAAATTGTTAACTGGGTCGAACCCATAACGCATACATTATGAAAGCAAGATTCAAAGCCAAGTTCAACATCCGCAAAGGGGATACCGTAGTGGTGATCGCCGGCGACGACAAAGACCTGGCCAAGCCCCGCACGGTGCGCGAAGTACTGGTCGAAAAAGGAAAAGTGATCGTAGAGGGAGTGAACATCATTACCAAGCATTCAAAGCCCACGGCTCAAAACACCAAGGGTGGCATCGTAAAGAAAGAAGCCCCCATCAGTATCAGCAACGTGATGTTGTGGGACGAAAAGGCCAAAGCTCCTACCCGTGTAAAGCGCGAGAGAGAGAATGGCAAGACACTCAGAGTTTCTAAAAAATCAGGAGAAAAGATATGAGTACTACAACCTATACCCCCAGATTGGCTTCCAAGTACAAGCAGGAGGTGGTACCTGCCTTGGTAAAGAAATTTAACTACGACACTGTAATGCAAGCTCCTCGTCTCGAGAAGATCTGCATCAACCGTGGTGTGAATGGTGCGGTATCCGACAAAAAGATGATAGATATCGCCATCGACGAGCTGACCACCATTGCCGGACAAAAGGCCGTGCCTACGATGTCTAAAAAAGATATCTCAAACTTCAAGCTGCGTAAGAACATGCCCATCGGTGCCAAGGTGACCCTGCGTGGCAACAGAATGTACGAATTTCTCGATCGTTTGATCGCTGTGGCGCTGCCTCGCGTGCGTGATTTCAAGGGAGTGAACGATAAGTCATTCGACGGACGCGGCAACTACACCCTGGGTGTGACCGAGCAGATCATCTTCCCTGAAATCGATATCGACAAAGTAAATAAGATCACGGGTATGGATATCACTTTCGTGACCACGGCCAATTCCGATCAGGAGGCCTATGAGTTACTGAAAGAGCTGGGCATGCCTTTCAAAAACGCTAAAACAACTAATTAAATAGCATAACAACATGGCAAAAACATCCGTAAAAGCCAGACAGCGCAAGCGCGAACAAATGGTAGATCATTTTGCTGCCAAGCGCGAGGCCTTGAAAAAGGCAGGTGATTGGAAAGCACTCGACGAGTTGCCTCGTAATGGCTCTAAGGTGCGTCTTAAGAACCGCTGTCAGCTTACAGGTCGTCCCAAGGGATATGTCCGTTATTTCGGCATCTCTCGTGTGGCCCTGCGCGACATGGCACTGAATGGAAAGATCCCCGGGCTCAAAAAAGCAAGCTGGTAATCCTTTAAAAAACGTATTATGGTAACAGATCCTATAGCAGACTTTCTGACAAGAATCCGTAACGCCCAGATGGCAGGACATCGCGTAGTCGATATTCCGGCCTCTAATCTGAAGAAGCGTATGACGGAGATCCTCTACAACCAGGGGTACATCCTGAAGTACAAATTTGAGGACGACAACAAACAAGGCGTCATCAAGATCGCCTTGAAGTACGATCCCGCCACCAAGCAACCTGCCATTCAGCGCATGGAGCGGATCAGCCGTCCCGGTCTTCGTCAGTACGCGAAGCCTGCCGATTTTCGTCGTGTTAAATCCGGATTGGGTGTAGCCATCGTGTCTACTTCGAAGGGAGTGATGACCGACAAAGACGCCAAGGCCCAAAATGTAGGGGGAGAAATACTCTGTCACATCTATTAAAAAATAATTGACTATGTCTCGTATAGGTAAAAAAGCGGTAACTGTTCCTTCGGGTGTAACCATCACGGTCGGCAAAGACAATGTGCTCGCCGTTAAAGGTCCCAAAGGTGAACTTAAGCAAACCATCGATCGTGATATCACCGTAGAGGTGAAAGACGGACAAGTGAACTTCGTTCGCCCTACCGATCAGATCCGTCATCGCGCTTTGCACGGACTGTATCGTGCGCTCGTTGCGAACCTTGTTAAGGGTGTTACGGATGGTTACGAAAGAAAGCTCGAGTTGATCGGGGTAGGTTTCAAAGCCTCCAATGCCGGTAACGTTCTCGATCTGACGTTGGGTTACTCGCACAACATCATCTTCGAAGTTCCCAAAGAGATCAAGGTGGCCACGGCTCAAGAGAAAGGGCAGAACCCCATCATCACCCTCGAGGGAATCGATAAGCAGCTGATCGGACAAGTTGCCGCCAAATTGCGCAGCTTGCGTAAGCCGGAGCCTTACAAGGGCAAGGGTGTACGCTACGTCGGCGAAGTAGTTCGTAAGAAGGCCGGTAAAGCAGCAGGTAAATAATCTAGTAACAAGCAGACTTAAATTCTTATATCGATGACACCACAATTTAAAACCCAGCGCAGACAGAACATACGCTATCGTATTCGTCGCAAGATCAGTGGCACGGCCGCGAAGCCTCGTCTCTCTATCTTTCGCAGCAATGCTGATATCTATGCCCAGCTGATCGACGATGCCAGTGGTCAAACACTTGCTTCAGCCTCGTCTCGCGACAAGGACATCGCCGCGCAAAAGGGTACCAAGATCGAGAAGAGCAAACTGGTCGGTGCGGCCATCGCCCGCAAGGCAGGAGAGCTCAACATCACCGACGTTACTTTCGACCGCGGTGGCTATCTGTATCACGGACGGGTAAAGTCTGTGGCCGATGGAGCCCGTGAGGGAGGATTAAAGTTCTAATAGAACGAAATTTAAAAAGACAAAAAAAACATACATGTCAAAACTCAATGTAAACAGGGTGAAGGCCGGCGACCTGGAGCTGAAAGACAAAGTGGTTGCCATTAACCGCGTGGTCAAGACCACCAAGGGCGGACGCGCTTTCAGTTTCTCTGCCCTCGTAGTTGTGGGTAATGGAAACGGTGTGGTAGGTCATGGTCTTGGTAAGGCCAAAGAAGTGCAAGAAGCCATCACCAAGGGTATTGAAGATGCCAAAAAGAATCTGATCAAGGTTCCTGTCATGAAGGGCACCGTTCCGCATGACCAGTGGGCCAAGGAGGGCGCTGCCAAAGTGCTTATCAAGCCTGCTGCCCATGGTACCGGTGTAATCGCCGGAGGTTCTATGCGCGCCGTACTGGAAAGTGCGGGGGTAACCGACGTACTGGCTAAATCATTGGGATCGGCCAATCCACACAACGTGGTCAAAGCCACCTTTAAGGCGCTGGCCATGCTGCGCGAGCCCATCCAAGTGGCCAAGACACGTACCATTGGTCTGAAGAAAGTATTTAACGGATAAAATCAGTAACATGAAGAAGATAAAGGTAACATTGGTAAAGAGTCCCATTGATCGTCCGGAGCGCCAGAAACTGACGCTGCAGGCACTGGGCCTGAACAAAACCAATTCTTCTCGCGAATTAGAGGCAACGCCTCAGATATTGGGCATGGTGCGTAAAGTAACTCACCTGGTCAAAGTAGAAGAATCCAAGTAAACGGAACGACCCGCAGGGGTCATTCCCATTTTTAAGCGAGCCCCGTCTTCAATTGCTTTCGGGGCGATAAGTAAACAATAAAAGCCATGAAACTTCATCAGTTAAAGCCCGCCAAAGGAGCTACTCACAAAACAAAGCGTGTCGGCCGCGGAGATGGTTCCGGACACGGTGGTACATCAACCAAAGGAACCAAAGGTGCGCAGAGCCGTACCGGTTTTAAGAGCAAGATGGCCCACGAGGGAGGGCAGATGCCTATTCAGCGTCGTGTGCCCAAGCGCGGATTCAAGAATCCTCATCGCGTTTCGTACAAAGTATTCAACCTTGGACAGATCGAGCAGTTGGCCGCCAAGTACAACATCACCGAGTTCTCATTGGAGAATCTTTACATCAATGGACTGATCGCGCAGACCGATCTGGTCAAATTGCTCGGTAACGGAGAGCTCAAAGGAAAATACAGCTTCCGTATCAATGCCGTAAGCGAAAAAGCCAAGGCTGCCGTAGAGGCTGCCGGCGGTACGGTCGAAATCGTAAAATAAATTAGCGGACTAAAATACCTATAGCCCCGTGAAGAAATTTTTTCAAACACTAAAGAACATCTGGAGCATCGAAGAGTTGCGCGGCAAGATATTGTTCACCTTGCTGATGATCACGATCTATCGGATCGGGGCGCACATTGCTTTGCCCGGTATCGACCCTGTTAAACTATCGGCCACTGCCGAGAACAGCACCGGAATTCTGGGGCTGATCGATGCCTTCTCCGGAGGAGCCTTTAACCAGGCCTCCATCTTTGCATTGGGGATCATGCCCTATATCTCTGCCTCTATCTTCGTACAGCTGTTGACCGTTTTGGTACCACGCTTTCAGAAGATGCAAAAAGAGGGCGAGAGCGGAAGAAAAAAGATCAATCAATACACCCGTTATCTCACTGTGGTGGTAACCTTGTTGCAGGCCTCTGCCTATGTGACCTATCTGCAAGGATTAACGCAGCAGGGTGGAGGGATCCTACCCGGATTTGCTCCTTACTTCTGGCTCACCACCGTGGTGGTGCTTACCGCAGGTACCCTTTTTGTTATGTGGATGGGAGAAAAGATCACCGATAAAGGTCTTGGTAACGGAACCTCTTTGATCATCATGATCGGTATCTTGGCCCGTCTGCCTCAATCTTTCTTGCAAGAGCTTAGTGCCAAGTCGGTCCGTAATGGTCAGATCTTGGTTTTCATTGTAGAAATGGCCATTCTCATTGCCATTATCATGGGTTGTATCTTATTGGTACAGGGTGTTCGGAAAGTGCCCGTTAACTACGCCAAGCAAATAGTGGGTAACCGCCAGTTCGGTGGCGCCCGTCAGTTCTTGCCGCTCAAGGTCAACAGTGCCGGGGTTATGCCTATCATCTTTGCACAGGCCATCATTTTTATTCCAACCATTTTTGCCAATTACAATACACAGAATAATGCCTTTTTGCAGGCCATTACCGACCAGAGCAACATTTGGTATATGGTCATCTATTCTGTTGTAGTGATCGGATTCACCTTTTTGTATACGGCCCTTATTTTTAATCCCAAGCAGATCGCCGATAACTTGAAGCAGAATAATGGATTCGTGCCTGGTGTAAAGCCCGGCCAACCCACTGCTGACTACATTGGTGCTATCATGGACCGGATCACTTTTCCCGGTGCGATCTTGCTGGCGCTGGTGGGTATTTTGCCCGGTATTGCCGAGCGTCTGGGCGTAACGCAACAATTCTCTACGTTCTTTGGAGGTACTTCCTTGCTCATTATGGTGGGAGTAATTCTCGATACGTTGCAGCAGATCGAAACACAGTTGCTCATGCGTCAATACGATGGATTGATGAAGAGCGGTCGTATTCAGGGTCGCCAGACCTCTGCTCCCGTAGATTTGTAACAGATTGTTTTTTGTGAATAGCAAGCCCGGTCGGTAAAACGGCCGGGTTTTGTTTTTTTAGAAGATATTTGCAGCCATGATTATCAAGTCAGCCACAGAGATAGAGCAAATGCGGCAATCGGCCCTGCTGGTGAGCCGTGCATTGACCGAAGTGGCTGGCGTGCTTCGTCCGGGCATTACCACCTTATGGCTCGATACTATGATCGGTGAGTTCATCCGCGACTGCGGAGCGATCCCTTCTTTTTTGAATTATCATGGCTATCCGTATAATTCTTGTTTGTCGGTCAATGATGTGGTGGTGCATGGATTCCCCACCAATAAAGAATTGCAAGAAGGCGATATCATCTCTGTCGATATCGGAGTGTTATATCAAGGCTGGCACGGTGATCATGCCTATTGTTTCGCCATTGGCGATCCGGGTCCGGAGGTCGTGCAATTGATAAGAGTCACCAAGGAGTCGCTTTATTTGGGTATCGAAAAAGCCATTGCAGGCAACCGGGTGGGCGATATCTCGTTTGCCATTCAGTCACACACCGAAAAAAAACACGGCTACGGCGTGGTCAGAGAATTGGTCGGGCATGGCCTGGGTCGGGATTTGCACGAAGATCCGCAGGTGCCGAACTATGGAAAAAGAGGTACGGGGCCCAAGCTAAAAGAGGGCGTGGTGCTGGCCATTGAGCCTATGATCAATCTGGGAAAAAAAGAAGTATACACCGCATCGGATGGCTGGACGGTACGGACCAAAGACGGAAAGCCGTCTGTTCATTTTGAGCATGATGTTTGTGTTAGAAAAGACCAGGCCGATATCTTATCGGATTATAAAGCCATAGAAGCTGCTGAGAAAGCCAATGCCAATCTCTTTGCATGAGCGTGCCGCATACAAAAACGCTGGTAGTGGTAGGAGGCGGGGCCGCCGGTCTATTTTGCGCGGTCAATGCGGCTCGCTTGGCGCCTTCACTCAGCGTTGTATTGCTTGAGAAGTCAAACAAATTACTATCGAAGGTCAAGATAAGCGGAGGAGGTCGTTGCAATGTTACGCACGCTTGTTTTGACCGTGATCTGCTGCCTAGTTTTTATCCGCGCGGTACCCAATTCGTAAAGCGTTATCAGCATTCATTCTTTACGACCGATACGATCGAGTGGTTCGCCGAGAGAAAGGTGAAGCTGAAGACCGAGGCCGACGGCAGAATGTTTCCGGTAACGGATAGCTCACAGACCATTATCGATACGCTGCTACACGAAGCCACTCTTCATAGGGTAGCGATCCGTTTGCAAACGGGGGTGCGCGTTGTTGAGCCGCAGGGCGATCGGCTCGTCGTGCATACCCTTAACGGAGAGTCACTTTTTGCAGACTATTGCTGTATTGCCTGTGGGGGATTTTCTCAGCCTGCTTCTTTTGATTTTATCCGTGCGCTCGGCCATACCATTGAAGATCCGGTGCCCTCTCTTTTTACATTCAATGCACCTCGTCATCCGATCGTTTCGTTACAGGGCGTATCTGTTCAGGAGGTGAGCGTCAAGATCAGCGGGACCAAGTTGGTGCAGACGGGCCCGGTGCTCATTACCCATTGGGGATTGAGCGGTCCGGCCGTCTTGAAGTTGAGCGCTTACGGCGCGCGCGAGTTGGCGAAAAAAAACTATTCTTTCGACATTCAGATAAACTGGTTGGCCGCATCGGGTCACACGGCTGTTACGCTATCCTCTTTTTTTTCTGAGCAGCGATTACAGCATCCCACGCAAAAGATCAGCAATGGAAAACTGCAGGGGATCCCGCAGCGTCTCTGGGAATTCTTTTTGGAGCAAGCAGCTATCGTGGCAACACGAAGGTGGGCGGATCTGTCTCGAAAAGAAGAGAATCAACTGATTCGTCTATTGACTGATATGTCTATGCATATAGCGGGCAAGACCACCTTTAAAGAAGAATTCGTAACGGCCGGTGGCATTGAACTCTCCGGCATTGATGCGGCCACGATGATGAGTAAGCTCGTACCCAATCTTTATTTCGCGGGAGAGATCATGAACGTAGATGGTGTTACCGGCGGATTCAACTTTCAGCATGCCTGGAGCAGCGGCATGCTGGCGGCGCGCTCCATTGCCGCTTCGCTGTAGCGATCTGTTTCGGCTAATCGAACTGCGGTTTGATACGCACATAGCACCATGCGCAAAAAGGGGCCAGCACCAAAAGCATACATCCCAACACGGCAGAACCACTGAGCGCCCAGAGCAAGCCGCTCATTAATACTAAATAGACAGGGTAGAGTAGTAAGAGCAAACTGCTTACCACCGAGTCGTAGTGTCCGGTCTTGTTGAAATAATGCAGTGCGATCTTTTGAATGGGTTTGTACAGTGGCCAATGTAACAGCCATCCCAGCCCGGCGGGCAAGGCACAAGCGATTTTATCGATCGCCCCAACAGGCACGCCTAGTTGCTGCGAACGCGTTTTTTTATCTTGCTTTTCTATCTCATAGACCAGGGGCTGCATCCGCTGTCGTAAAAGTTGATTGAAGGTATTTAAACGTTGTCCGTCGGTGCTATCGTTTGGAACATCACTTGCGTAGATGGGTTCTCCAAAATTGATGTCGACATTTTTCCCAAAAAGTCGGAACGAACTATAGTTAAGTCCTACCGGAAGCACGGCAAGCGGTATGCCTGCTTCCCAACTTTGAATGGCCAGCCGGGCGGTTCCTTTTTTTAACGGACGAAGATGCCATTCGTTCACGCAAAGTGCTTCGCTGTAGATGGTCACGATCTGTTCTTTATCGAACAAGGCCACGCAGGCATCGAATGTCTGGTAGTTGATGGTCAAGTTGGCAACGCCCTCACTGCTGCGATACACAGGGAGTATGTTCAGTTGACGCAGCAATTTTGCGTGGGTTTTGTTTTTGAACGCATCGCCTCTTGCCAGGGCCCACACGGGTGCTTCGAACAGCAGATCCAGCAAGATGGAATCCAAAAAAGAGTTGGGATGATTGGCTGCCAACAGCAGGGGTCCGCGGCGCTTGAGCATGCCCGGATTATTGACTCGGATCCTTCTGCATAAGATCTTGATTGCCAGTCTACCAGAAAGCTTTAGCAGGGCGTAGAGCAAGGGTCGATTTTTAGTGAAAATAGCAATAATAGCCTTATCTTTGCCACCCCGAAATAAAACCCTCGGGAAAGCTATCATGTTTGAAAACAAAATTACCAAACAATTAAACGCTGATGCACAGGAGCACGCTACCGAAAATCCGGCGGCCGCTGCAGCGACAACAACATCACCTGTGGAGAGCGTAGCAACCGCTCATGACGATTTTGACTGGAGTGTAGACAAGCGCAATGTAACCTCTTACTCCGAAGCAGAGAAAGAGAAGTATCACAAAGTGTATGAGAATACTTTTGTGCAACTGAGCGATGGAGAACTCATCAAGGGAATCGTTGTCGGTCTTACCAAGACCGATGTGGTACTCAACATCGGATTTAAAAGCGATGGACTTATTTCTCTCAATGAATTTCGCGACCTGCCTGCATTGGCCATTGGCGATGAGGTAGAAGTGATGATCGTTGAAAAAGAAGACCGCGACGGACACTTGAATCTCAGCCGCCGCCAGGCTCGCATTACACGTGCTTGGGAGCGTATCGTTGAGGTGCACAAGACCGGCGAAGTCATTACCGGTACTGTTACTTCTAAGACCAAAGGTGGTCTGATCGTCGATGTGTTCGGTATGGAAACGTTCTTGCCCGGATCACAGATCGATGTAAAGCCTGTAACTGATTACGATCAGTTCGTGGGCAAGACCATGGAGTTCAAGGTTGTTAAGATCAACGAGGCGATCAAGAATGCCGTTGTATCTCACAAGGCCCTTATTGAAAGCGATATCGAGGCCCAGCGCGCTCAGATCATGAGCAAGCTCGAAAAAGGCCAGGTACTCGAGGGAACCGTTAAGAATATCACCGATTTCGGAGCCTTTATGGATCTGGGTGGTCTCGATGGTCTTCTCTATATCACTGACATTTCTTGGGGACGTATCGCACATCCTTCTGAAGTGCTTAAACTCGATCAGAAGATCAACGTGGTGGTGCTCGACTTCGATGATGAGAAGCGCCGCATCAGCCTGGGTCTGAAGCAGCTGACCCCGCATCCTTGGGATGTATTGGGTGATGCCATTGCAGAGGGCAACGTGGTGAAGGGTCGTGTGGTCAACATCGAAGATTATGGTGCCTTCCTCGAGATCCAACCCGGTGTTGAAGGATTGGTACACGTATCAGAGATCACTTGGGCCAATACGCCTATCAATGCAAAAGAATTCTTTAAACTAGGCGATGAGCACGAAGCAAAGATCGTGACCCTCGACAAAGACAGCCGCAAGATGAGCTTGTCGATCAAGCAACTTACCGCTGATCCCTGGAACGATATCGAAACAAAATTCCCTGAGGGAAGTCGCCACGATGGTCTGGTCAAGAACATTACCAACTATGGTGTGTTCGTAGAACTGGCTCCCGGTATAGGTGGTATGATCCATATCAGCGACCTGAGCTGGCTCAAGCGCTTCAATCACCCCACTGAGTATACCAAAGTAGGGCAGCATATCGATGTGATGATTTTGGGTATCGACAAGGATAACCGCAAGTTGCAACTCGGACACAAGCAACTCGAAGAAGATCCTTGGAACCAATTGCAAGAGACCTTTGCCATTGGTACCCTGCATGAAGGATTGGTAACTCGTCGTGACGATAAAGGCGCTACCATTCAGTTGCCTTACGGACTGGAAGGATTTGCTCCCAACCGTCATCTTGCCAAGCAAGACGGTAAGAGCATCGCTGCCGATGAAACGGCCTCATTCATGGTCATTGAGTTCGATCGCAACGAAAAGCGCATCGTGCTGTCTCATACCCGCATCTGGGAACAAGGAAAAGAAGATGAGGCTGAGCAGGTTAAGAAAGAGGCGCGTACCGATGCCGAAAAAACCAAAAAGGCAGTAAAGAACATTCAGGGTAAAGTAGAGAAAGCCACATTGGGCGACCTGGGTGTACTGGCCGACCTCAAGAAAAAAATGCAAGAGGGCGGAGAAGAAAAAGCCCCCGAATAATCCTCTTATTCACTAAGATGGTAAGGCTGCCTCGCACGAGGCAGCCTTTTTCTTTTTAAACCGATAGCGCAGGCCTTGTTATATTTGTCATCTATAACTCACCTAATGGCCACCATCAAAGACAGAGCCCTTTCCTTTAACCCGATCAGAAAGATTGTCTTTCTTGTGGTGGGACTGGCCAGTTATCCGGGCATCGCCTGTGTCAATCGGTTGACCATCAGCGGCACTGAGCACTTAAAGAATCTGCCAAGACAAAAGGTTCTTTTCGTCAGCAATCACCAAACGTATTTTGCAGATGTCATTACCTTCTTTCATATTTTCTGTGCGGTCAAGTGGGGTAAGCGCAATCGGTTGGGGTTGCCTTATTATCTATTGAATCCATTTACCAGGGTCAATTATGTTGCGGCCGTTGAGACCATGAAAAATAATTTGCTGAGCCGTTTGTTCTTGTTGGCGGGCGGCATTACGGTCAAGCGAACCTGGAGGGCAGAGGGAAAGGATGTGCGCAGAGGACTCGATCCTTCGGACACCCGAAAGATCACCCGCGCACTTGGAAAGAACTGGGTCATCACTTTTCCGCAAGGCACCACCAAGCCCTTCGCGCCCGGTCGAAAAGGCACGGCAATGATCATCAAGGAAGTTCGTCCGGTGGTCATACCGGTAGTGATCGGCGGTTTTTGGCGCGCCTTCAATAAAAAGGGATTACGTTTTAAAAAGAAAGGCACTTGTCTTAGTGTGCAATTCAAAGCGCCGCTGCAGATCGATTACGAGGCCTCAGCCGAACAGATCATGGAGCAGATCATGGATGCAATAGAGCAAAGCAAGCAATTTATGCTACAGGGTCGTCATCACCGCCTGGCTCTGGCAACCAATCCTTAATCTTTAAGAAAAAGAGCCTTGAGCTCTGCGGCATCATCGGGTTTCATCTTTCCGCCCAAGATCAAGCGGAGTTGTCTGCGGCGAAGTGCTCCTTCAAATAGTTTCTTTTCTTCTTCCGTTTCGGCGATCACAGTAGGTACAGGGCGAGGTTTTCTATTGGGGTCGAGCGCTACGAACGTGTAATAGGCCTCATTGCTCTTGTAGCGGTATTGTTGTATCAGGTCTTCTCCCCACACACGCAGGTGAATTTCCATCGAGCTATTAAAGGCGCGAGTGATCTTGGCTTCGATGTGTACGGTATTGCCCAGCTTAATGGGGTTTTCGAAAGAGATATTGTCGACAGATGCGGTTACGCAGGGAACGTTACAATGTTTTTGGGCAGCCAGTGCCGCTGCAATATCCATCCAGTACATCAGTCTTCCACCCATTAGATTACCGAACAGGTTGGTATCGTTGGGCAGCACCAGCTCTGTCATCAGGGTAAGACTGTCGATCGCTCTTTTTGCCTCCATGGTATTGTTTTCGCAAAGATAGCACTCAACGATCGATTGGCCTTTAGCAGACTGTTGCGGTTTGCAGGGGCGAAGAAGATAGATCTTTCAAGTAAGGGGTGGCCTTTTTCCAAAAGCCAAAGAAAGAAGGATAAAAGCGGTTTACTTCGGGGAACATCCAGTCGCGGGGATCCTTGATGCCCGGAATGTGATCGTAGGCGGGATGCTCGCGGGTATAGACCGCTGGTACTTGATAGGCAAAGGGAATGTCACTGAATTCACCACAGTAGATCTCTAGGCCCTCTATGTTTGCGGCTAGTGCGATGATGAAGTCGATCACTTTTTCACTTACAGGATGTTGCTTAAAGTGCGAGGGCTCCAATAATAACACGCGATTGGCGGGCTCATCGGCTCGCCAGAGGGGATCAAGGTGATAGTTATGAAAGATATGTAGCGGGAGCGATGGGTCGATCGTGGGCAGCGCAGTGGTGGGCAGCACTGTTTGTAACGAGGGCCTGCTGCTTTCTTTTAGCAGGTCGGGGCAATCCATCGAAGGCAGAACACTATAGTCGTGATCGAGCAAAGTCCCTTGCTGATCGGTATTACAGTATTTATTGATGTTCTCTTGGTTGCAATAATATTTCTTTGAAGAGAAGCTGCCGGCTACCCATTGCCAACTGCAGGTGTTACTGGCCAGGTCTCCGTCGAGCAAATGAAAATACATCCACTGCGAAGGAAGCTTCCAGTAGTCCTTGGCGATGTTGCAAACCAAACTGGCGGTATACATCCTAAGGTGATTGTGCATATAGCCAGTGCGGTAGAGCGTCTCAATGCCTTGGTCAATGGCTTCAATGCCCGTGCAGGCATTCGCTATCGCAGCGGGCAGTTGCGAAGAGTGTAAAGGAGTTCTGTTTACCCGAATATCATCGAAAATATCATCGCCCAACTGTTGCCAGACGCGCTGAAAATACTCTCTCCACGCCAGCTCTTGCAAGAATCGTTGGATCTGTTGGGTCGTATATCCTTTCGACAGTACTGCGGCAGCAACTTGTCGGGGTGAGATCACCCCTCTGGAGATGTAGGGAGACAGATAGGTAACGTCGCCTTGTATGTAATTGCGTGTTTGGCCGTAGGCGATTGGATCAATAGTGTCGATCCGGTTCCAGATAGAGGCGATATCGGTAGGAAAAGTCATGGGTAAGTATAACAACAAGCCGCAGGTTATTTGGTTGAGTCGAGCTGTTGTAAAAAATTATTGGCCAACCGCAGGTGTGTGTCTTTTTTTATCTGATCCATTTTATCCCAAGTCTTTAGCAGCATTCCCAGTCGGGGGTTTTTTGAGAAGAACTCACGGTGAGTGTGCATAAAACGCCAGAATAATCCATCCCAGATGGCCGTCCAACTAACTGTTTCGTTGTTGGGAAGGGTAAGGGTCGTTTTCTTATCCCAGTCTCCCATCTTAAGCAGGTAATTGCTGCCGCTGATGTAGGGTTTGGTGGTCATGATCCCGCCGTCGGCGAATTGGGTCATTCCGTATACATTGGGAACCATTACCCAATCGTAGCTGTCGATAAAAAAGACCATGAACCATTCATAGACCTGGTCGGGGTCAAATTCGCATAACAGCATGAAATTGCCCAGCACCATCAGCCTCTCTATGTGATGTGCATAGGCGTAATTAAGCAGTCGCTCTATTATCACATCAACGGGTCGTATGCCCGTAGTTCCCTTCCAGAAAGAGGAGGGGATCTTTCTGGAAAACTTCCAATAGTTACGGGTGCGTTGGCGAACGCCCTCTCGCTCGTAAACGATACGAATAAATTCTCTCCATCCCATGATCTGTCTTCCAAATCCTTCTAGAGACGCCAGCGGGATCTTGTGCTGTAAGGCATATTGAGTAGCCTTATCTAAGATCTCATCTGGCGTGAGCAGTCCGATATTAAGGGCAGGCGAGAGAACAGAGTGATGAAGCCAGACTTCTTTTTCTTGCATGGCATCTTCGTAAGCTCCGAACTCACTGAACCGTTGTTTTAAAAAAAGATCAAGTTGCTTAAGGGCCTCCTGTCTGGTTACAGGGTAGCAAAATTTATCCGTGTTACCCGGGTGAGAAGCAAAGTGTCGCTTGGCGTACGTGATGGCTTCTTTTATCGGTACGGTAGCTTGCACCGGATAGGCAGCAGGAGGCGTTTTACCTTTCGGGTAGGGCTTTCTGTTATCTGTGTCGAAGGTCCATTTATCGCCAAGGGGTTCTTTGTCTTTCTTTAATAGCCATTTTCTGCTTTTTCGCTGGCTGATGTAAAAGTCGGTTTGAAAATAGGTCTTACGTTTGTCGAAGTATTCCTTTACTTCTTGCAGCTGGTTCAAAAATGCCGGAGAGGGATACCTTTTCAACTCCAGATCAATAGAGTCAGCAGCTTTTTTTAATCGTTTTTCGATCCAATGATCATGGGTATCGGCATAGTGGATCGTTTTGATCTTTTTGGATGCCAGCCAACGCAATAGCTCGCCTGTTTCGGCCTTTTTATCGACGGTCTCCACATAGTGGACCTTGAACCCTTTTTTCTCCAGCTCCGTTGCATAGGCCTTCATGGATGCCCGGTGCAATACGATCTTCTGAAGATGAAAGGGTACTTGGGTAAAGAAAAGCGGTTCTTCGACAAGCCATACGGCCCTGTCTTTTTGCAAGGCGGGATGCTGGGCGAAGAGCTGGTGCGGAAACAGTAGGGTGATGGCTGACATAATGGGCACGTCTGTAAACAATTGATCGGGGTAATTGTTGGTTATAAAATTTTCTATGGAATCCATTAAAGGAAAACAGATACTGCTTACCGGCGCAACCGGAGGAATCGGTGCCCACACCGCAAAATTGCTGGCAGCAGGTGGTGCCCGTCTTTTTTTAACCGGACGCAACGCAGATACGCTCAAATCATTGGCCGCTGAACTGAATCTCCCCGCCTCGCAGTGGATGTGTGCCGAGCTGTCCGACGAGGCGCAGGTCGCTACCCTCAAACAACAATACTTCTCTGTTTTCTCCGGCATCGATATTTTGATCAACACGGCCGGTGTAGGAATCATTCGCCCCGTAGAACAACTTTCTGCAGCCGATTTCTTGCAAAGCCTGCAATCGAATCTGGTAGCACCGTTCTTGCTGGTAAAATCTTTTTTACCTGCTATGAAAGAGGTAAAGAAAGGACTGATCATCAATATTCCTGGCGTGCTTGGCAAAGTGCCCATGGCGGGAGCCGCCGCTTACTGTGCCAGCAAGTACGGGTTGGTAGGAATGATGCAAAGCATTCGCGAAGAGATCAAGCGTACCGAGATCAGGGTGACCAATATTTTTCTGGGTGGCGTGGACTCTTCTTTTTGGGACACCATCGATCTGCGCGTGCAGCGAGACAAGATGATACAGGCCGAAGAGGCCGCACGGGCCATTTGGTTTCTGTGTCAGCAGCCTGCCAGCGGAGTGGTCAGCGAAATGGTGCTGCAGCCTTTCAATCACCAGGCCATTTGATTTTTTAGCCGTCAATACGGTTTTCTCGGATTATTTTTGCCCGGTCCTTCTGGGATCTTTCTATTGAGAACAAACCGCTCGCCATGGCTTTATCTGATGTCTCTATTTCTTTTGACAATACGGAATATGCTTTTGAATACAAATCCGATGCCGCCCTGCGCAAGGCCCGCTTTCTTTTTTCGGTAATGTCTTATCCGTGGTTGGTCTCGCTGGGTACAAGACTCACTCCATTGGCGATCAGAGCGGGTCTTCCGATAAAAGGTCTTTTGCGTAGCACGTTGTTTGCCCAGTTCGTTGGGGGAGAAACGTTGGAGAGCACAGAAGCTGTTGCAACGACCCTCAGGCGCTATGGTGTTGAGGTGATATTGGATTACGGGGTTGAGGGTAAAGAAGGAGAAGAGAACTTTGACCGCGCGGTACAAGAATTTAGCAGGGTGATCGACTACGCCTCTACCGCTTCGAACATTCCCTTTATGAGTGTTAAGGTAACGGGGTTTGCCCGATTTGGCTTGCTCGAAGAACTGCAGCAGAAGATGGTCTCTCAAAATGGGAACTTACTCGATCGTTATCATGCTACGCTTTTGCAACTGGACGCCGCTACCCAAGTGGAGTGGCAAAAAGTAGTAGATCGGGTTCAACGCATTTGTGCGCGCGCCAGCGAAAAAAAGGTGGGTGTTGCCATCGATGCCGAGGAGAGTTGGATACAAGAACCCGTTGATGCGCTGGCTACGCTGATGATGGAGCAATTCAATTTGACTCGGCCCGTCGTATACAACACCGTACAACTATATCGCCACGACCGGTTTAATTTTTTGCAACAGGCGGCTGAGTGGGCGGCACAGAAAAATTATATCATGGCCGTAAAACTGGTCCGTGGGGCGTATATGGAAAAGGAACGGAAACGGGCGCTCGAACTTGGGTATTCGTCTCCCATTCATGCCAATAAAAAGGCCGTAGACCAAGACTATGACCAGGCCATTCGTTTTTGTATCGATCGTATCGACCGCACGGCTCTGATTGTAGCCTCGCACAACGAACACAGTAACTTACTGGCCACCGAACTGCTCAAAGAGAAAGGGCTGCCGCTTCGTCATCCTCATGTTCATTGGAGTCAGCTCTATGGAATGAGCGATAACATCACCTTTAATTTATCGAAAGCAGGGGCCAGCGTAAGCAAGTACCTTCCTTTTGGTCCCATCGAAGATGTGGTGCCTTATCTCATGCGCCGGGCGCAAGAGAACACGTCGGTAAAGGGCCAGACAGGGCGCGAACTTTCACTTATTCAAAAAGAGTTGGACAGAAGAAGGCATTCGGCTTAATTTGCGTTATGCAACAGTATCATCAGCTGCTACGTCATATTTTGGAACAAGGGGCGCACAAGACCGATCGTACCGGTACGGGTACGCAAAGTGTTTTTGGTTATCAGTTCCGGTTCAATTTGCAAGAGGGCTTTCCGCTCGTTACAACAAAGAAATTGCATCTTAAAAGCATCATCTACGAATTGCTTTGGTTTTTGAAAGGGGAGACCAATATCGCCTATCTCAAAGAGCATGGGGTCAGTATTTGGAATGAATGGGCCAATGAGCAAGGGGAGTTGGGCCCGGTCTATGGAAAGCAGTGGCGTAGTTGGGAAGGAAAAGATGGAAAAGTGGTCGACCAGATCAAGGAGTTGATCGCTCAGATCAAAAGCAACCCCGATAGCCGTCGGCTGATCGTAAGCGCATGGAATGTAGCCGATCTGCCCGCTATGGCCCTAATGCCCTGTCATACTCTTTTTCAATTTTATGTAGCCAATGGAAAGTTAAGTTGCCAGCTGTACCAGCGCAGTGCGGATGTCTTTTTAGGCGTGCCCTTTAACATTGCCTCGTATGCGCTACTCACCCACATGATCGCGCAGGTCTGTGGCTTGGGTGTTGGCGACTTTGTGCATACGTTCGGCGATGTACACATTTACAACAACCACCGCGAGCAGGTGCTATTGCAGTTGAGCAGAGAGCCCTATCCGTTGCCCACACTGCAACTGAATCCGTCGGTGAAAGATATTTTTTCATTTCAGTACGAAGATTTCTCCTTGCTCAATTATCAGTGCCATCCGGCCATCAAAGCGCCGGTAGCCGTCTAAGAGGGCAGTGATTTATTTTTGTGCCTAACACAAACCGCATGACCATATCGCTGGTAGTAGCAGCTGCATCCAATCATGCCATTGGCAAGGCCGGGACCCTTCCTTGGCATTTACCTGCCGATCTTCGTCACTTTAAAAATATTACCTGGGGTCTTCCCATCATCATGGGTCGCAAAACATATGCCTCACTGACGGGTCCGTTGCCGGGGCGCACCAATATCGTGTTGACCCGTACCGCAGGCTGGTCTCCCAATAACGAAGCGGTCGCTGTGGTTTCCTCGCCTGAGGAAGCACTGCAACAGGCCCGCTCGGTCTTTGCCAACGAGGTGATGGTAATTGGGGGAGGAGAGATCTATACGCTCTTTTTGCCCTTGGCAAGCAGGATCTATTTGACCCGGGTCGATGCGCAGCCCGAGGCCGATACCTTTTTTCCTGTCCTCGATCCCGCCAAGTGGGAGCTTCGTCAGCAACTGAATCTGGAAGCCGATGCAAAGAATTCGTATAATTATTCCTTTGAAATTTGGGAGCGTATTTAATACCCCTTATGAATTCTTTTTTAAGGACTTGTGTAGATTACCTTCAATTTTATATTAGCGCTTTTCCTGCTAGTGGCCATGGCATACATTCTCCCTTTGTCTACCAATTTGCAAGGGAGGTGCTGCGAGATAAAACCGCATTTGATGATTATCAAATATGGCAACAGTGGCGAGAGGGACTGCGGCATGACAATACGTTTCTGCCGATTGTGGAGCTTGGTGCCGGCTCAACTACGGCACCTGACCGCGATGCCCGACGCGTGGCCGATCTGGCCGCTCGCGTATCAAAGCCCCCTCGAACGGGGCGCTTACTTTACCGTATTGCCCGCTATTACAAGCCGCATCACGTTATTGAATTGGGCACGTCGCTGGGCCTGAGTACGGCATTGTTTTCGCTAGCCAGGCCCGAGGCAAGCATCTTGACCATCGAGGGCAATTGGGCCGTTGCCGAAAAGGCGCAGGCAAATTTCGACCACTGGGGTTGCTCTAACGTTACCATGGTCAAAGGTAATTTTGATGAGTGCCTTGCCGCGGTATTGGAAAAACTGCCCGGCATCGATCTGGCATTCTTGGATGGCAATCACAGAAAAGAGCCCACGCTGCGCTATTTCGAACAATTGCTTTTGAAAAAACACTCCGATTCTATTTTTATCGTAGATGACATTCATTGGAGCGCTGAGATGAAAGCGGCCTGGCAAGCCATCAAGCAACACCCCGATGTGCGGTGCACCATTGATCTTTTTCAAGTTGGGCTGGTATTCTTTAAGCAGGAATTTAAAGAAGTGCGACACTTCTGCATCCGGTTTTAATCGCTACCTTAGTTCAACTTTCTAGCATAACTTATTTTTATGATCATTGGCCTACTGCGTGAATCCTTACCGGAGACCCGGGTCTCTCTTACCGACGAGGGCGTAATGGCCCTTATAAAAAAAGGCATTGATGTGGTGGTAGAGCAGGGTGCCGGGGTCCGCGCTTTTTGCGATGATGATGCTTATCGTAAGGTTGGTGCAAGGGTTCTTTCTGCGGCCGAAGTTATCGAACAGTCCGCTGTGGTGCTTTGTATCCATCCACCCTCTTTGGATCTGTTGCCCTCCTTAAAGGGAAAAGTGATCGTGGGAGCTTACCAGCCACTCTATCAAAAGGAGTGGGCTACTTCAGTGGCCAGTAATAACACCACCTGTTTTTCGCTCGATATGTTGCCTCGCACCACGCGCGCGCAGGCAATGGACATTCTCAGTTCGCAAGCCAACATTGCCGGATACAAGGCCGTTCTACTGGCAGCCACAACTTATAGCAGGTACTTTCCGATGTTCATGACCGCTGCCGGCAGTATCGCTCCGGCCAAGGTGTTGATCTTGGGAGCCGGGGTTGCGGGTTTGCAAGCCATCGCTACAGCCAAACGATTGGGTGCGGTGGTCGAAGTATTTGATACGCGCCCTGCGGTAAAAGAAGAGGTGATGAGTCTGGGGGCTAAGTTTATCGAAGTAGAAGGGGCGGCCGATGCCAGCAAGGCCGGTGGATATGCGGTAGAACAATCTGCAGATTACTTGCAACGACAAGCTGAACGGATCGCCGCGGCTGCGGCCAAGGCCGACATTGTTATTACCACGGCTCAGATACCTGGTAAAAAAGCGCCCATTCTGATCACGGAGCAAATGATCGGCAGCATGCGGGCCGGTACGGTCATTATAGATCTGGCCGCTGCGACCGGAGGAAATACTCCCTTTACCGAGAATAACCAGACCGTACAAAAAGGCGGCGTCACCATTATTGGCAACTCCGCACTCTATTGCAGTATGCCCGCCGATGCGAGTAAGCTCTATGGAAAAAATATCATCAACTTCTTACAATTGATCCTTTCAAAAGAAGCGCAGCTGCATCTGAATTGGGAGGATGATCTGGTAAAAGGTTGTTGCATCACTCACGAGGGACAAGTGGTTCACGAACGTCTAAAATAAATAGTTATGTCTTCTGTATTTAACTGGATCCATGAGCATCAAGCGATGATCTATATCGTCGTGCTGATGATCTTTGTGGGAATCGAGGTTATTGGCAGCGTGCCCAGTGTGCTGCATACACCACTTATGAGCGGAGCCAACGCTATACACGGTGTTGTGATCATTGGCGCCATTATCGTGATGGGCAAGGCCGAAACAGATAATTACCTGGCACTGGCCTTGGGTTTTTTGGCCGTGGTGTTGGGTACGCTGAACGTGGTAGGAGGATTTGTGGTCACTGACCGGATGCTCGAGATGTTCAGTAAAAAGAAAAAATCCTCTTAAGCGCTAAACTACCTCATAGTGGAAATCAATATTCTCTCGTTTATTTATTTGCTGGCCTCTGTTACGTTTATCGTAGGGCTTAAAATGCTTTCTCATCCCACCACCGCGAGAAAAGGAAATGCCGTAGCCGCAGCAGGTATGACGGTCGCGATCTTCGGTACAATTTTTTTATATAGCGAGCAAGGCGATACGTTGGGAAACTATGGATGGATCTTTGGCGGTCTGGCCATTGGCACGATACTGGGAACACTTTCTGCCAAGCGGGTCAAGATGACGGCTATGCCCGAGATGGTAAGTCTCTTCAATGGGATGGGAGGGGCTTGTGCCGCCCTCATCAGTATCGTGGAGTTCGATCATCTGATGCACCTAGATGGCATGTCGGGTCTGTTAATGGTGTTGGTGGGGTCCTCTGCGGTGCAGGGATTCTTGCTGATCATTTTGCTGGGTCTCATCATTGGCTCTGTTTCGTTTGCGGGAAGCATGGTGGCTTGGGGTAAGTTGAACGGGTCACTTCGCGATTTTTCTTTTCGCGGGCAGCAGGCTTTCAATATCGGTTTACTATTGCTAATACTGGGGCTTGCCACCTATCTGATCGTAGCCCTGCCCTCCAATGCGCTTCTTCTTTTCTATATCATTTTTGGGTTATCGATCTTGTACGGAATATTTTTTGTTTTTCCCATTGGGGGAGCGGATATGCCGGTAGTGATCTCGCTACTCAATTCCTTTACCGGAGTAGCGGCGGCTTGCGGTGGGTTTCTCTATGATAACAAGGTGATGTTGACCGGTGGTATTTTAGTAGGAGCAGCGGGCACGCTACTTACCATTTTGATGTGCAAGGCCATGAACCGCTCTCTCACCAATGTACTGATCGGGGCCTTTGGTGGTAACACGGCCACTGCTTCTGCAGGTTCGTCACAGGGCGCCTACAAAGAGATCTCACTCTCCGATGCAGCGGTGGTGATGAGCTACGCCAATAAAGTGATGATCGTGCCGGGCTATGGTCTGGCCGTTGCCCAGGCGCAGCATGCTTGTCATGAACTCGAAAAAATTCTAAGCGCAAAGGGGGTAGAGGTAAGCTATGCGATCCATCCTGTTGCGGGTCGTATGCCGGGTCATATGAATGTGTTGTTAGCCGAGGCCGATGTGTCTTACGAGAAATTGCTCGAGATGGAGCAGGCCAACGAAGAATTTTCGACCACTGATGTGGTGTTGATATTGGGGGCCAACGATGTGGTCAATCCGGCGGCCAAGTCCGATCCGGCCTCTCCCATATACGGCATGCCGATCTTGGACGTGGAGTTGGCCAAGCACGTTATCGTCAATAAACGCAGTATGAAGCCTGGCTATGCGGGTATAGAAAACGATCTGTTCTTTAGGCCCAAGACATCGATGTTGTTCGGCGACGCCAAGAAAGTACTGCAAGATCTGATATCAGAAGTAAAGAATAGTTAGTGCATCTTCCCTACGAGTTACTCGATCAGCTTTTACTGGCGACCGAATTCGACAGAGAGGCTTTTGTACGGGCCCATAACGAATCGGCTGCTCCCACTTCGATCCGTCTTAATCCCACCAAGATGCCACCGCCGGATGCTTCGCTGCAGCCCGTGGGATGGTCACGCTTTGGTTACTATTTACCGCAGCGTCCTTCTTTTACCTTCGATCCTTTGTTTCATGCCGGCTGTTACTATGTGCAAGAGGCCAGCAGTATGTTGCTGGAGCAAGCGTTTACGCAACTGATGCCCCAAGATAAGCCGCTTAGGGCACTGGATCTTTGTGCGGCCCCCGGAGGAAAGAGTACTCATCTGTATTCGCTCTTACCAAAGGATAGTTTTCTTATCGCGAACGAAGTGATTCGTTCCAGAGCTATGGTCCTTCGGGATAATCTTATTCGCTGGGGAGCGCGGCAGGCCATGGTCACCAACAACGACCCCGAGCAGTTTCGCACACTTGAGAACTTTTTTGATTGGATAACAGTAGATGCGCCCTGCAGTGGAAGTGGTCTTTTTCGAAAAGATCCTTCGGCCATTGAGCAATGGAGTTTGTCAGCCGTGCAGCACTGTGCGCTTCGGCAACAACGTATTTTGTCGGCGGCCTGGCAGGCTCTTCGGCCGGGAGGAATTTTATTTTACGCTACTTGCTCTTTTTCCGTAGAAGAAAACGAGGCCATGGCAAATTGGTTGATTGCTGAAAAGAACGCCGAGCCGGTCTCAATTCAGCTACAAAAGGAGTGGAATATAGTAGCCACCGAGCCGGGCTATCGCTGCTGGCCCGACAGGGTGCAAGGAGAAGGATTCTTTTGTTGCTGCTTGCGAAAGCCTGTCGATGCGGCCGCTAAGGAGCCTCGCAATTTGGCGACAATCTTTCGCGCGTTGGGCAAACAAGAGCAATCGGTCATTGCTCCTTGGATAGTACAGCGAGATGATTTTTATTTTCAGCTACAGCAAACCGTTTACGCATGGCCTCGCCACTGTGTCCATGATTGGCAGTTATGCAGCTCGGTTTTGAATGTATTGTATTCTGGAGTTCGTGTGGGGCAATTGATGCGAGATAAGCTCGTGCCCGATCATGCGCTTTCTCAATGCGATCTGTTGAGCGATTCCATCGCTGCTACTTCTTTGGCGTTGCCCGAGGCCATCGCCTTCTTGCAACGAAGATCGTTTTCGATCACTAACGAGTCCAAGGGCTGGTGTGTGGTTACGTATAAGCAGTTCGTGCTCGGTTGGATCAATGCATTACCCAATCGCATCAATAATTATTACCCCAAGGAACTTCGCATTATCAAAGACAGCTTGGATGGGGGTGAATAAAAATCCACATCTTTGCGCTTGCCTGTTATGCGACTTTTTATACTTATAGCCTATTTGGCGTCAAACTCCTTTTCGCTGTCTGCACAGTCTGCTGCATTGCCGTTGCCTTCTGATACGATTCGTGACGAGGCCTTGTATCGTTTCTTATTGAGGGGGCAGGGGTATTTTAAAAATGCTTTTGAGGATTATCTCGATGTCTCCGACCCGTTGCAACAATTGGTAAAGGCCTCCGTTTTTAAAACGCAAAGTGGTTTTTCGGATCAGAAGTATTATGTTATCACAAATCTGGCTCCGGCAGATTCGTATGTGTACCTGTATGCAGATGCGCAAAGTCGCGGCGTCTATGCCAAGGTGATCGGGCCGTTGCATGATATTCGACTAAACCAGGGACTCGATCTACGCATCAGCAATGCCGCAGCCTTAGCGTTGGGTATAACTGCACTCGAGAATTTTTCGTTGACCCTTTACTTTTGGCCCTCTTCGAAACGGTAACCTTTCAGGAATTCGCTTACGGGCATTTTCTTTTTTCCTTCTAGCTGCAGCACTGCGATATCCAATGTGCCCTCTCCGCAGCCAAAACGTAAGTAGGTTTTTCCATCGGTGCTTACTTGACCGGGTAGCAGCGAGCGGTCCGCTGAAAGTGGATTGCTTTTGATGATCTTTAGGAATTTGCCATTTAGTTGCGTGTGGGCACAAGGGGTGGGGCTTAAACCTCTCACGAGATCATGGATTGTCTTTGCGCTTTGATGCCAGTCGATCTGACCGGTCTCTTTGGTTAGTTTGGGTGCATGACGCAGTGGTTGATTAGAATCGCTTTGATCGGGTTGCGGGGTGGGGACGATGGTTCTTTCGATCCATCCCTGTACCGTTTTGACCAGTAGTGCTGCTCCGATCTCTTTCATTTTATCATGAAGCTCTCCTGCTGTCTCATCTGGACCGATCGAAATGGGGGTGCTCATCAGCAGTTGGCCGGTATCTATTTCTTGTTGCAGTAAGAAAGTGCTGACACCTGTTTGCGAATTGCCGTCGATGATGGCCCAGTTGATGGGGGCGGCTCCACGGTATTGTGGTAATAATGAGCCGTGCAAATTGATCGTGCCCAGCGCAGGGCGGTTCCAGACCACCTCCGGGAGCATTCTAAAAGCTACCACTACTTGCAGCTCTGCTTTTAAGTTATCTAGCGCTTGTAAAAATTCGGGATCTCTCAGCTTTACGGGTTGCAATAGAGGAATCCCCTTTTCGATCGCATACTTTTTTACGGCCGAGGGTTGCAATTCTAAACCCCTTCCCGCTGGTTTATCCGGTGCGGTGACCACTCCCACAATTGTACAGCCTGCTTTGCAGAGCGCATCGAGGCTCGCTACCGCAAACTCGGGAGTACCCATAAACACGATGCGCACCGAACGAAAATCTTTCATGGTTGCGAAAGTAGCAAAAAGAAGGAGCAAGAAGGCTATTCAAAGTCTTCGTAGAGCAAGTACTTTTTACGGATCTCTTTATACTGACGCAGTGCCGGCTGCCAGCTTTTTTTGATCTCTTCTTCTGAAAGTCCTTTTCGTATCTGCTGCCACAGCTCGTTATTGCCAGCCAGCTTATTGAAAAAAGAACCTTTCATGTCGCCCGATTTAGGCAGTAGAAAAAAGCTGTCCTTTTCAGGGAAGAGGCGATACGCCTCCAGCAACCATTTTAGCTGAATTTGTCCCTTTGTTTTTGCGAGTACTTCTTTTGGTGTGCCACTCAGGTCCCACCCATAGCAGATCTTGCCATAGTGCTTAGAACTCTTGGCCCCTGCATTGGGCTGCGGGGTAAACTTTGCCATTGTTTTGGGTAACGAAGGATGACCGAATAAAAGAAAGGGCTTATCGGTTCCTCTTCCTTCACTTAGCGCTGTTCCTTCGAAAAAGCAAGTAGAAGGGTAGAGGTAGATCGTTTGAATCGTGGGAATATTAGGCGAAGGTTTAACGGGTAATTCATAGAGAGAGCGGTGCGTATAATTTTTGCAGCAGATCACGATCAGTGAAAATCCGCCCTGTTCAACCAGCTTTTGGTTAAGCGATTCATTGTCGCAGCTTTTGGAGACTACTGCTTCGGGTTGATCTAACGTCAAGGAAAGTGCTTCGGGTACAGCCTCAAGGGTCGCAGCAGCGGCCAGCGCGGGGGGCGCCACAGCCAGTTGCTCTTCTTTTTTAGTTTCTTTAGTGGCTTCTTTATGTTTGTTGATCCAGTCCTCGCCTAATAACATACTGGCGTACTCTCCGATGGTAAGTCCGTATACGATGGGGATCGGCTGCATGCCGATAAACGAGCGGTATTGCAAGTCGAGTACCGGGCCATCCACATAAAATCCATTGGGATTGGGTCTGTCGAGAACGATCAGGGGTTTGTTGAACTCCATGGCCGACTGCATATAGGCCTCGAGCGAAGAGATATAGGTATAGAAACGAACGCCTACGTCTTGTATGTCAAATATCATCACATCGATCTCGCTGAGATCTTTTTCGTCGGGTCTGCGCTTGGCGCCATATAGCGATACAACGGGGATACCGGTTTTTTTATCGATATAGTTGCCTACTTTTTCGCCGGCATCGGCATCTCCTCTGAATCCATGCTCAGGGCCAAAGATGACCCGTATGTCGACACCGAGTTTCTGCAAGCTGTCTGCCAGATGGGTTTTCCCTATCAAGGAGGTTTGGTTGGCAAAGAGCGCTACTCTCTTTCCTTCCAGCAGCGGCAGATAACTTTTGATCTGCTCCGCACCAGGCTTGATGACAGGAGTATCAATTTGAGCGGTCTTCGGCGTTGTCTTTTGCGCCCCTGCCGCGAAGCCAAGAAAACAAAGACAGCCGAGTAATAAAATTCTTCTCATAAAAGTCTGTGCAATTGATGTGGGTTAAAAATACACAATCGGATGCTGCCTGAAAAAAATAAATCGATGGCTGCCCCATTATGGTTACCTTGCACAGATATTTAAAAAAATTGAAGCATGGCTACGGTTAAGAGCGGCGATAAAGTAAAAGTGCACTATCATGGTAAACTTGTTTCGGGCGAAACATTCGATTCGTCGGCCGGTCGTGAGCCGTTGGAATTTGAAGTAGGCAGCGGTGCGGTCATCAAAGGATTTGATGACGGGGTTACCGGTATGTCGGTGGGCGATAAAAAGACCATCCAGATCCCCTTTATGGAGGCCTATGGTCCGCACAGCCCCGAAATGGTAATCGAGATGCCGAAAGAGCGCTTTCCTGCAGACATGGAGGTGACCGTTGGTATGCCGCTGCAAATGAACGATGGACAGGGCAGACAGTTTCAAGTCACCGTTACTGAGATCAAGGAGAGTGCGGTGCTCCTAGATGCCAATCATCCGTTGGCCGGAAAAGACCTGATCTTCGATCTGGAGTTGGTATCCATTGATGGGGCCAGCCCGTTGATCATCCTTCCATAATATTTTTTTCATGCTCGAACGTTATGCTTACACTGTGGAGCAGCGTTTTTTGCGCTATGTACAAATAGATACGCAAAGCAATCCCGAATCGCTCTCCTTTCCGAGTACAAAAGGACAAAGAACCCTTTCCGAACTTTTGGTAAAGGAATTGCACGAGATGGGCATTACAGACGCAGCCGTGGACGAGTGGGGGTATGTATATGCCACTATCGAAGCCACATCGCCCAAACCTCTTCCTGTTATTTGTTTTTGCTCGCATGTAGACACAGCTCCCGATTGCAGTGGAGCCGGTGTAAAGCCCATCGTACACAGAAATTACCAGGGGCAAGATATTGTATTGCCCGACGATTCCTCGCAGGTGATCAGAGAGAGTGAACATCCCTATCTGAAGGAAAAGCACGGACATGATATTATTACGGCCTCCGGCACCACCTTGCTGGGAGCTGATGATAAGGCAGGAGTGGCCATTATCATGGACCTGGCGAACTATCTGATGACCCACCCTTCTGTCCCACACGGAAAAGTACGGTTATTGTTTACCCCCGACGAGGAGATCGGTAAAGGCACGGCACATGTTGATCTTGCGAAACTGGGCGCTGATTTTGGATACACCCTCGACGGAGGTGACCTGGGAAGTCTCGAAGATGAAAGCTTCTGCGCCGACGAAATAAAAATTACGCTACAGGGAATTATCGTTCACCCCGGTTACGCAAAAGACAAATTGGTCAATGCGGTAAAGATCGCGGGTACATTACTTTCCTCACTGCCCTTAAAGGGTTTGTCTCCTGAGACAACGACTGGTCGCGAAGGGTTCATTCATCCGATAAGTATAAGCGGGCTGGCCGAGGAGTGTACGCTGCACTTTTTGCTACGGGATTTTGATGTGAACGGCTTGCGCGAAAAAGAGGAGTTGCTCAAGCAGCTTACAGAAGAGGCCGTCGGTCGCTATCCGGGGGCTAGTTACGAATGGGTCAAGACCGAGCAGTATCGAAACATGAAAGAGGTGTTGGATCACCACCCCCAGGTGGTGGCGCTGGCCAAAGAGGCCATGGAAAAGATGCAAATAGCGGTCAAGCAAGAGAGTATCCGGGGAGGCACCGACGGCAGCAGGCTTTCGTTTATGGGGTTGCCTTGTCCCAATATTTTTGCGGGCCAGCAATTGGTACATTCTAAAAGGGAGTTCGTTTCTGTTCAGGATATGCAACAGGCGGTTGCGGTGCTGGCGCAATTGCTTAGTATTTGTGAGGAAAAAACTTAGTTGTAACTTGTAAAAAATTTTTTATGGGATTCTTTAGCTGGCTTTGGGAAAATTGGTATCTGTTGTTATTGATCGCCTTGGTATTGTCGGGACTCTTTACGATCAATCAAGGCTACATCGGTGTTATTACCATGTTTGGAAAATATCGCCGGGTGGTACGACCCGGTCTGAATTTTAAGATTCCTTTTTTAGAGACGGTATTCAAGAGGGTATCGATTCAAAATCGCTCCGTAGAGTTAGAATTTCAGGCCGTTACGCAAGACCAAGCCAACGTCTACTTCAAGAGCATGCTCTTGTACTCCGTACAAAACTCAGAAGAACAGACAATAAAGAACGTAGCTTTTAAGTTTATTGCCGACAAAGACCTGATGCAGGCACTCGTTCGTACCATCGAGGGAAATATCCGATCGTTTGTAGCGACCAAAAAACAAGCCGAGGTGCTTGGGCTCCGCCGCGAGATCGTTCAATACGTAAAGGTCGAGGTTGATCATTCGTTAGAAGAGTGGGGTTATCATTTGCAAGATTTACAGATCAACGATATTACGTTCGACAAACTGATCTTGGATTCCATGAGCAAGGTGGTTGCTTCGAACAACCTCAAGGCGGCTGCCGAGAACGAGGGCCAGGCGCTACTCATCACCAAGACCAAGGCGGCCGAGGCAGATGGAAATGCTATTAAGATTTCGGCAGAGGCAGAAAAAGAGGCGGCTCGTTTACGAGGGCAGGGTGTGGCCTTGTTCAGAAAAGAAGTGGCCGCTGGTATGACAGAGGCTGCCGAGCAAATGAAACAGGCCAATCTCGATACCAATGTCATTTTGTTCAGCATGTGGACAGAGGCCATCAAGAATTTTGCCGAGTATGGAAAAGGCAACGTCATCTTTTTAGATGGCAGTGCCGAAGGGATGGAGCAAACTATGAAGCAGATACAGGCCCTGATGCACAAATCGGCTGGTACGGCCTCTAAGGAGTAGTGCTTTTAAAAATGGAATTAATCAATCCTAGTATAAAGTAGTAAGAGAATGATCAACCTTTTGCAAATTACCGACAGTGTTACATCGGCTGCCAAGCGAGTGGCAGGGGATGCCAATCAAGACGGGTACCTGAGTTTATGGGAATTGCTCTCTACGGGCGGATGGATCATGATCCCCTTGGGTGTAATGTTACTTGCGGTCGTCTATGTTTTTGCCGAACGTTATTTTGCCATACGAGAAGCCGGTCGTATCGATGCCAATTTCATGAATATTATCCGCGATCATATCGTTACGGGCAATGTGGTGGCGGCCCGCAATTTTGCAAAGAATAGCAGCCATCCGGTGGCACGTATTGTCGACAAGGGCATTCAGCGCATCGGAAAGCCTATCGATGCCATCGAAAAGAGCATGGATAATGTCGGTGTACTGGAGATGTACAAACTCGAAAAAAATCTTGGCGTATTATCGGTGATCTCCAAAGCGGCTCCCATTTTTGGCTTCGTTGGAACACTGGTGGGGCTCATGCAACTTTTTTCCAGCATCACTACCTCTAATGAGTTCGAAGTGTCGACCATCGCCGGTGGTATCTATACGAAGCTCATCACTTCTATCTCGGGTCTTATTATCGGATTGATCGCTTACTTGCTGTATAGCTATCTGATGACCCAGATCGATAAGACCGCTCACAAGATGGAATCGGCTGCAGCGGATTTTCTGGACATTTTACAAGAGCCTACTCGTTAAGCAACACATGAAGTTTCGAAGAAAACATAGCGAACAATCAGAGGTCTTTACCGACTCTCTCAACGACATCCTGTTCATCTTGCTGATGTTCTTTTTGATCGTGGCCACGCTTGCTAATCCCAATGTTGTTAAAGTGGGGTTGCCCAAGGGATCCAAAGACACCAAGGCCAAGCAGCACATTATGGTATCCATTGACCGCAATCAGCAATTTTACCTGGGCACCACAGCCCTTTCTGCCGATCGCTTTGAGGCCGCACTTACCGATGAGATCCGCCGTTTTCGCAACCTGGTCGATACGCCGACCGTCGTTATCAATGCCGACACCACAGCTTATTATGGCGAGGTATACCAGATCATGCTGCTGGCCAAAAAAGAAAAAGCCAAAGTGGTAGCGCGTATCGACTGAGCCATTATCGCCAAGCGCGAAGCATTCTTTTTTTTCCTTGCATATCTTCTTTGAGCGCTACCTGAAAATTTTCACGTACGAATAGTTCGGCAATGTCGCTTGCATAGGCAGCATTGAGCTCTAAAAATACCTGCCCCTCGGAACGTAACTTCTCTTTTGCCAACTGTGTGAGCATCCTATAAAAGAGTAATGGGTCGCTGCCCGGTGCGAACAAGGCCAGATGCGGCTCGTAACCCAGCACCGTGTGGCTCATCGATTCTTTTTCTTGCTCGCTTATGTAGGGCGGGTTGCTTACGATAAGATCTGCCATCGGCAGGTGGCTCCACGCGAATGGATTCAACAGGTCTGCTTGCAGACAATCGATATCGATCCCCAATTGAATGGCATTGTGTCGAGCTACGGCCAGCGCTGCTGGGTCAATGTCAAGCGCTGTTACGCTTGCTTTTCTGATCCTTCTTTTTAAGGCCAGCGCTATGCAACCGCTTCCGGTCCCTGCATCGACTATCTGCAGGGTCGAGACCGGAAACCGACAATTGGCAATGATCCACTCCACAAGCTCCTCTGTTTCGGGTCGGGGTATCAGTACAGACTGGTTGACCATCAGCTTTAATCCGCAAAACCAAGCCTCGCCAAGCGCATACTGCAGTGGTTCACCCTTTACCACACGCGCCGCCAATTGCGATAGTTTCTCTTGTTGCTCCGTGCTCAGGAGCGTTCGGTGTTGTTTGTGTAATTCGTTGCGATCGATTTGCGTTACATGCTCGAGCAGAAGCTGAGACATGGCCTTGGCTTCTGAAGGGTCGGTGGCGGGTTGTAGTAGTTGTTGGTAGTGCAGTAGCGCTTCTCCAAGGGTCATGTCGGTGAAATTACTGACGAAACCGGCTACTCACAACAAGGTCTTTGCTTCCGGGCGTGTACAGGTAGAATCCTTCTCCTGTTTTGATACCTAGTTTGCCTTCGCTCACCAATTGTTCGAGTAAGCGGGCGGGGGCGTACTTCTCTGTTTTGAATCCTTCGTGCAGTACCTGCATGATCGAAAGACAAACGTCCAGTCCGATCAGATCGGCCAGCTGTAAGGGGCCCATGGGGTGGGCCATGCCCAATTTCATGATGGTATCGATCTCGGTTACACCGGCCACTCCTTCTTGCAAACTGCAGATGGCTTCGTTGATCATAGGCATCAAGATGCGATTGGCAATAAAACCGGGAAAGTCGTTTACCACACAGGGCACTTTTTGTAAGGCTTTGCTGTATTCCACAATCTGGTGGGTAATGGCGCGATCAGTCTGTGGCCCGTTGATGATCTCGACCAGTTTCATGACTGGCACCGGATTCATGAAATGCATTCCGATCACTTTTTCAGGTCGTTGTGTAGCGGCGGCTATTGTTTGAATGGGAATGGAAGAGGTATTGGTGGCCAGCACGCAGTGTGCGGGGGCTGCGGCATCGAGTGCCTTGAATAGGTTTAGCTTTATCTCTTTGTTTTCGGTGGCAGCCTCTACGACCAGCTCTGCCGTTCTAACGCCTTCGGGCAGCGAAGTTTGGATATTGATGTTTTGCAATGTACTGGCAACCTGCTCTTCGGTCAACGTGCCTTTGGATTGCATCCTTTCCAGATTTTTTTTGATGGTGGCAACGGCTTTTTCTAATTGGGCACCGTTTACATCCACCAAGGTTACATTCCATCCGTGTTGGGCAAATACATGCGCAATGCCATTGCCCATGGTACCGGCTCCGATAACTGCCATGTTCTTCATAAAACTGCTATTAATTTTTTCGCTTAAAGTCGCCTCGCTTCCACGACTCGATAAAATCCGCCCATGCGGCGGGATTGAATATGTTCATAGGAGGGGTCTGCCCCTGGTAAACGGCGCGATTGGCGATCTTGTTCATTTGCATGCGGGTTGCCTCTGCGCCATCTCCGGGCACAGTGCGTAGCAAAAGTCTTCGGGTTGTGGCATTGGTATTTTTTCGGGCAATTTCGTACTGGTCGTCGGGTACCTGAATATTTACAAAATCTCTCGCGAATTGCTCGGGCGTCGGTCTTGGTTTAAGTACGGTAGCGGGTAAATAGACCGTATCTGCCACCAATAATTGTACCATGCTGTATTGGTTGCCTACCAAATTGCGGGGAATCAAGACGGTCTTTCCCTGGTAGCTTACGTGCGAAAATTCTACGAGATCACCCTTTAGTACCACGATCGAAAAGACACCTTGGTTATTGGTGATGGTACCTCTGTTCTGTCCCTTTACGACAATGCTTACGGCAGGAATGCCCACCAAGCTATCGGCCGTCATTACGACACCGAACAATTGTACAACAGAATCGCGAGTGGTTTCAAATTGCGCTCTCAGAAGATTGGGCAACAGCAACAACAGGGCCAGCGAAGTAAGGAGATGGCGTCTCACTCCGCAAAATTAGTCAGTCCCGGCTGAATTGGCCCAACAAATTGCCAATTGCAATGTTTACTTTTGTACCCCTTTTAGAACAGCAAAAATTTACATATTCATGACCGAAGCGCAAATACTGGATGCCCTGCGAAATGTGCAAGAACCTGATCTGGGAAAAGACCTGGTAACACTTAACATGGTCAAGGATATTTCCATTGAGGGGCAACGGGTTTCTTTTACGGTGGTGTTGACCACACCGGCTTGTCCTATGAAAGATATGATCAAGAATGCATGTGTCAATGCAGTGCAGCTGTTGGTGAGCAAAGAGGCAGTGGTGCAGGTCAACTTTACTGCACAGACCACCACCAAACGGGTCGATGGATTATCGGTGCTTCCCCAAGTCAAAAATATCATTGCAGTGGTCAGCGGTAAGGGAGGCGTGGGTAAATCGACCGTGGCGGCCAATCTGGCATTGGCATTGGCGCAAGGAGGTGCCCAGGTGGGATTGATGGATGCCGATATTTATGGACCGAGTGTTCCAATTATGTTCGGTGTGCGCGGTGAGCGCCCTCTCATGAAAGATGTGAACGGAAAAGGAATGATCGTGCCCTTGGAGCGGTTTGGTATAAAGTTGATGAGCATTGGTTTGCTCGTCGACGAAAAGAATGCCGTCGTGTGGAGAGGTCCCATGGCCAGTAGTGCCGTTAAGCAATTTGCGACAGATGTCTGTTGGGATGCCCTCGATTATCTCGTGATCGATATGCCACCCGGCACCGGTGACATTCACCTTACCTTGTTGCAAACCGTTCCTGTTACGGGTGCAGTGATCGTAACGACACCGCAAGACGTGGCTTTGGCGGATGCCAAAAAAGGGATCGCCATGTTTGGCCAGGCGCAACTTAAAATTCCCATTATCGGTCTGGTAGAGAACATGAGTTATTTTACGCCTGCCGAATTGCCCGATAACAAATACTATCTTTTTGGAAAGCAGGGTGGCAGAAGACTTGCCGACGAATACGACATTCCTTTTCTGGGCGAGATCCCCTTGGTGCAGACCATACGGGAGGGCGGCGACCAAGGGGTACCGGTCATGATGAGCGATGATCTGGTCTCCAAAAATGCCTTTGAGCAATTTGCATCGCTTGTCGTAAGAAGTATCGCCATGGGAAATGCCCATATTAAGGCAGAGCATATCGCCGCTACGGTTTAATGTGCTATCTTTCGACCAGCTTTTCTTATACCATATGACTCGCCAGCAGCTTATCGAACAAATTTTAAAAAAGAGATCCTACCTCTGTGTAGGGCTCGACAGTGATGTTGAGAAACTTCCCTCTCATTTTTCTAAGGACGCCTCTGGTGTACTTGACTTCAATAGATCGATCATCGATGCCACTCGTTCTCTTTGCGTGGCCTATAAGATCAATACTGCTTTTTACGAGTCGTTAGGTCATCGCGGTTGGGCAGCCATGGAGCAGACCGTTGACTATATCGGGCAGCAGCATTTTCTGATCGCCGATGCCAAGCGAGGAGATATAGGCAACACGGCCGATCAATATGCCAAGGCATTTTTTCAAGCTACTTCTTTCGATGCCATTACGGTGGCCCCCTATATGGGAGCAGACAGTGTGCTTCCCTTTTTAAAACATCCCGGCAAATGGGCCATTGTGTTGGGTCTTACTTCCAATGCCGGTGCGGCCGATTTTGAGTTGCAGCCCTGCGGGCAACAAATGCTCTACGAAAAGGTCATGCAAACGGCCGCCTCATGGGGCAACCCCGAGAATCTCATGTTCGTGGTGGGTGCCACACAGGCTTCTGTAATGGGAGAGATTCGGAAAAACTATCCTGATCATTTCTTTTTGGTACCCGGTGTAGGGGCCCAGGGCGGCAGCCTCGAAGAGGTTTCAAAAAGAGCCCTTACCTCGGAGGCAGGGTTGCTTATAAATGTTAGCCGCGCTATCATTTTTGCTTCCGGAAAAGAAGATTTTGCCGAGCGGGCCGCGGCCGAAGCGCTACAGTACCAGCAACAGATGGCCGTTTTGTTAAACGAGCTGGTTCCCTAGGTCTAGGGCTGAACGCGGTGCTTTTGCTACCTTTGCCTTTCAAATCTTTTTGCCATGGCTGTTCGAACCGACCTGTTTCAGCATCCCGATTATTTTGCACTCGACGAACTTCTTTCCGAAGAACATAAATTAGTACGCGAGTCTGTTCGCAACTACGTTAAAAAAGAGATCTCTCCCATTATTGAAGACTATGCGCAACGTGCCGAGTTTCCCGAGCAGATCGTAAAACAACTTGGCGAAATGGGTTGTTTTGGTCCCACCGTTCCTGTTCAGTATGGCGGAGGCGGATTGGATTATATCTCGTACGGTTTAATGATGCAGGAGCTCGAAAGGGGAGACAGTGGTGTTCGCTCCACGGCTTCAGTGCAAGGCTCATTGGTCATGTTCCCCATTTATGCCTATGGCAGCGAGGAGCAAAAAAAGAAATTTCTTCCCAAGCTGGCCAGCGGGGAGTGGTTGGGTTGTTTCGGTCTCACAGAGCCTAATCATGGAAGCGATCCAAGCAGCATGCTAACCAATTTCAAGGCCGATGGTGATCATGTGATCTTAAATGGTGCCAAGATGTGGATCAGCAATTCACCCTTTGCACAAGTGGCCGTCGTTTGGGCCAAAGACGAAAGCGGCGAGGTGCACGGCTTGATCGTAGAAAGGGGAATGGAGGGATTCAGTACCCCCACCACGCACGGAAAGTGGAGTCTTCGGGCTTCAGCCACCGGCGAGTTGGTATTCGATAACGTGCGCGTGCCTCGTACCAATATTTTACCGGGTGTAAAAGGGCTGCGTGGCCCACTGAGTTGTCTGACCAAAGCCCGTTTTGGCATTGCCTGGGGAGCGCTTGGTGCCGCCATGGATTGCTATGACACGGCCCTGCGATATGCGAAAGAAAGAGAGCAGTTCGGAAAGCCCATTGCCGGATTTCAATTGCAGCAAAAGAAATTGGCAGAGATGCTTACTGAAATTACCAAGGCACAGTTGATGGTGTGGCGTTTGGGTGTGCTGATGAACGAAGGAAAAGTTACCCCGCAGCAAGTAAGTATGGCCAAGCGAAATTCTTGTGAGATCGCTACGCAGATCTGTCGCGATGCCCGTCAAATATTGGGAGGAATGGGTATTACCGGCGAGTACTCCATTATGCGTCATATGATGAATCTGGAAAGTGTCATTACCTACGAGGGCACACACGACATTCACCTGTTGATCACAGGCATGGATATTACCGGACTCAATGCCTTTAAATAGGTAGGATGCGTATTTACCTGATCGGTTTTATGGGAGCCGGAAAATCGTACTGGGGGCCACTGCTGGCCCAACAGGCAGGTGTTCGCTTCTATGATCTGGACCGCGAGATAGAAGAAAGCCAGGGAATGGACATCGACGAGATCTTCTCAAAAAACGGAGAGGAGTCTTTTCGGGTCATCGAAAAAGAATTGCTTCATATCCTTACAGAAAGTCATTTGGAGTTTGTAATGGCTTGCGGTGGAGGCACTCCTTGTTTCTTGAATAATATCGAGTACATGAAACGCTCCGGTAAGGTCGTTTGGATCAATCCATCCGCTGAGGTATTGGCAGACCGCTTGCGAACCGAGCGAGAGCAGCGCCCCTTGCTTCAAAACATAGCCGATGAGGAGCTGCTGTCTTACATACAAAAGAAAATAGCCGATCGTCGGCTTTACTACGAACAGGCAGACGTGAGGACCGATGAAGAGAACATAGATCTTACTGCCCTTTTAAAATCTATAGTTCATGTATAAATTTTTTGGCGCAGGCGGAGCGCTGATCATGGCACTAGGGGTACTGGCAGGCGCTTTTGGTGCCCATGGCTTGCAAAAACTCTCTACGGATCCCGCTGTGTTAGAGCCCTACAAAACCGCCGTTCAGTACATGCTATGGCATGGATTGGCCTTGGTGATGCTATGGACAGCACAAGATCGTTTTACGCATCGACAGTATCGTTGGATCTCCGCTTCTTTTTTAGGTGGCGTGATTCTTTTCTCCGGGTCCCTCTTCGTTATAGTGGCCGGTAAAATTTTCAATTTCTCTGTTCCCGGGTTATTCATTTTGACGCCCATTGGCGGTTTGCATTTTGTGGTAGGGTGGGTGCTTATGGCCTGGACCCTAATCAGTAAACAGAGAAACTGATTATATTTGTGCGGATGGCCAATAAGCTTCGCAATACCTCTAAAAAATCTGATACTGCCGCTGATACTGCTGCAAAGGGCATCCGAGACTTTACAAAAGAAAAAGACGAATCGATCGACTGGATCGCATTGGCCCGTGATGAGCGGACCCTTAAGATCGTGGGTGTTGTGTTTTTGGTATTGTCTGTTTTTCTATTCATCTCTTTTGCCTCCTATCTCTTTACCTGGAAGCAAGACCAGGCCATTGCGCAACAAGGTTTCTCTGCTCTTCTGTACGAAGAAAAGCCTGCCCTTAATTGGCTGGGACGGCTGGGGGCGGTGGTTTCTCATTTCTTCTTTTTTAAAGCCTTTGGCATTGCCTCTTTTCTGATCTGTACGTTCTTTTTTGTGGTGGGCGTCAATTTGCTGTTTCGTCAAAAGGTGTTTTCTATATGGCGCAACCTTAAGTATGTGACCATTGGCACAACGGTACTCTCCGTATCGATGTCTTATATTTTTTCGGGTAATGCCTTTGCGTTTGGAGGGGGCGTGGGTAACTTATTGAATCGCGAACTCGAGGGAGCACTGGGTGTTTTTGGTGCCGGGGTCGCTTTGTTGCTCGTCGCCGCCGCTTATGTGATCTGGCAGTTCAATCCTCGATTCAACATACCCCGGACCGCCAAGTCGCCCGATCTTTCTGTCGATCCGTTGGCCGATGCCCCAGAGGATGAGGCCTCCGTTGCGCCCGTGCCCGCTGTGGCTGAATCGCAAAAAGAAGAACCCCAGCCCCTTCCTGCATCGTTCGTGCCACCTGTTGCAGGGCAAACCATCAACGACATGTATGCTGCCGGGGCAAAAACATTTCAGTATCACGAATCTCCCGGTGAGCAGACAGATGCAAATGATTTATCGTCTGCCTCCGAACTGCCATTATCAGATGGTCTCGCTACAAACGAGTTAAGCCCCGAGGAGTCTCTTATTGCAGAGCCGGTTTCGTTACCGCTAGAGCCTATCATTCCTGAGGAGCCCGCCCAAGCAGATGATCCGATCATCGAAGAGCCCGATCTTGATATCGCTGAAGATGACGATTCGCAGACAGGCGACGGCCTCGAGCTCGAGATCAAGACCACTCCAATAGAAGCAGCTGCAGAGGAAGTGATCGTAACAGAGAATCTGCCACCATACGAACCAACGCTCGACCTTAGTAATTACAAGTATCCCTCTTTGAATTTACTGGAGCAGCATGGCTCCGACAAGATCGTGCAGGATAACAACGATCTGGAAAATCAAAAGAACCAAATCATCAACACCCTTCGCAATTACGCCATAGAGATTCAAAAGATCAGCGCTACCATTGGGCCCACCGTTACGCTCTATGAGATCGTTCCTGCGCCGGGTGTTCGTATTTCTCGTATCAAGAATTTGGAAGATGATATTGCCCTCAGTCTGGCAGCTTTGGGAATTCGAATTATCGCTCCCATACCCGGAAAGGGTACGATTGGTATAGAGGTTCCCAATATCAAGAAGACCGTAGTGAGCATGCGCAGCCTGCTTTCTTCAGAGAAGTTTCAGCATAATAACTACAGCTTGCCCATTGGTATCGGAAAGCGGATCGACAATGAGAACTATATCGTGGACCTTACTTCGATGCCTCACCTGCTGATGGCGGGAGCTACGGGTCAAGGTAAATCGGTCGGACTGAATGCCATCTTGGTGTCGTTGCTCTTTAAGAAGCATCCTTCGCAGCTAAAGTTCGTTTTGATCGATCCAAAAAAAGTAGAGCTGAGTATCTACCGACACATAGAGAAGCATTTTCTGGCCAAGCTGCCGGGCGAAGAAGATGCAATTATCACCGACACAAAAAAGGTCATTCATACGCTCAATGCGCTATGCATCGAGATGGACAATCGATACGATCTGCTTAAAGAGGCCGGTGCTCGTAACATAAAAGAGTATAACGAGAAATTTATCAAGCGAAAGCTCAACCCACAAAAGGGGCACCAGTACCTTCCGTTTATTGTGTTGGTGATCGATGAGTTTGCAGACCTGATCATGACAGCGGGTAAAGAGGTAGAAACGCCCATTACCCGTTTGGCGCAATTGGCCCGTGCCATTGGCATTCATCTGATCATCGCAACGCAGCGTCCATCGGTCAATATCATTACAGGAACCATCAAAGCAAACTTCCCTGCGCGTATAGCCTTTAAGGTGTCTTCGAAGATCGATTCGCGCACCATTCTGGACACCGGTGGCGCCGAGCAATTGATCGGAAAGGGCGATATGCTCATTTCTCACCATGGCGAGTTGACTCGTTTGCAATGCGCATTTGTCGATACCCCCGAGGTAGAGCAGATCGTAGATTTTATCAGCGAACAGCAAGGCTATCCACAGGCTTTCTTATTGCCCGAGTACATTGACGAAAAAGAAATGGAGGGACGTGAAATGGATCTGGGCGACAGGGATTCTCTTTTTGACGATGCCGCCCGAATGATCGTGCAACACCAGATCGGCTCAACTTCGCTACTTCAACGCAGAATGAAATTGGGCTACAACAGGGCAGGTCGCTTGATGGACCAGTTGGAGATCGCCGGTATTGTGGGCCCGGCTCAGGGCAGCAAGCCCCGCGAGGTGCTCATTAAGAGCGAAGCCGATCTGCAACGTCATTTGGACCAGCTTGGTAGCTGATCTTTGTTAGCATCTTGTTAAGGTAGAGTCTCTTAGAAAGCTGTCCGTTCCGGCTTCGTCTAATTAGGGTTTTGGTATATCTTCGCGGCACCTGTACCCCTTGTAAACGCCCTGCATGAAAAAATCGCTCCTTATTTTGCTAATGGCCTTTTTGCAAAGCAGTCTGCTTTTTGCGCAAGCCAAAACGAGTACCCGTAACGATCCGGAAGCCAAAAAGATCCTCGATGCGGTAAGCGCGAAGTTCAAGTCATTTGCTACCGTGCAGGCCTCTTTTACTTACAAGGTCGAAAATGCCGCCGGAAAAGTCGTGTCTACAAAGACCGGTACCATTACCATGAAGGGCACCAAATACAGACTCAATTTTAGTGGGCAAGAAATTATCTGCAACGGAACAACGGTCTGGAATGTCGATAAGTCGGCCAATGAGGTTACGATCAGCACCCTCGATGCTTCAAGTGGTATGATCACTCCGCAAAAACTTTTCTCTAATTTTTACGATAAGGATTTTCTCTATGTTCTCAATGGTGAGAAAAAGGTAGGGGCCAAGCTGGTGCAAGAGATACAGCTTACCCCTGTCGACAAGTCAAAGAATTTCCACACCGTTTATTTGCAGGTCGATAAGGCCGCCAAGACCATGTACAATACCCGCGTGCTCGAAAATGCGGGCAATCGCTACTCGTATACGGTAAATAGTATGAAGACGAACGTGCCTGCCGCCGATGCCCTCTTTGCATTCGACAAGGCAAAATATCCCGGTATCAATATCGAAGATCTCAGATAAGGGCTGATTGGATCCGAACCAGCTTAGTTAGCAGGGCCTCTAATTTATCTAATGGCAGCATATTGGCGCCATCGCTTTTGGCTTGGGTGGGATTGGGATGTGTCTCTATGAATAAACCCGATGCCCCGGCTGCAATGGCAGCGCAGGCAAGCGTTTCGATCAGCTCGGGTTGTCCGCCCGTTACTCCGGCCGATTGATTGGGCTGTTGTAGGGAGTGCGTTACATCCATCACAACAGGATAGCCTAACTCTTTCATCCAATAAATATTCCGATAGTCGACCACCAGGTCTTGATAGCCAAAGGTAGTGCCTCTTTCAGTGAGCAGAATATTGCTATTGCCTGTCTTTTCAATTTTTTCGGCAGCGAATTTCATGGAAGGGCCGCTTACAAATTGTCCTTTTTTAATGTTGATGATCTTGCCCGTTTTTCCTGCCGCCTCTAGCAGATCGGTCTGACGGCACAAAAAAGCCGGTATCTGAAGAATATCCACATATGGGGCAGCTGCGGCAGCCTCTTCGGCCGTATGAATATCGGTCACTACCGGCAGGTTCAGTCGGGTGCGTACCTGTTGCAAGATCGCCAAAGCCTGGGCATCGCCTATTCCGGTAAATGAATCCGCACTTGAGCGGTTGGCCTTTCGATACGATGCCTTAAATACGTAAGGAATGCGCAGCTTGGAGCAGATCTCTTTAATGCTAGCGGCAATGTCCATGACCATTTGTTCGGACTCTACCACGCAGGGTCCTGCCAGTAGAAAAAATGATCGTTCATCATATTTTTGTTCCGCGAACAAGGGTTGTAGAAACGATGTCATGTTGCAAAAGTAGTGGTAAGTTTGTCAAATAAAAACCGCCCATGCACAAAGAGAAAATTCTGGTTATTGGCGCCTCGGGTCAGATCGGGGTAGAGCTTACGCTCGCGCTTCGAAAAATGTATGGAGCCGCACAGGTAGTGGCCGCCGATCTCAGAGAGCAAAATCCGCTGCTGGCTGGTACGGGTCCGTATGTATCGCTCGATGTGATGAACAAAGAGATGTTACATGTGCAGGTCATTCGTCAAAATATTACCCAGATCTATTTACTGGCCGCCATTCTTTCTGCGACGGGCGAAAAAAATCCATCGCTGGCCTGGAACCTGAACATGCAAGGGTTGCTCAATGTGTTGGACATTGCACGCGAAGAAAAGCTTAGTAAAGTATTTTGGCCTTCTTCCATTGCTGTCTTTGGTCCCAGCTCCCCTCGGGTCAATTGTCCGCAACATACCATCATCGAACCCACTACCATCTATGGAATCAGTAAATATGCCGGTGAATTTTGGTGCAACTATTACTGGCAGCGATATGGAGTAGACGTACGTAGTATTCGTTATCCCGGTTTGATCTCTTATACATCCGAGCCCGGAGGAGGCACTACCGACTATGCCGTAGAGATCTATCACGAAGCTCTTTCCAAGCAATCTTACAGTTGTTTCTTAAAAGCCGATACGTTTTTACCAATGATGTATATGCCCGACGCCATTCGGGCCACCACCGAGCTGATGGAAGCGCCCGCTCGTCAGATCGCCATTCGTACCTCATACAATTTATCGGCTATGAGTTTTTCTCCTGCCCAGATCGCTGCTTCTATACAGCGACAGATCCCCGACTTTTCCATAAGCTACCAGCCCGACTACCGGCAACAGATCGCAGATAGCTGGCCACAAAGCATCGATGATAGCGCTGCTCGAAGGGACTGGGGGTGGAAACACGAATTCGATCTCGATGCCATGACCGATGATATGCTACGCAACCTTGGCCAGTAGCATGCCAACGACCTCTTCTAAGAATTGACGGTCGGTATCATCAAAATCTTGCAGCTTTTCACTGTCTACATCTAGTACACCGATGAGCTGCCCCCGTTGCAGAAGGGGCACCACGATCTCAGATCTGGACAGACTGCTACAGGCAATATGGCCGGGAAAGGAATGCACATCCTCTACCACAATGGTTTTCTCTTGTTGCCAGCAATGGCCACAGACGCCTCTTCCTTTTTTTATCCGGGTGCAGGCCACGGGTCCTTGAAAGGGACCCAGCACCAGCTCGTCTTTTTTTACGAGGTAAAACCCGACCCAAAGCCATCCAAACTGTTCTTTAAGTGCGGCGCAGGTATTGGCCATATTGGCGATAAAGTCGGACTCTCCTTCGAGCAAGCCCTGAATCTGTGGGAGCAGATGCCGGTACTGCTCTGCCTTGGTTCCCTGAATTATTTTTAGATCTTCTGCCATACCTGCAAAGATAGAATCCCCCAGGCTTAGTAACTTTATTTCAATAACTCTGTCATGCGTTTTCTTTTTTTCTTGGTTGGTTCAGTACTCTTGCAAGCAACGGTCTTGGCCCAGCGGTTCGGTGGTAATCCTGCCAGCCAGCGGTGGAGGCAACTCGCTACCGATACCGTTCGCGTGATCTATGCGCCGGGGTTAGACAGCCAGGCGCAGCGTGCCGTATCGCTTGTTCATCGGTTGGCAGCGCATGATTCTTTTCGGCTGGGTAAAAGAATAAAGCCGATCGATATTGTCTTGCAGCATCGCTCCGTTATCTCAAATGCCTATGTGCAGCTAGGTCCGTTTCGCAGTGAGTGGATGCTCATGCCCGACCTCAATAACTTCAGCAGTGGGGCGATGGGGTGGAGTGACCTACTGACCTTGCACGAGTACCGTCATGTGGAGCAGCTGAATAACATGAACAACGGGCTCAGCAAATTCGCAGGCATCTTGTTCGGTCAGCAAGGATACGATCTGGCCATAAATGCGGCCGTGCCCAATTGGTTTTTTGAAGGTGACGCAACATGGCAAGAATCGGTGTTGAGCGCCCAGGGTAGGGGCCGTTTGCCTCAATTTTTAAATGCTTATCCGGCGCTGTGGCAGGCGGGCAAGAATTACTCTTGGTTAAAGCTCCGTAACGGTTCGTACAAAGATGTTGTTCCCAATCATTATGAATTAGGGTACCTGCTGGTCAATTACGGCGTGGCCACTTACGGAGAATCATTTTGGCCAACCGTTATCAAAAGAGCCGTTTCGTATTCTTCTTTGCTATATCCCTTTCAACAGGCGCTGGCTAAGACCGCCAATAGTTCGTTCGCGCAGTTCAGAAAAAATGCCTTTAGCTGGTATCGAACAAAACAGAAGGCTGCTGAACCTGCCGTGCCTAGCTGGCTGCTCAAAACGCAGACTCGCTATGCTACCGACCTGCAATACCCTTACCAGGTGGGGGCCGATTCGTTCGTTATTCAAAAGAGCAGTCGCATTCATCGTTCGGGCTTTTATCTGGTGGCCAACAAAAAGGAGCACTTGCTTCGTACACGTGATATTTCGCTCGATCAACCCTTTGGTTATCGAAACGGTAAGCTGGTCTACGCCGCTTACGAGAAAGATGCCCGCTGGGGTTGGGTCAGCTACAGTTCGTTGCGTATCGTTGATGTGCACAGCGGCAAGCAGCAACGACTTACTCGCCGAACGCGTTATTTTACCCCTGATATTGCTCCAGCGCTCGATAAGGTAATTGCCGTAAAGGTGACCGATTCGGGCCGCGCTTCGTTGGATCTTCTCTCTTCCGCTACTGGTTCGTTACTGTCTTCCTATGCATCACCTTCGGGCTATTTGTATACAGACCCTAAGTTCTTGTCTGATACCATGGTGGTTACGGCGGCCCGTAACCAACAAGGGGCCATGGCCTTGCTGCAGCTATCTCTTCGTACCGGACAAGAAGAGTTGCTGACTCCCTTTTTGCCTTTTTCACTGGGGTATCTTCACCCCTTCGAAGGCTCGATCTTTTTTACTGCAGGTTTTTTGGGTAACGATCATGTTTATTGCTACCGTCTTGCCGATCGAACGCTTTGGCAAGTTGCTGACGGAAACATCGGAAAGTATAATGTACATGCTACTACCAAAGATCTTTATTGGTCCGAGCCCACGGCGGAGGGACTTCAGATTAGGGTATCGGCAAAGGAAAATCATCGTTGGAAGCCGGTCAGTATCGATTCGCTACTTTCTGTTTCACCTTACGAAGTGGCCGGCATCAAAGAAAATGATCTTTCTTTTTTGTCTCATTTTATTGCAACACAAAATCCTTTTGATACGGTGCCTTCTGCTCGGTACAAGAAATCTACCGGGCTTCTCAATGTTCATAGCTGGCGCCCCGATTACCAAGATCCGCTCTTTCGGTTTGCGTTGTTTGGCGAAAATGTTCTCAATACGTTACAGACCGAACTGGCCTACGAATACAACGAGAATGAGCGAAGTCATACACTGGGCGCATCTACCACGTATGGCGGATGGTTTCCGCAGTTCACATTGGGGAGCAATTATACGTTTGAGCGGTCTGCTGTGGTAAGAGGGGTAAGAAGGGCCTGGTCCCAGCTAGATACGCGTTTAGGAGTTAGCATACCGTTGCAGGATGTAAGGGGCAGGGTTTATCGTAGTCTTGATGTGGGTAGTTACTATGTGCTGCGAAACGATCTCTATAAAGGAGCCTACCGCGATACGTTGGGCACGGTCAATTTCAGCTACTTACTGCATAGCATTCGTTTTTCTGTAGAGGCACAGCGCGCCCTGCAACATGTCTTTCCAAGGTGGGGCGTGAATATGAGCTTGCTTGGACAGCATAGCGTCTCTTCTTTTGCCGGTCGGCAATTCAATGGAACTGCCACAATTTATTTACCGGGTCTTTCACATCGACATCATCTGGTATTGCAAGGGGCCTGGCAAGAGCGTGATACACTGGGGCAGTTGAGTTTCGGTAACCGGCTGGCCTATAGCCGGGGGTACACCGGACGTTATTTTAGCAGAATGTGGAAGACCGGCGTCAATTATCATTTTCCATTATGGCTTCCTGATGTAGGCGTGGCGAGTATCTTGTATGTAAACCGTATTAGGGCCAATCTGTTTTATGATCACACATTGGTTTATTCAAGAAACAAAAAGCAAACCGCTATGCAGCGAAGTGCCGGCGGCGAATTATTCTTCGATACCAAGTGGTGGAACCAGCATCCGGTCAGTTTTGGATGCCGACTTAGCTATTTGATCGATCGCGATCAGTTTGACGGATACCGAGGTTGGTTCGCAGAATTGATCTTGCCCGTTAGTCTTTTTTGATGGAGGATCTTTACCCCAGCGATCGTAAGCTCTCTTCAATAAGACGGATCTTGGTCAAGGCATCGGCCTGTTTTTTTCGCTCGATCTCGATAACGTTGGGATTGGCATTTTGAACGAATCGTTCGTTGCTCAACTTTTTTTCAACGCTCGCTAAGAACCCTTTTTGGTAGTCAAGATCTTTCAGCAATTTTTCTTTTTGCGAAGTAGTGTCGAGCGGAGCCGTCGTTTCAATAAAGATCTTTTGTTTGCCCACTACCACCGTAATGCTGTTGGCGATCGTCCCGATATTTTTTTCATAGCGAATCGAAAGCGCATTTACTTGTTTGGTCAGTATCGAGGCGATGGGCTCGATCAGCGATGGAGTTTCAGATTCAATATGAAGTTTAACAGGGTCCTTGGGCTTGATCTGGTTTTTGTTGCGGGCATCGCGCACAGAAGAGATCATTTGCTTTAAGAGCTCGCCGGCCGACAGCGTAGAGGCATTGCAAGCACCTGGTGCAGGAAGAGGTCGTATCGTTAGATCGTCTTTGCGATCTTTTAATTGATGAAAGACCTCTTCAGTGATAAAAGGCATAAAGGGATGCAGCAACTGCAGCAACTCTTCGAAGAATGAAACTGTTTTTTCGTACGTGGCAGCCGGCAGGGGTTGTTCAAAGCCCGGCTTGACCCATTCTAGGTACCAGCTACAAAAATCATCCCAGATCAGCGAATAGATGGTCTTGAGCGCTTCGCTAAGTTTGTATTCTCCGTAAAGATCTTCTAGCGCACTACGCACTTCGCACAGCCGATTTTCGAACCACTCGATGGCAAAGACCGGGGTGGTCACTGCGCCATCATGCGATTGTCGTTGCTCCCAGCTTTTGACCAATTTCAGTGCGTTCCAGATCTTGTTATTGAAGTGCAGTCCTTGTTCGTTGGTGCTTTCGTCCCATAGTAGGTCATTGCCTGCCGGAGAGGCGATCATAATGCCAAAGCGAACGGCATCGGCTCCATATTGATCGATTAGCGCAAGCAGATCGGGAGAGTTGCCCAGGCTTTTGCTCATCTTTCTTCCTTGTTTGTCTCTGACGATCCCGGTAAAGTAAACTTGTCTGAAAGGGATCTGCTGTTGAAACTCACAGCCGGCCATGATCATGCGCGCTACCCAAAAAAAGATGATCTCAGGGGCGGTAACCAGTGTGTTGGTGGGGTAGTAGTATTGGATCTCCTTATTGCCCGGCTGACTATATCCTTTGAATACTTCAAATGGCCAGAGCCACGAAGAGAACCAGGTATCCAGACAATCCTCATCTTGTTGCAAAGAAGCGGGCGCCTTACCATGCGAACTTTTGTATTGTTCAAGAGCAGTGGCATGGTCCGGTGCGACCACTACGTTTCCACTCTCGTCGTACCAGGCCGGTATGCGATGCCCCCACCATAATTGTCGGGAGATACACCAGTCCTTGATATTTTCCATCCAGTGGCGGTAGAGATTCTTGAATTTGCCAGGGTAAAACTTGATGTCTTCGTTTGCAACGGCCTGCAGGGCGGGCTCGCTGATCTTTTTCATATCGACCCACCATTGCAAAGAAAGACGGGGCTCCACTACCACATCGGTGCGTTCGCTATAACCTACCTCGCTGTTGTAGCTCTCCGTTTTTTCGAGAAATCCTTTTTCTTCGAGTTCTTTGGCAATAAGTTTGCGTGCCTCGAATCGATCTTTGCCTACGTATAGACCGGCCTCTTCGCTAAGGGTGCCATCATCGTTGAATACGTCGATCACATCCAGTCCGTGCTTTTGTCCTAACTGGTAATCGTTACTGTCGTGTGCCGGAGTTACCTTAAGCGCACCTGTTCCAAAGTCCATGCTCACATAGTCGTCCGCAATAATGCGAATGCGTCTGTCAATGAGCGGCACAAAGGCGTAGCGTCCGTGCAGTTCCTTGTAGCGAGGATCATCGGGGTGCACGCAAATAGCGGTGTCTCCCATTATGGTCTCGGGTCGTACGGTGGCTACAACGATATACTCATCGTTACCTCCCTCTAACTTGTAGCGAAGATGGTAAAGCGTCTGCTGGGTTTGTTTGCGAATCACCTCCTCATCGCTGAGTGCGGTTTTAGCGCGGGGATCCCAGTTGATCATCCGCTTTCCCCTATAGATGTAGCCTTTATTGTAAAGCTCAACGAAGACATCGATCACGGCCTTGTAATACGCAGGGTCCATCGTAAAATGAGTGCGTTCCCAATCGAGGCTGCATCCCATTTTTTTCAACTGCTCTAAAATGATGCCACCGTATTTGTTCTTCCACTCCCAGGCATGCGACAAGAACGCATCGCGGCTTAAAGACGATTTGGCGATTCCTTTTTCGCGAAGCAGCTGTACTACTTTTGCCTCGGTAGCAATGGAGGCGTGGTCAGTACCCGGTACCCAGCAGGCATTTTTGCCTTGCATGCGGGCTCGTCTGACCAAGATATCTTGGATGGTATTGTTGAGACAATGCCCCATATGGAGCACCCCGGTAACATTGGGAGGGGGAATAACGACCGTAAATGGTTCGCGTTCGTCGGGTTCAGAATGAAAATAGCCTTTCTCGATCCAATGCCGGTACCACTTGCTTTCTGCCAGTCCGTGTTCGAAATTTTTACTCAGCTCCATGGGGCACAAAAATACCCGGTTTTGCCCTTATGACAATCAGCCAACGCACTCTTCGATAGTGGCATTGATGCCCCGGTCAAGAATCGCATCGCACATGGGTTTCAGGGTCTCGAATTCGCCTTTTTTTACCGCGTATTTTCCTTTGTAATGTATTAGGTAAGCGCACTGCTCGGCCTGCTCATGCGTGTGGCCGCAGATCTCTACCAGTGTCGTGATGACCCATTCGAATGTGTTTACGTCGTCGTTCCAAACAATGAGCTGGCTTGGCGCTGCCACATCGGTCAGCACGTCCATTTCGTGAGAGGGGAGAGAACGATCATCTTCTTTGTAGGCGGTCATGGTAGCAAAATTAGTTTGAATGCTATTTCTTAAAAAGCTTTGTTCAAATGCGTGCCCCCCCTTATCTTTGCCCTCCGCAAAAAGGGAGCTTAGCTCAGCTGGTTTAGAGCATCTGCCTTACAAGCAGAGGGTCGGCGGTTCGATCCCGTCAGCTCCCACTGAAAATCAAAGGGTTACAAATTGTAACCCTTTTTCTTTTGCCAGTATTTGTATGGGCTATCTCGTGTACCAGATCAGGTAATTTCCAAAATTGTCCACCAGTCTCATGATCTCGTTGTACAAGATAAAGGGAACCGATTTTTTTGTGTCTTCGTAGGTCCAGTTTTGGTAGGCCCCTGGTTCTTTTGAGGTACTGTCTGCAATGAGCTTTCTCCATTTCATCTGAATGCGTATATCGCCTCTGTCGGTCACGATACTTTCTATGAAATAATCGCAATTCGATTTTTTCATGGTGATCGGAAGGGTGTTCAGTTGAAAAAAAATAGGATCGGTCCTGTCTAAGCGTATGCCCTCCCTCTCTATGTACCGGCTCCAAGAAGAAAAAGCCGTGGCGGCAGCGAGTCGGGTTTCAATTACAATCGTGCCACAACCGGGGTAGGGGGCATCTTTACCTTGAGCATAGGCCGTATGGCCCGATACCCATAAGAACAATACGAATAACCAAGCCGGCTTGATCATAGAAATAATTTAGGATAAAATGAGAGTTAGGAAGTGGAACGTACTGGACTCGAACCAGTGACCCCTACTCTGTCAAAGTAGTGCTCTAAACCAACTGAGCTAACGTTCCGGGAGGGCGAATGTAGTTAAAATTCTAAATTCTCCACGCTACGATCGAATTGATCCACTCTTTTCGGTAAGGAGTTTGCACCCTAATGTAATTGTCGGTGTAACCCTCCATCATCCCCTCGTGATCGGCCTTTTCGAACAACACCGGTCGGGTGGTATCGTAAAATTGTGAGGTGAACTGCTTTGTTTTAACGAAAGAGAGTTGGCGAAGTTTCTTGTTTCTTTCGTGCCGCACAGCAATCGGAACGCTATCTGTTAAGGTCTTTGCCAGCGTATTTTCTCTTTCTGAGTAGGTGAACACATGGAGGTAGGTAACGGCAAGTCCTTGTAAAAATTCGTAGGTCTCGTTGAAGTCTTCATCGCTCTCTCCGGGAAACCCCACGATCACATCAGCCCCAATGGCGGCGTGTGGCATATACTCTTTGATCCAGGCTACTCGCTCGGCATACAGCTCTCGCTTGTATCTTCTTCGCATCATACCCAGTATACGGTTGCTCCCGCTTTGTAGCGGAACATGAAAGTGCGGCATAAAGCGTTTGCTCTTTGCCACCGTTTCGATGATCTCTTTGGTAAGCAGATTGGGTTCGATCGAGGAGATCCTGTAGCGTTCAATGCCATCGATATTGTCCAGTACGTTTACCAGTTGATAAAAATCCTCTTCTCCCTCGCCAAAGTCTCCCAGGTTGACCCCGGTTAGTACGATCTCTTTGGTTTGGGCTGCGGCCAGCTCGTGCACGTTGGCCACCACATTGGCGATACTATCGCTTCGGCTTTTTCCTCTGGCTAGCGGTATGGTACAAAATGAGCAGTTGTAGTCGCATCCGTCTTGCACTTTTAAAAAACTGCGGGTGCGATCTTGTGAGGACCAAGAGGCCGTAAAACCGTTTACATCGTCAATGTCGCAGCTACAGATCTTTACGCCATCCTGGTGAGTCAGATTTTTAATATGATGCGGTAAGTTGAACTTCTCCGCAGCGCCCAGCACCAGGTCCACTCCTGGAATGGAGGCGATCTCGTTGGGCTTTAACTGCGCGTAGCAACCCGTTATGACAACATAGCTCTCCGGGGCTCTTCGCTGGATCCTTCTGACCAGTTGACGGCATTCCTTGTCGGCATTGTCCGTAACGGAGCAGGTATTGATCACATACACATCGGCTTGCTCATCGAACTCCTTTTTTTCAAAACCCTCTTTTTCGAGCAACCGGCCCAGCGAAGAGGTCTCCGAATAGTTCAATTTACAGCCCAGTGTATGAAAGGCCACAGAGCGAATTAAAGACATAGGTGCAAAAGTAAAGCATCCCGCGTAGATGCTTGCTAAAGTGTAACTTCGACCCATCGCTTTTGCCATGAAACGACCCCTGTTGCTGCTTTATAATATTTACGCGCTTTTGGTCTTTGTAGCGCTCATGCTATTGCTGTTCCCATTTTTTTTGGCAGTATCATGGCGTGGGCCGGTCACAGGCGGCAATTGGTCGATCAGGATCTGCAAATGGTGGGCCGATGCCTGGATGCTTCTCATTGGGATGCGGCAGCACACTATATTCGAGGTGCAGCATGACCCGGGGCGCCCCTACATTTTTGTTGCCAATCATCTGTCTTTTATCGATGCCGTTATTTTGGTAAAATCGATTCCACAACATTTCAGGCCGTTGGCCAGGGCAGAGACAGCATCACTTCCTGTTTTTGGGTTCATTTATCGAAATGCCACCGTAACCGTCGATAGGAGCGACCCTACCAACCGCGCTGCCAGTATCAGCAGATTAAAGGCCTTGCTTAGAAAAAAGATCTCCGTTTTTGTTTTTCCGGAGGGCACCTTCAACATGAGCGATCAGCCGTTGAAGTCCTTTTACGATGGGGCCTTTAGGGTGGCATTAGAGACTCGTACCCCCATCAAGCCCATTTTATTTTTGGATGCGTTCGATCGAATGCACTATAGAAGTGTCGCTTCGCTCACACCGGGACCCAGCCGGGTGGTATACCTGCAGGAGATCTCCGTAGAGGGATATGGGGCCACTGAAGTATCAAGGCTTAGGGATGATGTCTATGCTCTTATGCATGAGAAATTGATCGCATATAGGGCTCCTTGGATCAAGTCATCTTCGAACAGCTGAATTCTTGCTACATTAGTGTGTTGATGGCAGCGGGCGTAATTCATAAGAAGCAATATGCAGAGGTTATTGTACCGGCTGCTCTTCCCCAAAATTTTACTTGGTCCATTCCGGCTTCTCTGCAAGGGCAGCTTTCGCCCGGTCATCGTGTGCTGGTCAATCTGGGTAAGCAAAAAAAGTATGTAGGCATCATAAAATCGATCGGTGTCGACGCGCCATCAGGGTTGCAGGTCAAAGAGATCATTCAGCAGTTAGATGAAACTCCTTTTGTAAGCCAGGCTACCTTAGGCTTGTGGGAGTGGATCGCAGATTATTACATGTGCTCTGAAGGAGAAGTAATGGCCGCTGCCGTACCAGCGCCTTATCGTACCACTGGCAGCGAAAAGACCGCGGCCTATCAGCCCAAGTTCGAACGCTATATCGCTCTTCACCAGGGTTTTTTACCCGAAGAAAAACTCGCAGAGCTTTTAAATAATTGGAAGGGAGCGCCCCGGCAACTTGCGCTCTTGCTGGCCTATATCGAATTGCATCAAACAAAAGGAGAAGTATCCGCAGCCGTACTTTTAAAACGTGCCGGCGCCTCTGCTTCGTTACTCAAAGCACTCATCGAAAAAGAAATATTGGTCGAGTACAGAAAGCAAGTCGACAGAATCGATCACTTGCCCGTTATTCATTCCATCGATTTTACACTTTCTGCACCACAAGAAGAAGCATTTGATCAGATAAAGGCTTGTTGGCAGCATCAAATGGTATGCTTGCTGCAAGGGGTTACCGCCAGTGGAAAAACGCATGTGTACATGAAGTTGATCGGTGAAGCCCTGGGGCGCGGAGAGCAGGTCTTGTACATGCTCCCCGAGATAGCTCTTACCGCGCAGATCGTACGCCGTTTGCAGCACTGTTTTGGCGGGCAGGTTGGGGTGTATCATTCCAAGTTCTCGCAACAAGAAAGAGCTGAGCTTTGGCAAAAAGTTGCTTCGGGGCAGTTGACCATCTTACTAGGCGCACGTTCTGCCGTTTTTCTTCCCTTCAAAAAACTGGGCTTGATCGTTTGCGATGAAGAGCATGATCCTTCCTTTAAGCAGCAGGAACCCTCGCCCCGCTATCACGGAAGGGATGCGGCCATTTATTTAGCCTCTTTGGCAAAGGCCAAGGTATTACTGGGAAGTGCTACACCTTCTGTAGAGACCTATCACCAGGCGTTGGCAGGAAAATTCGGCTTGGTAGCGCTCACGCAGCGTTATGCGGATGTTTCATTGCCACCTCTTCGCATCATCGACACTAGGGCCGTTCCTGTTAAGGATAGGGCGGGAGGGTTTCTTACCCCGGCCCTCGTTCGCTCAATGGAGCGAGTGCTTTCTGCGGGTCGTCAAATAATCTTGTTTCAGAATCGAAGAGGGTATGTTCCCTACCAAGTTTGTCAGCAATGTGGCTGGATACCTTCTTGTAACCATTGTGACGTATCACTTACACTGCACAAGAGAAAAGGGCAATTGCTATGTCATTACTGCGGATCGGCCTATCCGGTGGTGTCACGTTGTATTGGTTGCGGAAGTAGCTCTTTTACCCAGCGAAATTTTGGAACCGAGTTGATCGAGGAGGAGTTACAAAAACTGTTCCCGCTGGCCCGCGTAGCTAGAATGGATGTGGATGCCATTCGCGGTAAGCATTCACATGAGCAATTGGTTCGGCAATTTGAGCAAGGGCAAATTGATATACTGGTCGGTACGCAAATGGTGGTAAAGGGGTTGGATGTGGACCGGGTCGACCTGGTGGGCATACTCGATGCGGATGGCTTATTGCATTTTACTGACTTTAGGGTGCATGAGCGAGCTTTTCAATTGATGGAGCAGGTCAGTGGAAGAGCCGGCAGAAAGAAGCAAACCGGAGAGGTCATTGTACAGACTTCGCAGCCTGCTCATCCGGTGCTTCAGTATGTTACGGCACATGACTACCGTGCCTTTTTTGATGAGGAGGTCGGCAAGCGAGAAGAGTTTTTCTATCCTCCTTTCAGTCGGTTGATCTTATTGAGTTTTCGGCATCCGTCAGAGTCCGTCAGCGTGCTGGCTGCGCAAGCCTTCGCTCGGGCATTTGCGAATCGGTACGGCAACTACCTGACCGGTCCCGCTCCGGCGGTGGTATCGAGGGTTCGCAATCAATACCGAACCGAGTTGTTGCTGAAACTACCTCGTCGTTCTTCGCTGTTAGTACAATGCAAAAAAGATATCAGAGAGCAAATTATTCAGTTGACCGGTCAGCGCAATTTTAGGAGCGTGCAAGTAGTGGTCGATGTAGATATAATCTAGTAAAGATGGATTCGCTTACTCATATTGCGTTGGGGGCCTGTGTGGGAGGTTTGTTAGGCGGAAAGCAACTACGAACAAAAGCTTTGGTATGGGGTGCGGCCGTTCAGTCATTGCCTGACATAGATTTTCTCGCAGGCATATGGTGCAGCCCTGCAGAGGATCTGTTGGCTCATCGGGGCTTTACCCATTCTTTTTTATTTATGTTTCTGCTAGCACCCTTGCTGGCGATCGGTGCTCAGCGGTTGCATGGCGCTGCTAGATTTTCATTGATCCGCTGGATGATATTTTTTGCCGTGCAAATTTCGATACATCTTTTATTGGACGCATTGAATGTCTATGGAACGGGTTGGTGGGAGCCTTTTAGCCATCACCGGGTATCGGGGAATTTATTGTTTGTGGCCGATCCGGTCATGACCCTTCCCTTGGTGATCGCTGCCGGGTGGCTGTTTTTTACGCTGAGACGAGACCGGCCAGCTACTATTCGTCCGGTGGTCGTTGCATTTTTGATTTGCTTCGCTTATCTGTTAGTCGGGCTTTTCAGTAAAATGCATATAGAAAAAGAGTTGCAGCAGCAGTGTAGAAAGAAGGGTCTGCAACCCGTTCGCTCTTTTGTTACTCCCGCACCTTTCACATCCTTATTATGGTTTTGTGCCGTTGATGTCGGGCAGGGTTTTTATGTGGGATATCGCTCTGTTTTTGATCAAGAAAAATCCGGTTTCTCGTTAACCTATTTTCCAAAGCAGGATTCACTGCTTGCCTGTGTGCATGATCGCGAAGATGTTCAGCACCTGATCCGTTTTTCAAAGGGATATTACATCGTGCAACGTCGTACCGACACCTTGGTGTTTAATGACCTTCGCTTTGGCCAACAGATGGGATGGGCTCATCCCCGCGCTCCTTTTTCGTTCTACTATTTTTTAGAGCACCCCGGGCAAAATGACTTTCTGATTCAACGTGGCAGGCTGGCCGGTTGGGACCGCCACACGTTTACGAGGTATATAGATCGTATTGTTGCTAATCCATAATAAGTTTACATGCGTTTTTTTTATATAAATAGCTTTTTGATCTTTTTTACGTGCTGCTCTCTTGCTACCGCTTGGGGCCAGTCAGATCGGCTGTTGTTTTCTGTGCAGACCAAGCGGGTCGCACAAAATACCAAACTGGTTTCGTTGTGCACCGATGCTTCACCGCTTGCAACGAAGTTTCGAACAGCGATGGTACATCAGGTAGATAGCTTGTATCGTCTACGACTGATCGCACGCCCGTATCATGTGGATGCGCTAAAGCAACTGCTTGCAAGGCCATCGGTCGACACGAGTCTTTTTTCCACTTATCTATTTATCGATGCTTTGGTGGCTACCTCTTATGACCTTTTTCGGGGTACTCTTACAGCTCATGCAGTTGGCTTTGATGCGGTCAGCACCCTGTATCGCAACAGGGATGATAGTTTGATCGAGGCGGGATTAAAAGGTATTGCCAGTGAAAAGCAGATGATAAGATGGCTTTCATCTCTTGAGCCCTCCAACCTAGACTATGTGCTGATCAAAAAAGCACTGCTTGCCCGGCAAAAAAAAGAAAGTCGCTTTTCTGAGGGATCCACCTTATCGGACACCCTGCTGAATTTGCAGCGTTCCTTGCAATTATATCGGTGGATCTTTCATTTTGGCCTAGACCAATTCGTTTTGGTCAATATTGCGGCTGCTCGCTTGGATCTTTACGAAAATGGAAGCTCCGTTATTGATATGCGGGCTATTGTAGGAAAGCCCGCTACTCCCACGCCACGATTCGCCAGTTTTTGCAAGCAACTGATCTTATATCCTTATTGGTATGTGCCAGCCAGCATTGCCATTGGTGAGTACCTGTCAAAGATCAAACGAAATCCCGGCTGGCTTGACCAGCGAAACATGCAAGTGGTCGATGCCAGAGGAAGGGTGGTAGATCATCACCGTTTAAACTGGAGAGATTTTCATGCCGGGTATTTTCCTTACACCATCAGGCAATCCACCGGATGCGACAATGCGCTGGGGGTGCTAAAATTCGATATCGAGACGCCCTACGGGGTTTATCTGCATGATACCAACCACAAAAGCGCTTTTTTGCAAGCCTCTCGTTTTTTGAGTCACGGCTGTATACGGCTGGAAGAGCCCCTGCTGCTTGGAAGCAGGTTGCTTCGTGCGGGGCTGGATACAGCCTATCTGCAGTCTTGTTATGCCGATAAAAAGCCCGTGGCGCGTGCCCTCGGGCAACCTGTTGCCGTCTTTTGTTTGTATCTACCCGCCACAATCGATGCCGAAGGGCAGTTGCGTCTACATCGAGATGTGTACAAACTGTTCGTAAAGTAAAGGGCTGTTACGCAGTTTTGTTGAACCCCAATGATCCGTTAAATAAAATTGTGCTACACCATTTCGGTGCTAATTCGTTTTGGCTTATTTTCAGCGTCACAAAATCTCTCCCTGATGAAATCATTTATTTCTCGCTTTGCGATCTTGTTTGTTTTTTTAGGTGCAAGCTTTTTTTCGTTCGCCCAGCAGCCTCGCGATTACCAGGTGCAATTGCGTGCCGGTGTATTCGTTCCTGTTGCCAACACTGCCAAGCTTCGTTTGACAGACCAGGTGTTTAGAAGCACTCAGTTTGGTCCCTATTGGTATGCGGTCTTGCAGTTCAACGATATTCCCAGTGCTTCAGTTCGCGAGAATTTATCGCAAGTGGGTATCACGCTGCTCGATTATTTCCCCAACTATGCCTATGCGGCCAAGATCAGTACTAGTTTTGATATCAATACATTTAGCGCTTATGCCGTTCGTGCAGTATTTGCTTTTCAAGACATACAGAAAACTATTCCTGATCTTTTGTATGCGAAAGTTCCTGCCCATGCGACCCTTGCGCCGGGAACGGCCGATGTGACCATCATAACCTTCGAACAACTTGGTCGTTCGGCCATCGAACCGCTGCTGCTTACCCTTGGAGCGCAGATCATCAGAGAAGATGCGCCTTTTAGGAGCTTTGTGGTTCGCGTTCCCGTTTCGCAGCTCAAAGCGCTTGTGCGTCTGCCCGTGGTGCAATGGGCGGAGTTTATCGATGAGCCAAATCAAAACGAAAATCTTCCCGGTCGTTCGCTTCATAGGGTGGCCCCCATCAGCGATGGTCCCCGTAATCTAAAAGGGGAGGGTGTTAATGTTGGTATTTGGGATGGAGGAGCCATCGGGCAGCATCTTGATTTTTTACCAATTGGTCGCGTTACACAGGTCGAGAACGTGGCCCTGAGCGATCACTCGACCCATTGCTCTGGTACCATATTGGGAAAAGGAGTTGCTAACCCTATTGCAAGGGGAATGGCACCGAACGCAAAATTGTATTCTTATGATTTTAATGGAAACGTTCCTGCTGAGATCGCAGCCGGTATACCTGCCTACAATCTTGCCGTGAGTAGTCACTCATATGGCGGTACGGCTACTTGTGGGATCAATGGAGCCAGCATTGCCTACTCTGCTACCAGTCGCTCTACCGATCTAAATCTGAATAATTTCCCGTATCACTTGCATGTTCACTCGGCAGGTAATTCGCAGACCTCTTGCACAGGTGGATGGTACACCATTACGGGTAGCGGAAAATCGGCTAAGAATAATATTTTGGTCGCTAACGTAACATCTACTGATGCCATGTCTTCTTCGAGCAGTTTTGGACCAGTGCAGGATGGAAGAGTAAAACCCGATATCAGTGCGATGGGTACGAATGTTTTCTCTACGTACAGTACGGGCGCTACCAGTTATGCTACCATATCAGGAACATCTATGGCCACTCCTGGCGTCAGCGGCTCGGTCGCATTGTTGGTGGAGCGCTTCAAGCAACTCAATAATAACAACCTTCCTCCCTCTGCACTGATCAAAAGTGCTGTGCTCAATACTGCGCAAGATCTTGGCAACGCCGGACCTGATTATCGATTTGGATATGGTCGTATCGATGCATTGGAGGCGGTTCGTGTACTAGAAGACAATCGCTATGCTGTCAATACCATTGCCAATGGGGCTCTCAATGAGCTTACCATTACTGTACCACCCAATACGGTTCGATTGAATGTGATGTTGAATTGGAACGATCCTGCCGGCGCTCCCAACGCAAATCCTGCGCTTGTGAACAATCTCGATTTGACGGTATCGAATAGCAGTAGTAATTATTTGCCCTGGGTGTTAGACAAGAACAATCCTGCTGCAAGTGCAACAACCGGTGTGGATAATGTCAGTAATGTAGAGCAGGTTACCATCTATAACCCTCCCGCCGGCACTTACCAGATCAAAGTGGCCGGTACAAGTGTGGCTACTGGTACCAATCAACAATATGCTGTTAGCTGGACCGTCGATCAGCCCAGAGTAGAGATCATTTACCCTAATGGTACCGAAACATTTTCTCCGGGCTCCTCCGAAGTGATCACCTGGAATCAGATGGGGGCCACCGGCACGCAGACACTCGAGTACTCTGTCGATAATGGGGCTACCTGGAATCTTATTGCCAATAACATTGCCTCCACGGCTACTCGATTTACGTGGTCTGTTCCGCTTGGTTTGAATACTGCTCAGGCAATTATTCGGATCACCAATGGTGCACTGACCGATCAAAGCGATGCCAACTTTAGGATTTTGGGAATTGTAACAGGTTTTTCTGGTAATGGTACCAGCTGTGCTGCTGGAGAAATAAATTTTAGCTGGACGGCCGTAACCGGTGCCACGCATTACGATATCTACCGGTTGAATCAAACTTCCGGGGAGTATGTAATCTTTGCCGGTGATATCACCTCCACTAGTTACACGGCAACCGGGCTAACCGCCGGACAAAGTAGTTGGTTTGTCATTTGCGCCAGAAGTACAACCACGAATGCACAAAGCCAAAGAACCACCGCAATTGCCGTAACCGCCTCCTCAGGAGGAGGTAATATGGGTGCGCTCGGAGCCATTACAGGCGAGACGACCATCTGTGGTACCGGTCAGGTTACGTATAGCATCGGCGCTGTTTCAGGAGCAACCGGTTATGTTTGGTCCGTTCCTCTTGGGGCCGCTATCCTTTCGGGTCAGGGAACCAACCAGATCACGGTCACCTTTGCTTCTGGCAGCCAGTCTGGTAATGTTACCGTTTATGCAACTAATTCTAATTGTCAGACTCCTTCGGTTCAGTTGGCTGTTGCAGTTGGTAGCAGCTCGCTTATCGCTCCGGTAAGCGGAGGTAATCAACAAGAATTAGTATGCCCTGGTGCTGTTATTCCAACTTTAACAGCTTCTGCTTCTGTACCTGCTGGTCAAACCATCGTTTGGTACACGGCGGCTACGGGAGGAACGGTAGTTAACTCTCCCACCCGAAATACGATCGGGACCGTTACATACTATGCCGCCGCACGCGATAACGCTACAGGCTGTGAGGGTGTTAACAGAACGGCCATTACATTGACCTTGGTCGCTGTTCCTGCTGCTTCCATTACTGCTAGTGGACCTGTCAGTTTCTGCCAGGGTGGATCGGTAACACTTTCTGCAAACAGCGGTAGTTCTTATCTGTGGAGCAACGGTCAAACCAGCTCTTCTATTACTGTTAATGCTACTGCATCCGTAAGCGTTACCGTTACGACAGGAACTTGCGTAAGTACCTCTGCTGTAACAGTAGTAACGGTAAACCCGCTGCCTGTTGCCACTATTACACCATTAACGCCTACTCGTGTGTGCGATGGTGACAGAGTTTTATTGGCTGCCTCTGCGGGCAGTACCTGGAGCTGGAGCAATGGTGCTACCTCACAGTCGGTATTGGTGGGAACGGGGGGTAATTATAGTGTTACCGTAACCAACAGCTTTGGTTGTTCTACCGTGTCCGCGCCTGTAGCAGTGTCCATTGAGCCGAATCCTGTAGCTACCTTGCAAGCGAGCCCTTATACAAAGGTGATGCCGGGACTTCAGACCGCGATCAATGCGACCGTTACGCCGGCAGGTTCTTATACCTACACTTGGTTACTCAATAATAACACCTTATTGGGCGAGACTACTGCCACTGTAGATTCGATTGGCTGGAAGCATCCCTCTGGCAGCTACAAGGTGCGTGTGCAAAATAATCCTCCCCGACTGCCCTGCGCAAACACGTCTGAGGTTTTAGTGATAGGTGATTCTGTTACTACAAGACTTTTCATTTTCCCCAGTCCCAATAATGGATTATTTAAGGTCTCCTATTACAGTGCTGTTGCAGCTAACTATAGTTTACAGGTGTTCGATACCAAGGGCGCCATGGTGTTCAGCAGGCAGCTGCCTGCCACGTCGGGGTATCCGTTGATGGAAGTTGACCTGCGCTTTGCACAAGGAGGCCTCTATGTGGTAAGACTTGTGAATGCTTCCAATCTGGTGATCGCATCCGGAAAGGTGATTATTAATCGTTAGTCGCTTTATATTTTTTTAGGGCTGATCAGTATCAATAGGGTGCTGATCAGCCTTTTTTTATGTCCATCAATTAGTGTTGCGTAGTTGATTGGTGTCATTTTTACGGCAACCCGAATGCAGCATCTTGCATGTACAACGTTGTAGGGGCCGGTTCCGATTTAATCATTTATTCATTCTTTAAAAACAAATCTCTATGAAAAGGTTTTTATTTGCCTTTATGGCCGCTCTTGGTTTTTCAGTAGCCAGTGCGCAGCCAGCATCAGATGCCTCTGTTATTCTCGCTAAGCTTGATCTTGAAAATGTGATCTTCATGATCCCTCAAATTGACTTTTTGGAGGCTGATTTTAACGACGCCGGCGATTACTTGAGTCCTACCGGTAGAATACTGGAAGATGGTTCTGGCAACCAGACCAGTCCCTTTCTTGTATTCTCTAACCGGAACTTCAATGTGGCGATTCGCGCCGCTACAGCACAGTTCCTTTACACCGGTTCAGGAACAGGTAACAATGTGATGCCTTGCAGTGTATTGCAGTATAACTTGACCAGCAATGGAACAGGCGGCACAAATGCAACACCTGCCACTTGGAATCCTATTAGTACAAGTTCTGCTCCCTTAATCAACGGAGGTACATTTGGTGCAGCCAAGCCTTTCTCTGTAAAGATGAGAGCGCTCCCAGGATGGAGCTACACGGGTGGTCACTACCGTTTGGGTGTGATCTTGACCGCAACACAACTTTAATCGCAAATGCTACGCAGGGGTTGTTCTCTCTTTGGGGAGAACAACCTCTTTTTATCGTATCGAAAATGATTCGTTTTCTCAAGGAGATAGCTCTTCTGTTAATGCTTTTGCAATCTTTTTTTGCCACTGCTCAACAAGATAATTTCATCTCTTTTTCAGATTCATTGACCATTGCCGAGCACTCCTTTTTTTTATACAATCTTGTGCGGGTCAAATCGGCTGGTCGTTTGGTAACTGCTTCCGTTTTTCCGCCAACCGGATGGAAGTTACTTGGTGATACTGCTCTTACCGCTCCGGTCAACTCAGATTCGGTGTCTTATATACCGATTACTTTAATTAAGCAAACCGGGGCATCGGCTATTTTTAATCCCGTTAAACTTCGCGTTGCGATACAAGGGGTCAATCAGATGGTGGATACCTTTTTTTTTGTTAGGGCGAGAGCGATAGATGATTTTTCTGTTACAACACCTCAAGAGAGCATCGATGTCTTACAAGATGCAAAAAGCGTGACCGTGCCGCTTTTGATCAAAAATAAAGGTACTACAACCGGCCATTACCGTGTGACCGTCAGGCAAACCGGGTCTTCATTCGACGAGCACTTTATGCTACGTCTACCACCCGGGGCAGATTCATTGCTTCAGTGCCGCATAGCCGTAGTTCTAAATCGCTGGCAAGGGCAGCAAAAGCTTATCATCAAGGTAAACGATAGTACTGGTGTTGTGCAAAGCTTGCCGCTCACGCTGACGAGGCTCAATCCCTCAGGCAAACTACATGCTACCCGATACGGCGACTTTCCTGCAGCCATAGAGACTGGCATAATGCGGGTTGATAAACAGCTTAGCTACATCGTTGCCATACAGGGCTCCATCCCATTGCCAAAGGGAGGTATTGATCTTAGTTTTCGCTCCAAGCAATATGGTATGGCCAATACGTTGGAGCGAAATGTTTTTATGGCCCAAGTCAGACAGGGTCGTTGGGACATAGCGGTGGGGCAGCTAAATGAGATAGCACATTTCTTTTCTTATGGAAGGGGCCTTAGGGCCCAGTACGATATGCTGGGTGGTTACCAGGTAGGAGTTCAGGCAATCATACACACACTGCCCGGCCCGTTTACCAACAACACGTATCGTCTTTCTTTGCAAAGGCAACAGGGTAACGTATTAGGTTTGTACCGGTTGGTAGCCAATATTGACCGAAAAAAAGGAGTACAGGAATATCTGGTATATCATGAAAATAGTTGGAAGCCCGCTGAGAATATTTCGTTTAAATTCAATGTTGCAGTAGGGTGGGAGAGGTTCTTGCGGTTGGCGGTCAATAGCAGTGGTGATCCGGCTCTTGGAGTTGGGTATAACTTTACGGCTATCGGAAAAAAGAAAGAGTGGACTAGTGCATGGCAGTATCATCCACTTCACTTTCCCGGTGTGGACAAAGGCTTTAAGAATCATCAACACCAGATCAGGTGGGTAGGAAAGAAACGTTATTTTGACCTCTTCTATCTGTATAATCGAGTGGTCAGCACACTTTTGCTCGATACGGTCTATTACGCCGATGCATTCAGGTTCAATATGGAGAAACTCGGTATCAGGGCCGGATTCAGAAAAGACAGATCGGATCTCTCTTTCAGTGTTGGCTTATTTCGGCAAGCCGGATTATTGGGCGCCCAGTTACCTAGTTATCGTTTTGGTGAAATATTTTTTTCGACCTTGGCAAAGCCAGGCCATCGTTTTTCTATTAAGTCCTTATCGGGATACACCAATGATAAATCGGTAACACGCCCCGTTTTCATCAATAACACCACGTTGAATTATCAGGTCAAAGACAAGGGAGTGCGAGTCTTCTTTTTACAACAGCCTACCATTAAAGATAGTATTGTAAAGGTCATACTTCGTATGAACAGAACGCTATTGCTTAGTCCTTATGTGAACGTTAGGGTATTTAAAAGAATATCAGTGAATCTTCGATACAGTTTGTCTCAGACGCGTTTCGATAAGAGAATTACCTCGGCCGCCGGAATTACTGCCGGGTATAATAATACCGCCTCTGGTTGGCAATTCAATTTTTCAGGATCGTTTCCAATTTCTCGTTCTTCCGCTGCAGGCATTCCAGGTATAAACGTTTCATTATTCAATATCTCGGTTAAAAAGTCACTTCGTATTCCAATGTTGCTAAAAAGGCGTTATCATGATCTTTCGGTTATAACGTACGAAGATAGAAACGCCAATCGGCAATTGGATACGGCCGATCGCTTGCTGCCGGACATAAGGATCAGGGTCAATAAGAATGATTTTATTACAGATAAAAAGGGGGAGTTTACCTGGAGAAATATCGACACTGGGCAGTACCAGGTCACAGTGATTCCCTCCTCTCGTTATCGTGGCATTCTTCCTCCTGCCGATTTGGGGCTTTCTACTCGTGTTCTTAGCGCTACCAAGTTGCTGATTCCTTTTTCAAAAAGCTGCATTGTGTCTGGTCAAGTAACAGTGGCGCTTGACCCTTATTCTAATACCGAATTTACTCCGGAAGATATCTTGGTCAAGGCTATTGACAGTACCGGCAAGGAGTATGCTACGCTTACCAATCAAAAGGGACTTTACTTTATCAATCTGCCTGCAGGCAGGTACACGGTCACTCTCAATCCTCACGCATTTACCGGTTCGATCAAGCCCGATGTCTTATACCGGCAAATCGATCTACGTTATAAAAACGAGGAGGAGGTGAACTTTACTTTAATGGAGAAGAAGCGACCCGTTCGAATGCTAAAGCAGTAGATGTTTTACTTTATCTCTATGGTTAGCTGTCCCGCCTCTAGTGGAACGTCGATACCTGCATCGATAATGCCGGTCAGCGTATATTTTCCTTTTGCGAGTTGTTCGGGCAGGCTAAAATCTACATATCGTATCTGCTCTGGAAAGATGGGAAACTCCTGGCTTGGTAGTCGCAGCTTGCTCCCGTCGCTTAGTGAAAATAATTCTATGTATCCGGAGCATTGCAGTTGCGTTTTGCCAGTATTTCGGCAGATCAGGCGATATAAGTTTGCGTCAGCGGCAAGCGAAGTGATTTGGATTAATTTTACTTCTTTTTCTGTTATTTCTGGTGGTGTCTGGTAAAGGTGAACACCGACCCGGTATCGGTTGGCAATCGTTGTTTTAAATCCGGTAGCTGACTCTACTTTCTTTTCTTTAGTGGTTTCAATAAAAAGCATACACCACTTCATTTGTAGTACCTCCGTACTATCTATTGGATGTTGTAAAGTTATGTTGATCTCTTGCCGTTGTCCTGGCTCGAGTTCAAAGAAGGTGTTATCGATTGTTACCCATTTCGCGCAAGATCTTTGATCTGGTCCGGGTTCTGAAAAGACATGCCCGCCAACGGTGTCTCTTCTCCAGTCGTTGAGGTAAACCGTAAACTGTGTTTTCTCCGTAAGCGTATTGGTAACAAAAATCTTTCTTGACGCAGTAGCGCCAGGGGTAACAGAAAATTCAATGGTTGCCGGCCTTACCTCTAGTCCGTTTTGTGTTGTCTTGGGTTGGCTCGTTGCAGCGGTCGCTAGAAAAATAGTGATTGCGATAAAAAATAGTTTGTTCATTTTTTATTGCAAGCTATTTGGGATCCATCAGGAGTTCAATGATTATTATCATGATTAAAATGATAAGGGTAATTTATTAAAACACGTATATGTACGATTTCCTACTATCTAAATCTTTCTAGAAGTTATACTCAAGGTTGTGTCATAAATATTCACTTTGTGTTTTTCTCGAAGATGGATGTGAAAAATAACTTCAACTTTAACCTCATACAAGTTGATTTATTAACCTCTTCAACTAATTTTATGAAAAATCTTTCCACTGTGTTCTTCGTTACCGCACTGTTACATTTTACCAGTTGTGTTCGTCAACGTGACTTACCTGCTCCTGATCAGTCAATAGCTGAAAAACCCAGTTTGCCTGTTCGTTATCCGACAACGCCGGATGAAATTGCGCTGGTGGAAAACCTTTCCAAGGTTACAGACATTTTTAAACTGCTTTACCAAGACAATGCAAATGTTAAACTTGTTAATGCTTCTATTTATGCACGAGTTTTTCCGGATGAAACTGTTTTGCTTGGCGATCTGATCTTTCCGTCACAGAGCAGATTGACGCAATTTTCTCGATTTGATTCGCTGTCTCGTGCGTGGGGCGTTGATCTGAATATTTTTGCGAGGCAGTTTTGGCGTGAGGTAAGTATGCGTAATGATAGCGAATTAGAGCAATTCTTACAATCTCTTGCGCCATCCATACTTTCCGGAAATCAGTATGCTGTGGATAATGGTACGGCTCCTCCCGTTTCTGTTTATTTTCCCTATTCTGAAACTTTTTCGCCTTCTTCCGGCGGCACTTATTTGCCTACGGTTTCGCTGCTCTCTGCCACAGCCGACACCGATGAGGGTCCCGGAAGTGAGCCTCAGTATGTTAATGGTTCTTTAACCGGGTATGTTCCCGTAACGATAAACGATCTGTATGCTTCTTCTCATGCCACTCATATTATCGGTGTAAACGGGCCGGAAGAACCCGCCTCTGGTCCGGGAGGAGGATGTTGTGTAACAGTGTTTGGTCCTCCTTTGCCTCCGGGTCCGCCCCCTCCCGTATATAAGCGGGCACCACGTGTTGAGAATATTGTTCTAAAAGAGCAATATGACAATTTGATAAGTTTCACGGGTAACGGCGGTGGTTCAGAAGTTCGTATTAACCGAGTTTCAGCTCATTTACAACCAACGGTCGGCTCTAGTGTCTCTTCTTTTGCACCCCTTGTACCACCGTTTAATTCTCCTGCTTCGTATACTTTTGATCAGTCACAAACTTCGCACACTCGGCAAGAAATTGCTGGAAAGGTTTGGAAAAAAACAGTCGGTGATGAGGCTCGCTGGGATACCAACTGGGTTGAATCTAATTTTGAGCAGGCGCTGGCAGTCTGGGAGTATGATAATACCAATAGCCGATCTTTTTTTAGCGGCCAGTTAATGACCACATTACTGCAAAATAATAATGGCAGTCCATTATCACTCGTGAGTGGAGTAAAATCTTATTCCGTGGGAGTGCCGTCTAATCACCCTCCAATAAGACATCTTCGTATTTCTCGGCAAAATTATTTTAGTCAGGCCAGGGTAAATACTGGTTTCGGGTATCGTGAAGGGCCGCCTTGCGATGTGTGGTCGGGGCATATTACTGCATGGTTTTTTTGTCATAATTGGACCGATTATGCGGGTGTAATTAGTTCACAATACAGTTCACCAAATCTGGAACATCGTTGGCCTGCTTATGAGGTGCACTGGGAAACTAAGGCCGGTGCAGTATTTGGTTGGACGTGGCCTAATAGAACGTATTACGTTGGAAGACATCCTACCGAGTGGGTGTATTGACCAATTATAGTCTAAAAGTCATTTGAAAACTAAAAAGTTAGTTATGCGAAAACTAGTAATTTTTTTATTTTTTTTGTCTGCCTGTACTGGAGATGTTATACCTCCTAACGAACCCCCTTTTCCCATGGTGGTCGGTGTTCGATGGAATTTAAAAAGCAGTGTAACCGGTGGTGTCACGCAGGCAGGCCGGGGAGAGTGGTTTAAGCTGACGAATGTGAGTATGGATACTTCGTTTTGCTCGATTTGGCGTGATAATGTTGGTAATGAGTGGCCTACTATAGTGACGGGATATTCAATAACTGTAGTAAGTCCACACAAAGAATATAGTATAAAGTATTTATCACTCGATAGCTTAGTGTTGGAAAATTGCGGAACCACTTTTCATTATAAAAAATAGCTAGTGTAGGGTAGTCGCCTATAAATGGGCTTAGGCGTTCTCTTCGGTGAGTGCCTTTTTTTTCGGATCTGTTTTGAACTTGGCTACAGCCGTACGTCGTGTAAGATCAGCCCTGGCAGGAATACTTTTTAAGTTATGTATGGTCTTTCGTGGGTACAGGCTATCTTGCAACCCGTGAAAAGGGTAGTGGATCATATTATTCTATTTGATGGTACTTGCAACTTGTGTAACGCTACGGTTCAATTTATCATCAAGCGCGATCCGAAGGGGCGGTTTGCCTTTGCTTCACTGCAATCTCACGCGGGAAAGGAGTTGCTACGTCAGCATTCTCTTGAAAATACAGTTCCTGACTCTGTGGTGTTACTATCTGCTGGGCAGCTTTTTGTACAGTCCGATGCCGTGCTGCGTATTTTGCGACAGCTTACCAGCCCTTGGCGTCTCTTTTCTTTTTTGTTGGTGATTCCTCGTCCGCTTCGGGATTTCTTTTATCGTCTAGTCGCCCGTTATCGTTTCCGTTTTTTTGGACAGCGCTCTGTTTGTATGCATACGCTACCGGGGTTTGAAGGGAGGTTTTTGGTGTGATTGAATCTATACTGCTATATCCGAGATCGGATTCATTTCGCTATGCTCAATGTTCCAGGAGGGGTGGTCTTACCCAAAGCCCCACACGGCTTCGCCGTAACGGGCTTTTTACTTGGATGCTTTGGCCAAGCAAGCTTGCCACGCACCAACTAAAAAAGCCCTCAACACTTTGTGTTGGGGGCTTTGTGCCCGAGATCGGAATCGAACCGATACACCATTGCTGGCGGCAGATTTTGAGTCTGCTGCGTCTACCAGTTTCGCCACCCGGGCGGGGGAGGGCAAATGTACGCAAATCAGCGAACTAGGCAAAGGGAAGGGGCTATTCGACCGGCAGCAATTTGCCGCTGCTGCTTCCTAAAGGGGGGCAAGGCTGCTGGAAATGCGGTCGAGATATTTTTTTTGAAAGTAATAGGCCTTTATTTTCAGTAGATCGGCTTCGGTTGTTACGCCTTCTTGGTACTCTTCTACAATTTTTTTTACGGGCGCATAGATCTCTTGCTGCAACTCTACTAAGCGCTCGTTCAGTGAGGTTTGGCGGGCGGGATCATTTTCTGCAATCGCTTCATTGATCTCCATCATTTCCATTAAAAATGCAGGATCCAGTTGAAACTTCTCTTGCTCGGTCAGCAGTCCTTTTAGCTTTAATACATAGGCTAGGATCTCGTCGGGTTGTTGAAATACGTTCCAGGCCTTATTGAGTAAAGCGCTTTTTTGCAGGGCATCCTCTTGCGCATCGGGAGTGTCTTGTGTATAAAAATCAGGATGATAACGACGACTTAGTTGCAAGAATTTGCCGCTAAGTTGCTTTGCATCGACCTGCAATTGTATGGGAATCTCAAATAGTTCAAAATAGTTCATGCTGTAAAACCGGTCAAATCAGATTACTTTTGACCCTGGTTGCAAAGGTATGCCTATGATCAAGATCGGATTGCTGCGCGAGGGTAAAAATCCTCCCGATAGCCGGGTGGCGCTTACGCCGGCACAGTGTAAGTGGCTTCAAAAGACATTTCGGGAGGTTCAGGTGATGGTGCAGCCCTCTGTTACTCGCTGTTACAGTGACAAAGAATACCAGTCTGCCGGGGTAACCCTGCAAGATGATCTTTCTTGCTGTGATTACCTTTTTGGCATAAAAGAAGTCCCTGCCGCTGAGCTGATCGAGAACAAGACCTATTTGTTTTTTTCGCACACCAAAAAGCTGCAGCCCTATAACCAACAGCTTTTCCGGACTGTGATGGCAAAGCAAATTCGGCTTATCGACTACGAGTGTCTTGAGCACGAAGATGGGCAGCGAATTATCGGCTTTGGTTTCTTTGCCGGGGTAGTAGGGGCTCACAATGGTATCATGGCCTATGGAAAAAGAACTGGAATATTTAACTTAAATAGGGTCTACAAGCAACTGAGCTTCAGAGAGTTAATTCATACGTATTTCGGTCTAAAATTGCCCGCGATCAAAATTGCGGTGACCGGATCGGGTCGTGTGGCGCACGGCATTTTAGAGATCATGAACCTGATGGGGGTGCACGAGGTGGAGCCCTCCGATTACCTAAAACGGGAGTACACCTACCCAGTCTATACGCACTTAAAAGGGGCCGATCTTTTCAAAAATAAGATGACCGGCTTGTATGACAGAGAGGAGTTTCATGCGCACCACGACCTGTACGAGTGCCTCTTTACGCCCTACACCTTTGTTACCGATATTTTGATGAATGGAATTTATTGGGAAGAGGGCATGGCACGACTTTTTGAAAAAGAGGATGTCTGCGACCCTCGTTTTCGTATCGTTACCATTGCCGATATCAGTGATGATGCCAACGGTTCAGTGCCGATCAACCTGGGCGATCAAAGCATTGCGGATCCGGTCTATGGCGTAGATCGGGTTACGCTGGGCAAAACTGATCCCTACTTACCCGGCTCCATCGATGTGATGGCAGTAGGTAACCTTCCTAATGAACTGCCTCGTGATGCCAGTCGCTATTTTGGCGAGCAACTGATCAAGTACATTTTAGAAGATCTTTTTAAAGGAGGCTCTTCTGTTATTGAAAAAGCCACCCTCACGCAAGATGGAAAACTAAGCCCACTGTACGATCATATGCGCAGCTATGCGGGTCTTTCTTAGTGCTAAAGTGTAAGGTAGTAGTCTGTAAGCAGCTCTCGAAACCGATTGCTGTAAGAGCCGGTTTCGCCGCCAATGCATATTTCTTTTTCTAAAAGATCTGTAGACGCTTTTCCTCTTTTGCCTGCCAGCAGTAATCGATGCGCAAGGCTGTGAGGAGCCGTTTTAACAGCAGTTTTCTCTACTAAACACAGGTCGTGGCTATGCAGCAGAGCCTGTACTTCTTGTTCTCGCCGGCAGGGCAGCAGTAAAAAGAATTTTCCTGTTGCGCTCAGGTGAGCCGAGATGAATCTGAAAAGCGCAGCTAATGTTAGGGTATCATCATGAAAAGCCCAGTTTCTTTTTTGTTCCATTGCCTTTAGATCGTCTTGATAAAAGGGAGGGTTGCTAATGATGATATCGTAAGGTTCGGCTGGGTCAAACGAGGTCACATCTACGGTATGGATCTGTATTTGCTGCTGAAAGCCCGCCTGCTCCACGTTGTGTAGGGCTTGTTGTGCAGCTTGCGGATCTATTTCAAGACCATCAATAAAAAGTGAAGGATTCTTTTGATGGATCATCATTGCCAGTAGACCGGTTCCTGTACCTACGTCTGCCAGACGAGGTGCGCGAGCCGGCTCTACTGGATTGACCGTAAAATGCTGTTGAAGATGATCGCTGGCCCAGGCACCCAGCAAGCAGGCATCGGTGGTTACTTTCATGGCTGCTTGATCTTGCCAAACGGTAAACTGCTTGAAAGAAAAGTAGGGATTTGCCATAGGGTACAATTACCAGGCCGCTTTTGCGCTCGAGCGAATATCGAGAGGAGCAAATTGCTTTGCTAAGAATTTATGATATCCGGTTATAGCGATCATGGCCGCATTGTCGGTGCAATATCTAAGTGAAGGGATGTAGTATTGATATTGATATTTTTGGGCCATCTCTTCGATCCCTTTTCGCAATCCGCTGTTGGCAGCCACGCCGCCTGCTAGGGCAATTTGTTTGATGCCGGTTAACGCTACAGCCTTTTTAAGTTTATGCAGCAAGATCGAAACGATGCGCTGTTGTACAGATGCGCAGAGGTCTTCGAGGTTCTCTTTAATAAAGATCTGCTGTTCTTGCGCCGAAGCGATCAACTCGGGATGGTAGGCATGACTTTTTCCTGCATTTTGTAAAAAATAAAGGATCGAGGTCTTTAACCCGCTAAAACTGAAATTAAGATCAGCGATTTGCGGTTCAGGAAAAACGAAGCGATTTGCTTTTCCACTCTTGGCATATTGATCGATCAGCGGTCCTCCCGGATAGGGAAGCCCCAGTAGCTTGGCCGTTTTATCGAAGGCTTCTCCTGCAGCGTCATCGATCGTTTCTCCGATCACCTCCATTTTAGTTGCGCTTTCGCATTTTACCAATTGCGTATGCCCGCCACTAACGGTCAGACACAAGAAAGGAAACGAAAGGGTAGGATGCTCGATCAAGTTGGCCAGCACATGTGCTTGCATGTGATGAACGGCAATGAGGGGTTTATCTAGCGAAAGGGCCAGCGATTTAGCGAATTGTCCTCCCACTAGCAGCGATCCGATCAGCCCCGGACTTTGTGTATATGCAATTGCGTCTAAAGTGTCTAACGAAATGTTGGCTTTTCGAAGTGCTTGCTCTACCACGGGCACTATATGTTGTAAGTGAGAACGAGAGGCCAGTTCGGGAACTACCCCGCCAAAATTTGCATGCACATCTTGGGTGGCCACTTCATTCGACAAAATGACCCCATCAACGCAGACCGAGGCTGCGGTTTCATCACAAGAAGATTCTATGGCTAGGATATGAATGGGCACAGCACAAAAATAGCAAAGTTCCGGCGCGCCTTTCTATTTGCTTCGAATGGCCACAACGGGATCCATTCTGGCGGCCTGCCGTGCAGGAATAAAACCGGCGATGATGCCTACGATAATGCAGATCCCTATTGCCAGCAGCATGTTAGACGTTGAAATAAAAACAGGAAAATTAAGCGCACTGGTCAAGATCTGGGTCAGTAAAAAGACCAGCGTGAGTCCAATGAGTCCGCCGATGATGCAGAGAAAAGATGATTCCAAAAGAAACTCCGTAAGAATGATACTGCTTTTGGCCCCAATGGCTTTTTTTAGCCCGATCTGGCTGGTGCGCTCACGAACGGATACGAACATGATATTGGCCACACCAAACATTCCGACGACCAGTGAGAGCATGGCAATGGCCCAACCGCCAATATTTACATTTACGAAAAGATCGCTGATCACTTTGCTAAAATCATTGATATCGTTCAACGAAAAATTATCTTCTTGTGTGGGGGTGAGCTTTCTGACCGCGCGCATGGTTCCGGTCAATTCCTCTTTCAGCGACTTCGAAGAGACACCTTCTTTTCCTTGCACCATTATGAGTGGATCGGCCTTAAGCTCGTTCATGAGAGTTCTTCCGAACCGGTAGGGAATAAAGATGCTTTTATCGAACTCCCATCCTCCCTCCGATAAAAAACCCTTTCCTTGTTTTTTAATAATGCCGATCACCAGCATTTGCTTGCCTCTGACCTCTATGATCTTGTCGATACCGAGATCGGCTTGACCAAAAAGTTGTTCGGCTATTTCATTTCCGATCACAGCCACATGAGCGCCATCTTCGTATTCTCTGTCTGCAATGGCGCGGCCAAAGGCGATCTCTGCGGGTTGAATGTAGCGAAAGTCTTCATTGATGCTGTGGGTGGTCACACCGCTGAGCTGTCTGCCTGCGAAGTCTACGGGGTCATTGATGCTGTTGTGAAAGGCTACGTAGCGGGCCATGGGAGTGCGGTCTCTGATCTCTTCTACTTCTTGGTAGCGTGGTGATGGGCGATTTACGAATTTCCACCAGGGATAATCGGGTCCACCGCCGCTGTATTCCCACTTGTCGATATAGATCGTGTTATTGCCCAGCGATTTTATTTCATTTTGAATATTTTGCTCCAGACTGTTTACCGTAGCCAGCACCCCAATAATGCAAAAGATGCCGATCGTAATGCCAAATAGCGACAAAAAGGTGCGTAGCTTGTTTTTCCATAGCTCTTGTATGGCCATTTTAAAGCTGCTGACGACTATTTCTATGGTACCCGTGATCATGATGCAAATTTACTGGCTATCGGGGGCTCGCAAACTAATATTTTGACGGACGGCCTGCCCAGACTGCGACCGGCCATCGGGCAAGTGGTGGCGCCCCCTTACCTTTGCGGCGCTCTTATGAAGTACCAGCACGAAATCGCCAAGCGGCGCAGTTTTGCCATCATCTCTCACCCCGATGCCGGAAAGACCACTCTAACGGAAAAGTTTCTGTTATTTGGAGGGGCCATTCAAGTGGCCGGTGCTGTAAAGAGCAACAAGATCAAAAAGCATGCTACCAGTGACTTTATGGAGATCGAGCGGCAAAGAGGTATCTCGGTGGCTACTTCGGTAATGAGTTTTGAGTACAATGGCACGCTCATCAATTTGCTCGATACCCCCGGTCACAAGGATTTTGCGGAAGATACCTACCGTACCCTAACTGCAGTCGACAGCGTTATTCTGGTGGTGGACAGTGTCAATGGCGTGGAAGAACAAACCCGCAGGCTAATGGAGGTCTGTCGTATGCGTGACACTCCCGTTATCGTTTTTATCAATAAGATGGATCGGGACGGAAAGAATCGATTCGATCTACTCGAAGAGATCGAAAAGGAGCTCAATATTCGACTGCATCCGATGACTTGGCCTATCAATAGTGGTAAGGATTTTAAGGGCGTGTATAATATGGCCGACCGTAGTTTGCTGTTGTTCAGGGCCGGTACCCGCGCCGATGAGGATACCCTTCAAGTTGCTTCGCTCTTAGATCCGGTGCTCGATCAGAAGCTGGGAGAAAAGGATGCACAGCAACTACGTGAGGATGCTGAGTTGGTAGAGGGGGTGTACGGTCCATTGAATGAGACCGAGTACCTCGAGGCCAAGGTGGCTCCTGTTTTTTTTGGAAGTGCCATCAACAACTTTGGGGTCAAGGAAATGCTCGATACGTTTATTCGAATAGCACCGACCCCGCGCAGCCGGGTGGCGACCACGCGTCCGGTAGATGTTCAAGAAGACAAGATGAGCGGTTTTGTATTTAAGATACACGCCAACCTCGATCCCAAGCATCGAGACAGGATCGCTTTTTTCAGAGTCTGCTCCGGTAAGTTCGAACGAAATAAATACTATCACCATGTGCGACTAGATAAAGAGGTGCGTTTCAGCAACCCTTATTCTTTTATGGCACGAGATAAGAGTATAATCGAAGATGCCTATGCGGGTGATGTGGTCGGGCTTTTCGATACCGGAAATTTCAAGATAGGTGATACGCTTACCGAAGGCGAGGATTTTTATTTTACGGGGATCCCTTCTTTTTCTCCCGAGATCTTCAAAGAGGTCGTCAACAAAGATCCGCTCAAGACCAAGCAACTAGAAAAGGGGTTGCTGCAATTGACCGATGAGGGGGTCGCGCAGCTCTTTACGCAGTTCGGTGGTAACAAGAAGATTATTGGTTGCGTAGGCGAATTGCAATTCGAGGTCATACAGTACCGCCTGTTACACGAGTACGGGGCCTCTGTCGTCTTTAATGCGATGCCCTTTTACAAGGCCTGCTGGCTGACCGCCTCCGATCCGGCCAAGCTCATAGATTTTCTTCGCTTCAAACAAGCCAATGCGGCCGAAGACAAAGACGGGCATCCGGTCTATCTGGCCCAAAGTGAGTGGTTCCTCAATACCGAGATCACAAACAATCCCGACATTCAGTTTCACTTTAGCAGCGAAATTCACAAGTGATCTTTAGCGCATCGGTGCCTGCACCCCGGTGTAGTTATGCGGAGTAATTTGCTTGAGTTCCTTTTTTACAGCAGCTTTTACATTCAATCCATCTATGAATTTGTGTAATACCTGTTTGGTAATGCGCTGCTGTCCGCGGGTGAGGTTCTTAAGCGCTTCGTAGGGTTCAGGGAACTTTTCGCGTCTGAGCACGGTCTGAATAGCTTCGGCTACCACGGCCCAGTTTTGATCCAGGTCCTCATAGAGCTTGGCATCGTTTAAGACCAGTTTTCCGATCCCTTTTTCGAGGGAGCGAAGTGCGATCAGGGTATGAGCTACCGGAACTCCAACGTTGCGCAGCACGGTAGAATCCGTAAGGTCTCGTTGCAAGCGCGAAATAGGAAGTTTGGCAGAAAGGTGCTCAAAGAGAGCATTGGCCAGGCCAAGATTGCCTTCTGCATTTTCGAAGTCGATGGGGTTTACCTTGTGTGGCATGGCAGAGGAGCCCACTTCGCCTTTCTTGGTCTTTTGCAAGAAGTACTCCATGGAGATATAAGTCCACATATCTCTGGAAAAATCTATCAAGATGGTATTGATCCTTCGCATAGCATCGAACTGCGCTGCCAGTTGATCGTAATGTTCTATCTGCGTGGTGTGTTGCTGGCGTGTTAGTCCGAGCGAAGCCAGCATTTCGTTCGCAAATTTTATCCAATTGATCTGTGGATATGCCACATGGTGCGCATTGAAATTGCCCGTGGCCCCACCGAACTTTGCCGTAAAGGGTACTCCAATGAACTGTTCGATCTGATTTTGGATTCGCTCTACGAAAACCATTATTTCTTTGCCCAGTTTTGTCGGGCTGGCGGGCTGGCCGTGCGTGCGGGCCAGCATGGGAATATCTTGAAAGCGCTCTGCCAATATTCTGAGTTCGGTATTCAGGTTGAGCAGGGCAGGGAGATACTCGTTTTCCATGGCATGCTTCCAGGCTAGGGGCACGGCCGTGTTATTGATATCTTGCGAGGTGAGCCCGAAGTGGACCCACTCTTTCAGATCGGTTGCACCACATTTATCGAGCTCTTGTTTTATAAAATACTCCACTGCCTTTACATCGTGGTTGGTCGTCTTTTCGATTTCCTTTATGGCCTTGGCCTGTTCGATAGAAAAAGACTCAGACAAGGACCGAAGATGTTTGGTAGCCGCGACGCCCAGTTTGATGACCTTCTTTTTATCGAGCCAAAATAAATAATGTACCTCCACTAGGATCCTGTACTTGATAAGGCCGAACTCAGAGAAATATTCGTCTAACTGCTGAACCTGGCTGCGGTATCGGCCGTCGATGGCTGCTATGGCGGTGAGTGTGTTCAGTTCCATGAATTCTATTGGTTTGTGGGCTACTGATCCAGTACCTTTGTGACCACAAATTTAGTTGAATTGAAGAAGATACGGGTCGGAGCGGTCAGTTATCGTAATGCCAAGCCGTTGGTCTACGGGATCGCTCTGCCTGAAATGGCATCAACTACAGCGCTTTCATACGATTATCCCGCTCGGCTGGTAGATCAACTCAGAGAGGGATCCATTGACATCGGGCTAATTCCAGTGGCTGCCATGGCAGGTCTTCCCGGCGCCCGCATGGTCGGTTCGCATGGGATCGGCGCCAATGGCAAAGTCGGTTCCGTGGCTATTTTCAGTCAAGTACCAATTGAGGAAGTAGAAGAGGTGATCTTGGATTACCAAAGTCGGACCTCTGTAGCGCTCGCCCGCATTTTGCTAAAGGATTACTGGAAGCGGTCGGTACGGTTCGTACCCTCTAGCGGAGATGAGTACATCGAAAAGATCCAGGGCCGAACCGCCGGGCTGATCATTGGTGACCGGGCTTTGCTACACACGGGTCGTTTTCCGTTCGTATATGACCTGGCGGAGGGATGGTTGGGCTATACCGGACTTCCCTTTGTTTTTGCCGCGTGGGTTTCTACCCGAGAGCTACCCCCCGATTTTATAGATGATTTCAGGGAGGCGAACGAAATGGGGCTTCAGCAATTGGAGAGGTTGGCCATGGAGTGGTCCTTACCGGGGGTAGATATGAAGACTTACTTTACGCAGCAGATAAAATACCGTTTGGATCCCCACTTTTTGGTTGGCCTGCAAAAGTTTCAGGCAATGCTTGGGTAGTAAACTAATCTCTGAAGCAAAATATGTTCAGCTGTTGATCGAATTTGTATCCCCTTCGATCTCGCTGCTTGAATACCGAGGTGTGGATATGTCCGGCTTCCGTTACGTAATGATTGAATCCGGTTTCGTTGAAAAGCAACAAAAGCTCAGTGAGCTTTTTGGATTCATCAAGGTTCCCGTGGTATTCAACAAATAAGTTTCGGACATTCTTCAATTTTTCCTTGCAATCTAGTAAAACGTCGTATTCGGCACCTTCTATGTCTATTTTTAGAAAGTCGATAGGTTCGCTGAGCCAATCACTCAATCGAATAGAGCGAACAGATCGTTGTTCAGGGGTATTTTGGTTCGACAATGCGATGGAACTACTCATGTCGTGGTTAGATTGGAATACGACTTGTCCGTTCTCGGTCCAAACAGCAGCTTGAATGGCTTCTATCTCGTTCGCCCCCCAGCCACTGATGTTTTTTTGAAGTAGTTCGTGATTTTTGAAATCCGGTTCAAATATGGTGAGTCGACAGCCCGGATAATTAGTTATAAAAAAAAGCGCACTCATCCCAATATGACCTCCGCAGTCAATAATGCGGGGTCGGTCAGAGAGGCTCTTAAAGTCATATACCTTTTCTGTAAAAATCTCCCGTACCGACAATAAGAAAGCTAGGCGATCGAGGTAGTGTATTCTATATTTTCCCTTGAATAAAAAGCTGGTTTCGGTCTGGCGGGGGTCGTGTTTGAGCGCTTTCTCCTGCATCCACGAAATTCCAAATGCGCGGTAGGGGCTCTGAAAGGGTTTTGTACACGTATTCACGAACCCCCTCATTATATTTGTAAAGAAACTGGCCATGTCGATTTGCTGGTCGACAAATGTAGTGAGAAACTATGACTATACACGTATATACGATATGCTGGAATGAGGAAGGGATGTTGCCACACTTCCTTCGACATTACACCTCCTTTTGCGACCAAGTTTTTGTATACGATAATTTCTCTACGGACCGATCACCCAGCATTTGTTTGTCTCATGCCAATGTCACACTTCGTCAATATGATTCTGGCGGCCAGATCCGCGACGATCTATATCTGTCCGTTAAAAATAATGTTTGGAAGCGAAGTCGTGGAAAGGCCGATTGGGTAATCGTTTGCGATATCGATGAGTTTTTGTATGCGCCCGACCTGAGAAAGCTACTTGAACAGCTCAACCAGTCTGAAGAAACCCTGGTACGCTGCAAGGGATTCAATATGGTGTCAACGCATTACCCGACAGAACAAGAAGTTATTTTTGAGACGATCAGGGAGGGTGTTCGATCAACCAGTTTCGATAAAGTATTATTGTTTCGTCCAGATGAAATTGATGAGATCAATTTTGGGCCAGGGGCACATAGCTGTAACCCAATTGGAAGCATCAACTACTCAGATCTCGACTTCAAGCTGCTGCATTATAAATATCTTTCTCTTGATTACAACCTGCAGCGATATCGCTTGATGGCCTCTCGTCTAAGCGACTATAACAAAAAATTCCATTTTGGGATTCATTACGGGTACTCGAGCCGTAAGATAAAAAGAGAGTTCAACGAAATATGGGCCAAGCGCTCCAGCGTACTTTAACAGCTCCGTAACCAGGCCTTGAAAAATCTTATTTCCATATTGATCCCCACATTTGAGCGGCCCGATTACCTGCGGCGATCGCTTGCGCAGATCGCAGCCCAAAAATTTCGGGATTTTGAGGTCATCATAACCGACGATTCCGTCTCGGAAATCATCGAGCAATTCGTTCGTTCACAAACCTTCTCTTTTCCTCTTCATTACCGGCGTAACCGGCCTGCTTTAGGAACGCCCCGCAATTGGACCGCGGGGCTAGATATGGCCTCCGGTGAGTGGATCAAGATTCTGCATGACGATGACTGGCTTAGCCATTCGGATTCATTGGCTGAATTTGCTCGTGCTATTCGGCCCGATATAGATCTGATCTTTGGAGGGTATGAGGCGGTGTTCGAACAGACCGGTAAAAGGGAGGACCGTACCATCTCTGTTCGCCAGTTCAATCAGGTGGCCCGGCATCCACACCGCTTATTCATCTCTAATCTTTTGGGCCCGCCCAGTGTCTTGCTGTACCGCCGCTCCGTAAAAGAGACTTTCGACCCGGCCCTGAAATGGATCGTAGATTGGGAAGGGTACATTCGTATGTTGCAAACTCATCGTGCGGCTTATATTGATCGAGTTGTGGTGAGCATGAGTTATAATTCCACGCAGGTAACCCAGGCATGTTTCGGTAATCCAGCAATTGAAATTCCCGAAGCCTTGGTCTATTACCATCGCCATGGCGATCAAACTCGTTCCACCTGGATGATGTATGACGTATGGTGGCGTTTGATCCGCAATCTTTCTATTCGTTCTGTAGTCGAAGTCGATAGATTTGCAAACGGGGCGAAGGTTCCCTTTTTTTTGTATCGAATTATTGCTCACCAGCGTTGGTTGCCCCTTCGGTGGTGGAAGATAGGCCTGCTTTCCAAGATCGGCATGTTCCTGTCCTTTAAATTGAATCGCTAATGGTATCTGTCATTATTGTCAACTACAATACTTTTCAACTGACCTCTGCCTGTTTGCAAAGCGTGTATGATCATACCAAGGGCGTTGCATTCGAAGTGATCTTGGTAGACAATGCTTCTTCCGAATGCGATCCCGCTGATTTTTTAACCTCATTTCCTTCTATTAAGCTGGTCAGTAGTAAAAAAAACCTGGGCTTTGCCGGCGGTAATAACCTTGGCATAAAAGCCGCGACAGGCACCCACTATTTATTGCTCAACAGCGATACGTTGCTTACAGAAGACAGTATTGCCAAGAGTTATCATTTTCTGGTCTCTAAAGAACGTGCAGGCGTGGTGGGTTGCCGGCAGATCTTTCCGGATGGAAAGATCCACTATGTGGCCCGCCGGTTTAGAAGCATTGGTTGGGAATTACTCGACCTGTTTCGTTTTATTATTTACATGATGCCATACGAAAAACGGTCTCAGTTAATGCTGGGGCAGTTTTTCAATAACGAAAAGACCTGTGAGGCCGATTGGGTCAATGGTGCTTTTTTCATGATGCCGGCAGCGGTGGTTCTCGAATTGCCGGATCAAAAATTGGATGACCGCTTCTTTATGTATGGGGAGGATGTGCTGTGGTGTGAGCAGATCAAGCAATTGGGTTATCGGGTCATCTTTTATGCCGATACTACCATCATTCATATCTCAGGTGCCAGCACTGCTCTTAAAAAACAGTTACAGTTGCGTAAGGTCATGATTCGTCACGAGCTGGCTATCATGGCCAGACGAAAGGGCAAGGGCCTTTACTATCTATTTTTTGCAATGCTCTATGTGGGCAAGGAATCCCTTCGTTATCTGATAAAGTGGTGCGTATTTTATAGCACAGGAAAGTTAATCAAATAACTTTTCGACCAGTCTTTCTATGATCTTATCCCAATTGTAATAGGAATAAAAGGCATCAGGTGTTTGTAACGGCTCGGTACGTTGGCGATCGCGGAGGGTTGCTACGGCATCAGCAAATTGTGCCCAGTCGTGGTCTTGCACAAGTGTAAGTTGTGGGCCAGCCAGTTCAAGTGAAAGTCCGGTTGCGGCTGTCTTCATTGCTACAACAGGGGTGCCCAGCGCTATTGATTCGATCATTTTGGTCTTGATGCCTCCTCCCTCCGTTACCGGATTCAAAAAGATATCAGCTCCCTTAAAGTAACAATCGATATCTTCTACAAATCCTGCATAATGTACGTTCAGTTCCTTAAAGGCAGATAGCTCCTTATCACGCTTAGGTAGTCCCTTGCCGCATACGAGAAGGGCATAGGGGGAATGTGATCTTTTTTGTAAACGGGGCATCAGCTCACTCAGTATGCGTCGTAATGCTTTATAGTTGGGAGCGTAGTCAAGTGCGCCGTTAAATAGTAAAATGGTGCATTCGTTCGACAGGTCATGTTTTTTCAAAAGTAGTTCTCTGCAAGCTGACTTGTCGCTCGGAAAAGCTTCGACGCTAGCGCCGTAAGGTATATCAAGACATTTTGTAGGGGAGAGCTGCCAATTTTCGATGGCAAAGCGTTTGTCTTCCGAAGTAATAAAGCCGATTTTATCGGCACTAGTAAAGGCATTTCGTTCATAGCGCTCCAGTAGTGGCCACCAGATCTTGCCCAGTGACCGAAATCGCTGGTATTCTATGTTGTGGGTGTGAATAAGGGTCTTGATCCCCGTTCTCTCTTTGATGATCTTGGCAAGCCATCCATAGTAGGGGTGCTCCCAAATGATCCAGTCATAGTGGTTTCTTTCAATCAGGTCGATTAGTGTTGCCTTAAGTGTAAAATCAAAGTAGCGAAAGAAAGAATAAGCCAGCGCTGGCAATAGCCGGTAATGGGGAGAAGGTGTATAGCCCGGGTCTTGGGCTGTGCTCACAACGGTCAGCTTAACTTGTTTACCTAGTGTTTCCAGAAACTGCGCAATAAATTTCTGTCCGCCCGAGCGGTACGGCAAAAATGTATAGGGAGCTACAACAAGTATCTTTTTGGTCACGGCGTATTTTTTGATGCCGGAGGCGCTTTTTGAGTTTTATAGGCCATAAAAAGTCCACCGATCACTACCAGGCTAATTACGATGGAGCTCCAGTACATCAGCGTCGTTCCTGTTTTGAACGACTCGGGTTCAAAAATAAACTCAATGCGATGTTGGCCGGCCGGAATCGGGATCCCCCTTAGTACATAATTTACGTTTAGATAATCTACTTTCTTTCCGTCTAGGTAAGCATTCCAGCCTTTAGGATAGTAGATCTCACTCATCACGGCAAACTGCGGTTTGGTGCACACGGCCTCATAGACGAGTGTGTCATTATCGAAACTTGATAACGAAATAGAAGCGCTGCTGTCGGCTTCAAATTCGGTCACCGAAATGCCTGCATTTTTCTCTGCTACTGCGACATGGCGAAGATCAGCTTCACCCAAGGCTTGCAACGAGGCAGCTCGGTCGTTGGTAAGTAAAATTTTATTGACCAGCCAGCAATTGCCAAAGGCCGAGTCGATATTATTATTTAGAGCGGGCAGATTGGTGTTAGGGTCGTTATAGATAAGATAACGTGTGTTGAGCATATTGAGGATGCTTGGAGCAATTCCCCCGTTAAAGTATTTCTCGATGAGGTCTTGATAGATCCTTAGTTTGGCGGCATGGTAGCCTCCTACCGATTTGTGATGGTAAGAGGTAATGGCATCATTAAAGGTGCTGGAGGTAAGATTCAATACCCGAAAATGAGGATCCTTATCATTTTTTATTTCTTGATCGATCGCTGTTGGAGCAAAGTTTTTCTGCTGGTAGTCATCCTTGGCCACATAGCTTTCATCGGGTAGATATTCCTTGCTGGTAAGCGTCAACTCGGCTGTAGAAACAAGCAGTAAAAGGGCGAGGGCAAAAAACTGTCCCATCATATTCTTGAGAAAGGACCAAGCAATGCCTAGCAGAACCAAGGTAAGAAATAGCGCTCTGAGCAAGGCACCGCCAAACATCGATTTACGTTCTTGTTCTAGGCTCCTTACGATCAGGCGGCCAAATTCATCCGATCCATTTTTGTCGGTGTAGCCGGCCAGGATCTGCGCATCGATAGGGGCCGAATAGTTTTGAAACAGCCATACCAGCAGTAGCAGACCAAATAAACCCGCGATAGGGGCCAATACTTTTTTAGAAAGTAACGCTGTTGCGCTCAGACGTCCCTCTGCCAGTTGGGAGAGCCCCAGTACTGCGGCAACAGACAAACTCAATTGGGGGATGACCTGTGCCATCGAGGGGGCTCTGAATTTATTGAACAGCGGCAAGTATTCGAAAAGAAGCAGATTGAAGCCAGCAAAATTCTTACCCCACGAGATAAACAAACCGAGCATGGTTGCCGCTATAAGGCCCCAGCGAAGTGGACCTTTGGATAAAACCAGACCCAGTAGTGCTAACACTATCATGATCACACCCAGATAGGCTGGCCCGGCAGTGTAGGGAAGGCCTCCCCAATACTGGGGTAGACTTTGTGCCAGTTGTTCGGCATTGGCTTCATCTATGCCCTTTTCCATAAGTTGTTTGGCGATCTGTGAACCCTCTTTAAAATTTCTGCTGTGTCCTCCTCCGTATGCATTGGGTAGTAACAATGTAAAACTTTCTTTGGGGGCCAAGCTATATTCGAAGGCATATGCGGTGTCTAGCCCCGTTGTTTTTGTTAGGTTGACCTTTCCGCTCTCATCTATGGTAAGGTCTTTTCCTCCACGCATCGTGTACTTGCTGTATTCTGCACTTGTTAGTAAGATGAGCGCATTACCGGCAATGGCCAGACCCGCCGCACTCAAACTGATAATAGCCGATAATAGCAGGTGTTTCCATTCTTTGTTGCGTATCCATTCAATGGCAAACGCAACTGTTATTAGCAGTGCGAATAAGAAAAAGTAGTAGGTGATCTGCAGGTGATTGGCTCCGATCAGTAAATAGGCTCCAAGCGTAGAGAGGCTCAGCCCCAGCCAATATTTTTTTTGATAGGTCAAAAGCAGTCCTGCCAGTAGCAGTGGTAAAAAAGCTGTGGCGATCATTTGCGTATCATGGCCCGCTGCGATGATCACCGGGTTGTAGGTAGAGAAGGCATAGCCGGTGGCCACAAGGGTTGCGACTAGTGGAGCGGCCCCAAGCAAAAGGGCTAGCAAGTAGAAGCAAACACAGGCCAGAAAGAAAAAGTTCATGGGTTTAGGAAGGCCCAGCATAAAAATATTGGTCATGTTGGGCAGTATCGATTTGCCTTCCATTGCCACTTGGTAGTTAGGCATGCCACTGAACAGATTCGGGTTCCAGAGCGGAAAATGACCCTTGGCTTCTTTATACTCAAACGAATTTTGAGCCATTCCTTTCCAGCTGACATTGTCGTGCTGATCCAATTCATTTCCTTGAATTGCAGGCAGGCAAAACAGAGCCGCTACTGCCATAAAAAAGAGGAGGGCCAGTACGTGAGGAAGGACCTTCTTGACCAAGGCATTTTGCATAGGGAGATATTTGAGCAACAAAATAATGCTATTTTCATGGATAAGTAAAACCCCTGTATGGTGCACTCCATTATTTCCAATAAGGCAAATAGGCTGTTTTTGATCTTGGGTGGATTTTTTATAGCCAATGCGTTGATTGCCGAGATCATCGGGGTCAAGATATTTTCGCTTGAGCAAACCCTTGGTATGGCGCCACTCTCACTGCGCATTTTCGGTAACGAGCTTTCTTTCAATCTTACGGCAGGGGTGTTGTTGTGGCCGGTCGTGTTCATCATGACCGACCTGATCAACGAGTACTATGGCACCCGGGGGGTGCGATTTTTATCGTGGCTAACGGCCGGATTGATTGTTTTTGCCTTTATCATTTTCATGGGAGCTATTCGACTGTCGCCTGCTGCATTCTTCGTGACCAGTAAGCAGGGTAGCGGTGTGCCCGATATGCAACTCGCTTACACGAGCGTGCTTGGGCAAGGAGGGTTTATTATCGTTGGCTCACTCACGGCATTTTTATTGGGACAGCTGGTGGATGTGCTGGTCTTTCATCGAATCAAAAAACTTACCGGCGAAAAGTATATCTGGTTACGAGCAACCGGTTCTACGCTGGTTTCGCAGTTCTTGGATAGTTTTGTGGTGCTCTTCATCGCTTTTTATGTGGGCACCCGCGTCAATGCTCAGCCCGGCGATTTTGAGTGGCCGATGAGTTTATTTCTGGCAGTGGGTATCGTCAATTACTGCTATAAATTCTGCGTTGCGGTCTTGCTGACACCTGTAATATACTGGGTACATTCGCTGATCGAAAACTACCTGGGTAAAGAACTCGCTGCCTCCATGAAAAAAGAGGCCATGACCGACTAAGGCTTATTGTTTTCTTAATTGGGCGGCCACAATTTTATCGATTGGCAGGCTCAAGGCCTCTGGCCCGAATTCGTTCCACTGTACAAATCGAAATGTCTCGGTTTGCTCGTGCTCTTGGTAGCGGGCCAGCTCTCGTTCATCAAAGTCAAACGGTTTGATCTTGAGCGTTACGGCGATAGCCTCTAACGGTTGCACGGCATAATAGATCGAGATGATCTGTTGAGCCGGATTAAAGGCCGAAAGCTGAAAGTAGTCAGTAGTGTAAATATGTTCCTTGACCGCCACCCGAAGATTCATCTCTTCTAAAAATTCACGGGTCAGACAGTCTCGGGTACCCTCTCCGAACTCAAGGCCTCCTCCGGGAAATTTTGTAAAGCGATCTCCACGGATCCACTCGTCACTTACTAGCACACCTTGCTCGGAATCTTGTAAGATGCCATAGACGCGAATGGTAAACTTTTTCATGCGATCAGTTTTTGCGGGTCAATATGGGTTTCAAAAACAGGTTCAGCGGGGCCGCAAAGCCAAATGGAGTGGTAGCGATTTTTTTCTTTTACAAAGCGAATGATCAGTGGTCCGCCTTTCGTTTGTACTGTGATCTGAGTGGGCCCATCGAGTGCAGGAGCGCAGACAATGGCAGCGGCCACCGATCCGGTACCGCAAGAAAGGGTCTCGTCCTCTACGCCCCGCTCATAGGTGCGAAGTAAAATCGAAGTGGGGTCGCCCGTGCGCTGAACAAAATTTACATTGATGCCTTGTTGGTTGTAAGCTTCGCTATAGCGGATCGATTTTCCTATCGTAACTACGTCTGTTTTATTGATATCATCCACGAACAAGACCAGGTGAGGCGAGCCTGTATTAACGACAATGTGTTCTTGCTGGCGTTCCATATCGACTACGTCTTGCATTAGTAGCGATACCATTCCGTTTTTTTCGATGATGGATCGGTGCGGTCCATCGGATGCACTAAACGTACAATTATCGTTAATAATCCCCAGTGCCGCCGCAAATTTGGTGATGCAGCGCGCCCCATTGCCGCAGAAACTTCCCGGATGTCCGTTGGCGTTAAAATACTTCATTGAAAAATCTGCGTGCTCGTTATTCTCCAGTAAGATCAGTCCGTCGGCGCCAATTCCAAATCGCCGGTCGCATAATTTTTGAATTAGTTGTTGCGATAGGTCTTGGTACAGGCCGGTTCGATTATCGCCCAGCAAAAAGTCGTTGCCGGTTCCTTGGTATTTGCTGAAACGAAGCATGCTCATAACGCCTCTGCAAAGGTTCGCAGAAAGTGTTGAATCAACTTTTCAACGGCTGCATTGATATTTTCAGAGAAGGTTTGACTTACACGGTTCGCCACGACGGCATTTAGTGCCAAGCACTGATGACCCAGCAGACGTCCCAATCCGTAAATGGCGGCGGTCTCCATCTCCATATTGGATATGCGGTGCATGCCATGTCGAAAATGGGTGAGACTATCTACAAAGCCAGGGTGTTTGAGTCCCAGTCGAACGACCCGTCCTTGTGGTCCGTAAAATCCTGGTGCGGTGATCGTAATGCCCGAGTGCAGGTCTTTGGCAAATAAAGACAATAAAGCGGGGGCCGCGCTACTCAAGTAGGGGGCTCCCGAAAGTTGGTGAAACTGGGTTTGCGCACAAAAGCTTTCCAGTAAGGTCGTTTCTTCTGCCGTGGGCTCCAATCGGTAGTAATGAAGTAGGTTGTCTATGCCCAGTCCGTGCGTGGAGGCAACCAGCGAGTCGATCGGAATATCTTTTTGTAACGAACCGGTGGTGCCCAGTCTAACGATTTTTAGCGTACTCAATTCAGGTTTAGGAAGACGGGTATCCAGGTCAACATTTACCAATGCGTCGATCTCGTTCATTACGATGTCTATGTTGTCGGGTCCAATACCAGAAGACAAAACGGTAATTCTTTTTTGACCTATTCTTCCGGTATGCGTTATAAACTCACGGTGCTCTCTTTTGTAGTCGATCTGGTCAAAATATTTGCTTACGGCTGCCACACGGGCAGGGTCACCCACCGTAACAACAGTGGGGGCCAATTCTTCGGGTCTGACATCGAGGTGGTACACCGCACCGCGAGAATTGATAATAAGTTCAGAGGGGGCAATCGGCTTCATTGATGTCAAAAATAGTGCTTATTTTCGCAGCCAATCCTTTCGGGTCCTGTGGCCGAGTGGCTAGGCAGAGCTCTGCAAAAGCTCGTACAGCGGTTCGAATCCGCTCGGGACCTCCCTTAAACCCCCGTCAACCCATTGTTGTTCGGGGGTTTGTTGTTGATTCGGGGGTTCCCTTTTAGTGACGTAAATTTGCCTGTTATGCTGACCAAAGAAGAAGAGGATTTTATCGGTTACTGGGCGCATCATCGTTTACAAAAGCGCAAGGTCATCAAACAACTGGCAGTGGGCCTTCCGATGGCTATGGCGCTAGTGGTAGGCATCTCGCTTAATTTATTTTCCGGGTGGTATACCCGTGCACAGATGGTGCTGTTCAGAGAGAGCGCCTCTTTGGTAATTGTGTTGTTGATCGCTGCGCTTGCGATGATTATCTTTATGGTCGTATTTTCTTCTCGTCATCGCTGGGATCTAAATGAACAGCGCTATAAAGAGTTATTGCAGCAACAAAAAAATGAGACCACATCAACCACGTAAAATTTATTTACATATGAATAGGTACAGCGTTTTAGTTTTGTCAAGCATCATTTTTTTTATGGTCGGCTGCGTCAAAGACAAGGCCTGTGTTCCTAAGACAGTGGCCAGCGAGCAGACAACCATGCAAAGTTTTGCTACTGCTAACAATATGACGGTCCAGACGCATCCCAGTGGAATGCTCTATCAGATCGTCAATGCCGGTAATGGTGCCACGGCCAATCTGGCCTCACGCGTATCGGTTCGCTACACGGGCAAATTGATGAATGGTACCATATTCGATTCACGCACTTCTACACCTGCCGAGTTCATACTGGGGCAGGTGATCAGCGGTTGGCAGCTGGGCGTACCTCTTATTCAAAAAGGCGGTACGATAAGACTGATCATCCCTTCTTCGCTTGCTTATGGCTGTACGGCCACTGGTCCCATTCCGGCCGATGCCGTACTGTATTTTGAAATCGAGTTGGTAGACGTAAGATAATCCTATGCCTTACGAAGCGATCTCCACCTTCGATATTTTTAAAATTGGGATAGGTCCTTCCAGTTCACACACGCTGGGGCCATGGCGGGCGGCCTTGCGCTTTGTAGAAGAGTTGCGTGCCAACCAGGAGCTTTCGCTGGTCACCGCCGTTAGAGTATTGCTTTACGGGTCGCTGGCTAAAACCGGAAAGGGTCATGGCACCGATGTGGCCGTGCAACTGGGACTGGCCGGAGAAGATCCGGTTGATTTTCCTGTTGACCAGATCGAAGCAAGACTTGGTTCTATTGCAGTGATGAAGCGACTTTTACTTGGCAAAAATCACGAGATCGTATTTGACGCCCGCGAAGACATCGATTTTTTAATTACAGAGACACTTCCATTTCACTCGAATGGAATCACCTTTTTAGCTACGCTCTCTACCGGTGCCGATCGGGCCGCCACGTTTTATTCAGTAGGGGGTGGATTTGTCGTCAAAGAAGGAGAACAGACATCTTCTCATCAAACGGTAGATCTTCCATTTCCTATAAACAACGCCGGTGATCTGCAACATTGGTGCATTAAGACCGGATTGTCGATTCACGAGATCGTGTTAGAAAATGAGACAGCCTGGAGAGCCGAGTCGCTTACGAGAAAAAAAGGAATGGAGATATGGACGGTCATGCAGGACTGCATTTACCGAGGTTGCCACACGGCCGGTGTACTGCCGGGCGGTTTGAATGTGAACAGAAGGGCTGCAGATCTCAATAAAAAGTTATTGTCTGCCACAGCGACCTATCAAAACAAAGTTGAATGGGCCAATGCAATTCGCTCCGGGGGTAACGATTTTAAGTATACGCTCGACTGGGTAAGTTGTTTTGCCTTGGCGGTGAACGAAGAAAATGCAGCTTTTGGAAGGGTAGTGACCGCCCCTACCAATGGGGCAGCGGGAGTAATACCTGCCGTTTTGCAGTATTTTATTTGTTTTTGCAATGGAGACAGTGAAGACAAGATCCTCGCATTTCTTTTTACGGCCGCACAAATTGGAAGTCTGTTTAAAAAAGGGGCCACGCTTTCTGCTGCAATGGGAGGCTGTCAGGCAGAGATCGGCGTTTCATCTGCCATGGCTGCGGCAGGGCTTACCGAGGCCATGGGAGGAACCCAGCGGCAAGTGCTAATGGCTGCAGAGATCGCTATGGAACATCATTTAGGTCTTACTTGCGATCCCATAGGAGGGTTGGTACAGGTTCCCTGTATCGAGCGTAACACCATGGGGGCGATCAAAGCCATCACCGCTTCGCAGCTGGCCTTGCAAAGTGCGCCCGATCTAGCCAAGGTGTCACTCGATGCCGTAATCAGAACCATGTGGGAGACGGCACAGGATATGAATCACAAATACAAGGAGACTGCCGATGGCGGCTTGGCCATCAGTGTACCGCTGAGTCTGCCGGAGTGCTAAAATCGTTCACCACATTGTAGAGGGTATCTCTTTCGATCGGATCTCTTTTGGCTTGTCTGATCAGATGCACCAATTGCTCGGTGGTCAGGGTGGGGTGTTGTTCTTCTGAGCCCGCCATACTGTATATCTTGGTGCTGTCATCGATGGTGCCATCTATATCATCCACACCGAACGATAGTGAGAGTTGTGCATTTTGTCTGCCCAGCATGGGCCAGTACGATTTGAGGTGTGGAAAGTTATCCAAATAAATTCTGGCAATGGCATAAAGTCGCATATCCTCGATCAGCGTGCTTTCGGCCACATGGCTCATGTCATTATCCTTGTTGCGAAACTTCAGTGGTATAAAGGTGTTGAATCCGCGGGTCTGGTCTTGCAGCTCTCTGAGTCGTCGCATGTGATCGATGCGGTGCTCGAACGATTCAATATGACCATACAGCATGGTGGCATTCGAAGGTAACCCCATTTCATGTGCTGTGCGATGAATGGTCAGCCAGCCATCGGCGTTTACTTTATCGGCGCAGATCTTTTCACGGATCTCGGGTGTAAAGATCTCAGCTCCTCCGCCCGGGATGGAGTCGAGTCCGGCTGCCATTAGTCTCTTTAAGCCTTCTTGCACGCTTACCTTGGCTTTTCGAAACATATAATCGTACTCTACGGCCGTAAAAGCCTTGATGTGCAACGAGGGTCGATGTTGTTTGATGGCTTGCAGCAGTTCGCTAAAAAATGCCAGATCCATTTTGGGATGAACGCCACCTACTATGTGCACTTCGGTTACGGGTTTGCCATCGTATCGCTTTACCAGGTGTAGCATTTGGTCGATGCTTAACTCCCAGCCCTCTTCGCGATGGGCATACAGTCGACTGTATGCGCAAAACTGGCAACTGAACACGCATACGTTGGTCGGTTCAATATGAAAGTTTCGATTAAAAAAGACCTTGTTGCCGTGCCAACGCTCTTTGATCTCATTGGCCAGTGTACCGACCAGCCCAAGGCTGGCTTGTTTAAAAAGCGTCAGACACTCGGCATCGGTAATGCGTTCGCCGGCCCTTACTTTTTCGACGATTGAAGCGAGCGAGGCGGGTAGATTTTTTAATTCGGTCATGATGTTACGATAGCGACGCGGCAAAGGTAAGTCGAATTCTGCAGGGGCGTTTGCTTTGTTCGTTAATGACTTAAAATTTGCTACCTTTCCCTTAACCAAACCACGGCTTGCTATGGAAAGATTTCAAGGAATCATCGGTGTGATAATGATATTGGCGATCGCATTTTTATTTTCCAACAATAAGAAACGAATCAACCTAAGGCTGGTGATCAGCGGTATTCTGTTACAGGTAAGTATCGCGCTGTTGATCTTTAAGGTGGGGCCTGTGCAGTGGTTCTTTCAACAACTTGGAAAGGGGATCGGCAAACTTGAACAGTTCTCGAAGGCCGGTGTGGATTTTGTGTATGGTGGAATTGCCACCATCGGGGCAGACGGCAGTGCGCAAAGCTACCGAGCCCCGGATTCATTCGTTTTTGCTTTTAATGTTACGGCCACTATCGTGTTGGTTTGCGCACTGGTGGCGGTATTCTATCATATTGGTCTTATGCAACGAGTCGTTTCGCTCATTGCGCGTGCCATGAACCGGGTGATGCGCGTAAGTGGAGCTGAGGCGCTCAGTAATGTTGCCAGTGCCTTTGTAGGACAGGTGGAGGCGCAAGTGATGATCCGGCCCTATCTGCCCACCATGACGAAGAGTGAGTTACTGGCCAGTATGAGCGGCAGTCTGGCTTGTATTGCAGGTGGTATTTTGATCGTCTATGCTAACATGGGTGCCAAGGCAGGTATGGACCTGGCTCCCACCTTGATCATGGCCAGTTTGATGGCTGCGCCCGGTGCATTGGTGATCTCCAAGATCGTTTGGCCCGAGACAGAAGAGAGTCAAACGATGGGCAAGGTCAAACTAGAGGTAAAGAGTAATTACGTAAATGTGATCGACGCTATTTCGCACGGTGCCGGCGATGGGTTTAAGATCGCCATGAACGTGATCGCCATGCTCATCGGTTTTATTGCCGTTATAACGCTGATCGACTGGACCCTGCTTCAAGTCGGGCATCTTTTTGCTCCAGAATTTGACCTGAGTCTTAATTGGATCTTCGCAAAATTATTTTATCCCTTTGCCTGGGCCATGGGTATTCCATCGGTGGATGTTAATTCCGCAGCTACCTTGCTGGGCCAAAAGCTTACCATAAATGAATTCGTGGCTTTTTCGAACCTGACCACCAAAGCAGTACCTATTGTAACTACGAAGGGGCTGTGGATCGTGAGCATTGCCATCTGCGGCTTCGCCAACTTTAGTTCTGTGGGAATGCAGATCGGGGGTATTGGCGCACTGGTGCCGGAAAGAAGAGGCGATCTCGCCAAGCTCGGGTTAAAGGCCTTGCTTTGCGGAACGCTCGCCTCTTATCTCTCAGCATCCATTGCAGGCATACTGATGTAGTGCATGCCTATTTTCTCAAAAGTGTACAGCCTTAAATATGGGCTTCGATTTTCTTAACGAAGTTGGCTTTGGGTTGTGCGCCCACTAGCTTATCGACCACCTGGCCATTTTTGATAAAAAGGATAGCGGGAATTGAAGTGATGCCATAATTCATTGACACCTCCGGATTGTTATCGACATTGAGCTTTCCAACATTTACTTTGCCATCATATTCTTTGGAGAGTTCTTCGATGACAGGACCAATGGCTCGGCAGGGCCCACACCATTCAGCCCAAAAATCAACCAGGGCCAGTTTATTTGATTCGAGTACTTCGCTTTTAAAATTCTGATCGGTAAATTCTTTTGCCATTGTTTGTTTTTTTAAAGAAGTAGCAAATTTAGTTCCGCTCCCTCGATTCCGGCCCTGTTGGCATTTGTTGTGCAAAAGTTGTCAGCCTAGTGGCTCTGTACCATCATGCCTATGCCGGGAGTGGTCTCCAGAAACTGAACCAGCTCAGGGTTAAGCTCGATCCCATAGGAGGTAGCTATTAGATTGACCTTCATTTTTTTATGAACGTCATTTAGGATTAATTTGAATGCTGTTTTACCAGGGTTTCGCTTGATGTTCTTTTCAAAGAATCGGATCAGCTCGGCATTGATGTCTTTGGGTTGGACCTCAATGGTAAGCGATCTTGTCAGGTTGGCCAGCATGGTTTCAGCCAGGGTTACACCATTGACCTTGAACTCGAATTCATTGCGATTGTATCGTTGTTTAAGATAGCCTACGATCAATACGGTGCTGCCGGGTTGTAAGATCGGAGAGAGCCGCAGATAGTCATCGCTAAAGAGTGGAAATTCCATTTTGCCGGTGTAATCCTCAATCACGAAGTTTCCGTACTTATTGCCACTCTTTGCAATTCGGTGTTGTGCATCGGTAACTAATCCTACCAGGCGAAACGGAACGCCGGGGTTTGCTTGTTGCGAGATCGTATCTCTAAACTCATTAAAGTCATTCAGGGGCGTAATGCCGTAATGTTTGATCTCGAAGCGGTAGTTATCGAGCGGGTGGCCGCTGAGATAGATACCCGTTACTTCTTTTTCGTGATCGAGCTGAACGATCAGAGGCCAAGGAGCTACGTCGCTTATACGAGGTGGTGGAATTTCCATCGTGACCGGCAAGTCGCCAAATAGGGTATTGGCCGATGAGGCCTGGTGTTGCCCCATTACCTGGCCGTACTTCATGATCTTCTCGAGACCATTGACCTGTTCGCCCTCCGGTACGATAAAGTATTGAGCGCGGTGCAACTCCGGAAAACAATCAAAGCCACCTGCGTAGGCAAGACTCTCGAGGGTTTTTTTATTGACCGTTCGTTGATTGACCCTTTTGATAAAGTCAAAAACATTTTTGAACGGACCGGTCTTTTTTCGCTCCTCGATAATACTTTCAACGGCGGCTTCACCCACTCCTTTTAATCCGCCCAGCCCAAAGCGGATTTCTCCTTTGGCGTTTACTGCAAATCCTTTCAACGATTCGTTGATGTCTGGACCCAGTACTTTTATTCCCATTCGTTTACACTCTTCCATAAAGAAGGTGATCTTATCGATGCTGCCCGCGTTGTTGAGTACCGCCGACATGTAGGCGGCAGGGTAGTGTGCCTTCAGGTAAGCTGTCTGGTAGGCGACATATGCATAACAGGTAGAGTGCGATTTATTGAAGGCATATTGCGCAAAGGCCTCCCAGTCGGTCCAGATCTTTTCTAGTCGCTCAGGCGGAAGAAGGTTGCGAGTAGCGCCTTCGATAAATTGTTTTTTCATTTTATCGAGCGTCTCTCTGTTCTTCTTACCCATGGCTTTTCGCAGCACATCGGCGTCACCTTTACTGAAGCCAGAAAGTTTTTGTGCTAACAGCATTACTTGCTCTTGGTACACGGTAATGCCATAGGTCTCTTCCAGAAATTCCTGCATTTCGGGCAGGTCATAACTGATGGCCTCTCTGCCATGCTTTCGTTCAATATAGTTGGGGATGTAGGCCATCGGACCCGGGCGATAAAGCGCGTTCATGGCGATCAGGTCTCCGAACTTGTCGGGCTTTAGCTCACGCAAATATTTTTGCATGCCCGGACTTTCGAATTGAAAGGTCCCAATGGTGGCGCCATGTTGATAGAGCTCAAAGGTCTTCGCATCATCGAGCGGGATCGTATCGATATCGATGGCAACGTCATAAAGCTGTTTGATCAGTGCCAACGCATGTTTGATGATGGAGAGGGTCTTTAAACCAAGAAAGTCCATCTTTAAGATACCCGCACTTTCAATATCGTTTCCCTCGATCTGTGTAACCCAAAGCGGGGAGTCTTTGGCCGTGGCCACCGGGATCAGATCGGTCAGATCTTGCGGGGCAATGATAATACCGGCCGCATGAATACCTGTACTGCGAACCGATCCTTCCAATCGTTCTGCTTCGTGCAATACCTTAGAGGCGGGGGTTTGCTGTTGTTTGTAGATCTCTCTTAGTTTTTTTACGTTCTCGAGATCATCGTTGCCGAGCCCGTCTTTTTCTTCGAGCGACTTTTCTCCGTCTTTTGTCTTGAGCGGCGCATGTAATACCCTGCGCAGTTCGATGCCGGGTTTATCGGGTACCAACTTTGCCAGAGCGTTCGATTCAGGAAGCGGTAAGTCCATTACGCGAGCCACATCTTTGATGCTCATCTTGGCCGCCATGGTGCCATAGGTAATGATTTGGGCCACCTGGTTCTTTCCGTACTTCTCGACCACATAGTCGATTACTTTTTGTCGCCCTTCGTCGTCAAAGTCCGTATCGATATCGGGCATCGATTTTCTGTCGGGATTCAAAAAGCGCTCAAAGAGCAAATTGTATTTGATCGGATCGATATTGGTGATGCCGATGCAATAGGCCACTACCGAACCGGCGGCCGATCCCCGGCCCGGCCCAATAAAGACGCCCTTTTCGCGCCCGGCCCGGATGAAGTCGCTTACGATCAGAAAGTATCCGGCAAATCCCATCATTTTGATGGTGAACAATTCGAATTCGATACGTTCTTTTATTTCGTCAGTAAGGGTCTGGTATCTTTTTTCGGCTCCCTCCAGGGTCAGGTGACGAAGGTATTCCCACTGGTTCTGTGATTCGGCAGAGACCTTGTACTTGCCAATGGTCTCTTCTTTGGTGTGGATCTGAAATCGTTTGGCGACCGGAAAATTGGGTAGCAGAATGTCCCTGGTCAAGTGTACCGGCTCAACTTTATCAACGATCTCATTGGTGTTGTCTAGTGCCTCGGGCAGATCGGTAAAGGTCTTTTGCATCTGCGCGGTGGTCTTGAAGAAGAACTGATCGTTCGGAAAGGCAAATCGTTTGTTTCGCACGTTCACATCGTCGTCGGTGACTTCGCGTAAGGCGGGTGTCGACTGCTTTTCTCCTGTGTTGATGCAAAGCAAAATGTCGTGGGCATTAAAATCGTCTTGCTCCACGTAATGGCTATCGTTACTGGCAATGATCTTTACGTTGTACTTACGGGCCCATTTGATGAGTAGCTCGTTTACTTTATCTTGTTCAGACAGCCCGTGTCGCTGCAGCTCTACGTAAAAGTCTTGTTGAAATATATTGAGCCACCAGCGAAATTCATTTTCTGCTTCTTCTTCGCCTTTTTTCAAAATAGCTTGGGGTACGGAGGCTCCCAGACAGCAGGTGGTCGCAATGAGACCTTCGGCATATTTTACGATGAGTTCTTTGTCGATGCGTGGGTATTTGCTGTACATGCCCTCCACATAGCCAAGAGAGGTCAGTTTGACCAGATTGTGATATCCTTTTTCATTCTTGGCCAGTAAGATCTGGTGATAACGTTTGTCTTTTTGGTCTTTGGTGAATGTTTTTTGATGCCTGTTCTCGGTCAAATAAAATTCACAACCTACGATAGGCTTTACTTTCAGATTTCCTTTTTCGTCTTTATGTCGGTAGGCCTCTGCCACAAATTCAAATACGCCAAACATATTGCCATGGTCGCTAATGGCGATTCCGGGCATACCGTCGCCAATGGCTTTATTGTATAGCGATGGAATCGAAGCAGCTCCGTCTAGCAGAGAGAATTGCGTGTGAACGTGCAGGTGAGAAAACTTCATGGGAGATCAATAATAGTCAAATTAGTTACCTTTGCAAAATTCCTTATAACCGATTTGAGAACCCTGTTTTTTGCATACTATTTTTTGGGCGTGACGGCTTTTACGCTGCTCAGCGGCTGCTCTCTTTTGGCCCCGCTTTCTAAGCAAAGCGGCCCGGTAATGCCGGAGGCTTCGCGTAAGGCCTCTCCCGAATTTTTGCGCCCTGTTGCGGTAGATCAGCCGGCCTCTCAAGTTGCTATAAGCAACTCTTCTGCCAAGGTCCGTAAAGCAGCACCCGCACCCGTTGGTCCATCAGTCAGCAACACGGTCCCGGTTCAGCCGGCTCCACTGCGCTATACTGCTCCGCAGATCGAATCGGCGTCGGCCGTTCAACTAAAATATGCCGTGTTGCTCGATACGGAAGTAGAGCAATTACCTCCCTCTGCCTTACTGGAGCAGATCGATCCGTGGATGGGAGTGCCGTACCGCTCAGGTGGTAATACCAAGGCTGGTGTAGACTGTTCTTCTTTTACCATGCAAGTTTTTGAGCAATGTTATGGTTGGAAACTGCCCCGCACGTCAAAACAGCAATATAGTTTTTGCGAACGCACCGATACAGCAGCTCTGTCTTATGGTGATCTGCTCTTTTATGCCACGCGAGGCAGAAGTGTATCGCACGTGGGGATCTACCTCGGCAATGGAAAGTTCGTTCATGCCTCTGTCAGTAGCGGAGTAACGGTCAGTGATATTGCTGACCCCTATTATCAAAAAAGATTTATATCGGCCGGTCGTATTCCTGCTGGCTTTTCCAGGTAACGATCAATTTTACCATCTTTCAGTAATTCGATTAGAGAAGTCTTTTTCTAATCGCTTCCCATACTACCGCCAGATCTGGTGTTAATTGCAGGCGATAGGCCCCTGTCAAGTAGATGGTAATAAAGAAAAGACTGCGCAATGCCATAGCGAACCATCCTTCGATATCCTTGAATAAATAAAAACAAATGGCCCAACTGCCCGCGGCCAGTAACACGGTGTAAAGGGTCTTTGCAGAGAAAGGTTGCAGGTCATACAGTTTCCATAGAAATAAAATTCGGCTCAAGTTATAACAACTCATGGCGATCACCTGTACCAAAGCCGTGCCCGTTATTCCATACTTTTTGGTAAACCAATAGCTCAGTGGAAGCATTATGACAAGTAAGATGACATAGCTTATTAACTCAAAGCGCCATTTTGGCGAAGTGACAATGATCTGCGAATTGACCCCGGTGCCCATATCGATTAGCCTGGTTATTCCCAATAGTACGACCAGGTCGAAGGCTTGCAGGTAGGTCGATTTTAAATGAAAGGTCAATACGGCGTCGGTGTAATTAAGAACTAGCAAGACCAATAGGCCAGCCCCGACAATCAATTGATTGATAGACGAGCGTTTATAGATCTGCGCGATGGTAGGAATATCTTTTTGTTTCCAGGCAGTAGAGAGTGGGGCCATCGAGGCAGCTACTACACCGCGTTGTGGCACTTGCACCAGCGAAGCCATATTTTGTGCCAATGAATAGAGGGCCACTTTTGTCATGGCATTGGTGAGTACTGAAGCGATCAAAATGGTATCGAACACTTGTGCAACCGTGAAAATTAGACTGCCAGCGTACGTAAAAGAAGTATAGCGTGTAGCAGCGCGTTTAAGCCGTTGACTCACCTTGCTGAGTGGCTTGCCGAACGGTGCTTGTTTTCTGTACAGCAACACAAGTAATAGTGCCACGGCAATAAAGGGATAGCTAAATGCAAAAAGCTTGATAAAAACATTGTAGCTGCCTATCCATCCCCAGGCGAAACCTCCTATCAATATCAGCACGAACAAGCGCCAACCCGCCTCTTTTAAAAAATGGCTGGTAGCCGCACGCTGTTGTTGCCAGTTCCAGGCTTCTAAAATTGTAAAGAACAAGAGCCCAG